>ENA-UOUZ01000726-UOUZ01000726.1-mixed-culture-metagenome-genome-assembly--contig:-NODE-726-length-23071-cov-99.560306_pt1 | contig 23071 bp, 18 predicted proteins | sample MGYA00238154_ERZ761575 | MGnify/ENA primary metagenome ERZ761575 (study PRJEB28896, sample SAMN07631632) | mixed culture metagenome | isolation source: Freshwater growth medium | place: USA...
GGAGTACTAAGCAGAAAGCACGCTCCGACTCTATGGCATGTCCCTCGGCACTTTAAAGAGAGACAGACCGTGGACTGATTTGAAAGGCGCACGAGGAAACTCACGCAGAACTTGAGAGTAACCTGTAGCACCGTAAGAGAAAGACATAATTTACTCGTTCATGACAAGCTCCGGGCATCTGGGCGTCGCATCGCTGAGTCTCGCGGGCGGTTCGCGCGGGGGGGGCTTCGTGCGTCATGCGTCGTGCTTCGTGGCGGCACGCGCGGGCGCCGGCTCCGGGACTGGGGACTCCCCGGACCCCGCGAGGCGGGGGTACGCGCTACGTCTAGGATTATTATCTCCGGCGGTGGGTAAGCTTGTACTACAGTATCCACCCGGGCTTCACTTCCTCAGGGTATGCGCCGAGAGTACCTGGGCGCGGCGGGGGGCGGCGAGAAGAGCAACGAGCTCGTGCTGCTGCTCAGCCACGGCGCGATGGGCTTCGTGGTCGGCGCGGGCCCAAACTGCGCCGTCGGTGAGCCTGTGGAGCTGTCCTCCATACATGTAGAAGAGTCCCTAGTAGCGTCCATGAGCTCCTTGACAGGCTCCTCTGCCTCTGCCGAGGGCTCTCTCATCTGCGGCAGCTCGCCGCCCGCGTCGAGCCTGATGAATGATCCACGCAACAGAGTAGACGCGACGCTGGGCGCTTGATGAGTACTCGTAGACGCGACGCTGGGCGCTTGGCTGCAGGCGGGGGACGCCTGGTTCAGCGGCCGTTCGAGCGCCGTGTTGGGCGCCATCCTCGGTGCAAGCCTCGTGGATCTCTCCGCCATCTCCATCGAGGAGCACTCGGGATGGCGCTCGTCGGGCACGTGAGGCGAAGAGGGCCGCAGCTCATCATCGTCGGTCATCAGCCCTCGCTCGGACATCTGCCTCCGCTGCGCCATACTCGCACCTGCCGTCATCGGCGTCTGCAACACCTGCAGCGCCGCAGGCGCCGCGCGAGCTCCGTACTCGAGATTGGCCTCCGAGCCGTTGGGCCGGAGTGCGGCCTGCGCCGTGCGAGCTCCGTACTCGAGATTGGCCTCCAAAGCGACCCGTACAAACGAGATTTGCCAGGCGCGCACCTCCGACTCCTGCCTCCACCTGCGGAACGCCCTGGCGCGAAACGTGGCTTCGAGCGTCAGCCTGCAGAGCCGCGCGCGCGCGAGGGCGTCGAAGGCGCCAAACAGGCCGTCGATTAAGCACAGGGGCTCCGGCGCCGCATACGTCATGCCGTCGCGCTCGCCGAGCTCAAGCGCCCGACGCAGCGCGACGCTCCATCGCTTGCGTGTGCGAAGCGCGTTGAGCGCGGCGGGGTGGTGTGCGGCACCCGACTGCCGGCGCCATTGCACCGTCGCTTGCAGCGCGATGAGCCGCTTGTGCACGAGGCGGAGCAGCCTCGCGCACAGCTGGGTGCGCGCGCGCCGGCACAGCTCATCCTCACGTACTGCGACGCCCGTATGCGACCTCCAGCGCCCGACACAGCGCCCAAGGACGACGAGAAGCCTCGCGCGCTCAGGTGGAGGGTACTTTGCGTTTGCAAGCTGCGCGACTGCCGCGCGCCGTGTTTGACTCGCCCACAACCCAACGGCCCATCCGGCCGCGCGTCCAAACGCGGCGCGCACCGCCGTGGTCACGAGCACTTCGGCAGCCAGCCGGTTGCGCCTCTCGAGCCTCCACGAAGCGAATCCGCGATGGATGGCGCGCCGGCTGAGCATCGCTTGCATCCTCCGCGTGCTCGTGGCTAAGGCGCGCGCGCCGCGCGAGGCCGCACGCCACGTGTCGAGCGCACGGCGCAGCGCCTGATCGGAGCGCTGGCGAAAGCCGATCTCGACGGCGCGCACGAGCCGCGTGCGTCTGCGCGCCGCCGCTGTGATCGCGCGCCAGACCGCGCGCGAGTGGTGGCGCGTCGCGCGGCGTGTCACGTGCTGGAGCGCGCTGTGTCGGGCGAGCGCCGCACGCCACGCCCGCCATGCAAACATGACGGCGACGGACGCGTTCAGCGCGAGGCGATGGCTCAGCAGCGCTTCAGCAGCGATTCGCAGCTCGCGGCGCACAGCGGCATCGTGGGTGGACCTCCAGTTACTCACACGCCAGAGCCGCAGCGAGCCAGACAGCTGATGACGTGTCACACACTCCGTGCGCTCTCTCGCCCGCTGCCGCTGGCGCAGCAGCTCGTGCCATGCATTCCAGCCAGCCAAGCGACGGATGACGAAGAGGCGACCGAGAAAGCGGCGCATGGCCGTGCGCTGCTCGGCCGCCTCGCGCATCTCCGCCGCCCACGAGCGGAAGCTCAGCCCGAGGCACTCGATGTACCAACGCGCGAGCGATTTGAGATGGGTGCGCTTCGCCGCCGCCGCCACGAGCGCGTGAGTGCGCCACGTGGTCAAGGTCCGACCGCACCTCAGGTATGCGAAGGAGAGCGCGCTGGCTAGAATCCGCTGCGTCGCGCCCGCATGGAGCGCGAGAGCCCGCCACGTGAGCAAGGTCCGGCCGCAACGCAGCTGAGCGAGAAAGTAGGAGACCGCTGCGAGCATGCCGCGCTCATCAGCACGCGCACGTGCATAGGCGATCCAGCTGCACCAAAGGACGGCCCGTCGGCGCCGCAGCCCTTCGTTGTAAAAGGGGAAGACGGCGCGCCATAGGAAGCTCTTGAAGCGCCATTCGGTGAGGGCCTGGCGTAGGTGGCTCTCGCGCAGCCGCAGCTGACTCTCGCAGATGCGCAGGTGCTCCACGCCAATGCGCAGATGGGCCACGCTGAGCAGCCTCGCGTTGCTGAGCCACTCGGCAAGGGCGATGCGCAGCTCGGCAAGGCATGCTCGGACGACGAGGGCACGATAGCGGCGACCCAGTAGACCAAGCACGCGGCTGATCGCCACCCAATGCCCAAACGCGTACACATGCCGGCGCTCGTAGAGCCATGCGCGACCATACATGCCACCTGCGGAGGCTCGCCGGTGGGCGGCACCCCGCAGCTTCCATGTGCGCATCCCCTCGAGCAGCAGCTCGCGTCGTCTCGAGCGTCCGAGCGCCGTCTCGGCCGCTTGGCTCAACCGCCGCCACCGCAGCAGCTCACACCACGCCAGAAAGCCGCCGGAGCGATGGAGGTCCGCAAGGCGCCGAAGGACCTGGTGCATGGTGGCGCGCTGCTCGGACGCCTCCAGTGCCGCCGCCGCCCACGAGCGGAAGCCACGAGCGAGGCGCTGCCCCTTCAAGACCAGGAGCGCCTTGTGCCGCGCACGCTGCGCTGCCGCGTGCACAAACAGGCGCCCGAGTGCCGCACTGAGCGACAGGAGACGCGGAGAGGGGCGCACGAGCTGTTCATAAGAGCGCCGACGGCCCTCGCGTGCATGGGCACGGAGGCTGGCAAAGCTGCTCTTGATCTGCATCTCGGAACTAAAGTGCGAACCGATCTCGACGGCGCGCACGAGCCGCGTGCGTCTGCGCGCCGCCGCTGTGATCGCGCGCCAGACCGCGCGCGAGTGGTGGCGCGTCGCGCGGCGTGTCACGTGCTGGAGCGCGCTGTGTCGGGCGAGCGCCGCACGCCACGCCCGCCAAACGAACGCGACGGCGCCCAAGCCCGCCTCGCTGACGCACAGGCGCAGCAGGGCGAGATGGCGCGCTCGCTCGGAGGCCGCGTGTCTCCACAAGAAGAAGGCGACGCCCCCTAGACGCAGTGCCAGCCGCAAACCCACCGCGGCGACCGCGCGCTGCTGCTGCCGACGCAGCTGCGAGAGTGCTTGCCAAGTAGTCCAGCCAGCAAAGAGCTGCGTGTCGGCGAGGCGGCGCAGGACGCGGCGCATCGCCGAGCGCTGCTTGGCCGCCTCATGCATTGCCGCCGCCCACGATCGGAAACCGAGCCCGAGGCGCTGCATGCCCCACAGCAACACGGCGCGTGTGGCCCGACTCTCCAGGAGCGTGCTGACAGCCACCTCCTTCCAGACATGAAAGGCTTTCCCACAGGCCCGGAGCATGACGTGGCGCCTGGCCCTGAGGATTCGCCTGTTCGCCTCCCTCTCGTGCCCCACGCCCGCAAACCACCGGAACAACGTGCGCCCAAAGACCAGGAGGATGGCGTGCCGACTCGCTCGAGAGGCGAGCCCCCGCGCCTCCGCGGTGTCGCCCACGACTGCACGCCACCGGAGCAGGGCGTGCTTCGGAGCGCTTGGGACGGCGCGTCCGAGCACACCCAGCAGCCGCATCACCAGACGGTCCTCGCTTCCGAGGGCGTGCCAGCAGCGCAGGCACCGTTGCAGCGCCGCACGCACGCGCTGCCGCTCAACAACGCTCGCGGACGCCGTGTGCGCCGCAGAGAGTCCTCGAGCCCCGGCTTGAGTACGCGCCCTGCTCACCCAGACGCCGAATGCTTGCGCGCGTACCCGTCGCTCGCTCATGCTGACGGCAAAGGCGCCCGCGCTCTCGGCCCAGGCTGCCTCTTGGCGCTCCCGCCGACCTCGACGTGCTGCCATCGCCCACACACCAAAGCTGCGGCTGCGCTGGCTGCGCTGGCATCGGTTCAGACAAAAGTCACCAAACCAGGCGAAGAGAGTCTCCTCAGCAAGCTGCCGCAGGTGGGCGCGCCACTTCTGCATCCCCCGGCGGAGCGTCTTGAGTGCGCGCCGCTGCCAGTGCGCATGACGCGAGAGACGCACGCTTGCTGCGCCGCGCCACCATTTGCGAAGCGCCTTGGCACGCGAGAGCTCCGCGTACGCGGCCTTCCGAAGCGCGAGAGTGCGCGCACGCCAGCGAGATCGCGCACGCCAGCGGCGCAGCCCATGACTCAACCGCACGCAGCGCTCAAGGCTTGCCACGAGGTAGGCGGGAGGGAGGAGGCATGCACGCCAGCGCTCGAGCAGTGCCCACGCGAGAGTGCGCGCACGCCGACGAGCGCGCCAACCATCGAGTACGCCGAGGCGCTCAGCGGCCCCGGCGACTAAGGCCAACGAGGAACGCCTCACGAGCACCTCGAAGGCCCATCGGCACTGGTGCACCAGCATCTTGGCCTCCAGATGCTCGTCTTCATCCGCGCGTGCGGAGAGCACCTGCCACGTGCGCAGCACGAGCACCATCGCTCGACGACGCCACCATTTGCCGAGCACCTGCCAAACTTGGCTCATGGGTCCACTTGTCGCAGGCAACAGTCCGTCGCACTTGGCGCGCGCACCCCAACCGACCCAAATGTCCCAGCCACGACGCAAGCACGCCGCATGCACGCGTCGGCGCACGGCACGCTCGCAGCCCCAACGGCGCGCATCTGCCGTCCAGGACGCAAAGTATACGGCTGCTTCGAGCCACAGCTGTACAATCCGCGCCGCCTCGATGCGACGCCCCTCCTGCCAGCGCCGGAAGGTCCCGTGCCATATGTACCAACGGTAGCGCAGCCGCAGGGCGCGCCGCCCAATAGCCGCCTCAGTGCGCCCATCCCAACGGCTACGACGACGGCGCTCGGCGCGAGCCGTCTCGGTCGCGTGGTCCTTCAACCTCCTCAAGACGCGGCCGAGGTGGCGGCGGCGACCCTCGGAGGCAGTTTGCGTGGCCATGAGCGTGCACGCGTACGCCGAGCTTGCCATGTGGAGAAGGGCGAGCAGCGCGGCGCGCGCCCTCGCCTCAAAGTGGTGCCTGCGCGCATGGGCAGTCCGCGCCGCCGCATGCGTCTGGCTTTGGTGCGTGCGCGTCCACACCGCCCAACTGCCCGTGAGCTTGCGCACCCGAAGCATGCGCACTGCAGCCGCATGCATTCGCATGAGCAGTGCGCATGGCTCAGCGTGCCGCCGCCAGGTGAGCAGCGCGTGCTCGAGACAGCGCGCGTGCCGCCGGCCGCGGGCAAACGTGCCCGCGACGGCGTCGAGGCGCGAGGCGGCCTGCCACGCGCGATGCCAGCGCCGCAGCATGCCCCGGCCGTCGCGCAGCCGACGCTCGCGAAACGTCAGGCCGCGCAGCGAGCGCGAGACGCCGCGCCTCACCAGATGCCCACGCCAGCGCCGCCACGCGCGCCGTCGTTGGGTGCGCTCGCCCGCAAACATCTCGACGCGTGCTGGTGACGTGGCGAGCCATTCACACGCGGCCTGTGAGCGCTCGGCCCGGCGCGCGATCGGCGTCGTGCCGGGCTGCCATCGCCAACGGGCGAGCGTGAGCGAGAGGCGTCGGCGCTGTTGCATGAGTGCGATGCGTCGCTGCTGCGCCGACCAACGTGCCCAGCTCGTCCAGCACGCTACTGCGTCGTGCGTGCGCCGACCCCGACGCACGCTCGCAGGCGCAAGCAACTCCAGCCGAGCGGCGGGCACGTTGAGCACGGCGCGCCATCGACCGAAGGCCATGCGCGACGCGCGAACCACGCTCCTGAAACGAAAGACGGCGTGCTCGAACGCGGGCGGCACCGGCGGCTGAGCGAGCGCGTGATTCGTACGCCAGCGCAGCATCGAGCTCGTGAGCGGATGCATGCTATGCAGCTCGAGCAGCAGCGCGTCGAGTCGACCTAAGTCCGAGCGCTCTTTCCAGCGCATGATCGTACGCCGCTTCAGGTGGTCGCGGGCCACCGCTCGTCGGCGGGAGCTAGCCAGTGAGTGCACGACGTTCGCCGCCAAGGCGATCAAAGCCCGTTGCTGCTTCCGCCTTACTCGGTGCGCGTGGGCAGCAAGGGAGGCGGCAGTGGCGGCGGCGGTGGCGGCAGTGGCGGCGGCGGCGGCTGTGGCGGACGTGTAAGGGGCGGCGGTCGAACTGGCGGTGGCGGTGGAGGGGCTTCCTGCGCCTTTCTCCATGTCGTGTGGTTTGAGCGTGCCTGTGAGTGCCGCCCCGCACACCCCCCCCCTCTCAGCAGCCCCACTTTTTCATTTTTTCATCTTTTCTCATCGTGAAAGGGAGTCTCAAGTGTCGTGAGACTCCCTGGTGTATGCGCAGACGCCGTCGAATGGAGTCTCCCCTGTGGGGAAAACTCCATTCTGCCGACTCCCCAGCGGGGAAAACGCCTTCACGGTTCAAAAACCATGTCAAAAACACCGCTGAAAAGACGTCCGCGGGCCATCCGGTCGGCGGAACCCTCAAGAGTCAAGTACGAAGCCAAACTGATGTCACCGGTAGCAATGTCACCGGTAGCAAGTTCTTCAGCATGCATTTCAGGTCAGAAAACCGAAAGACAGTTTTAAAACCGCTCCCAGAATTCCCAGGCCCTCTCCTAACCCTCTCCGTTGCACGACGAGCCGAGCAGCCTGCGCCGACGACTGTGCCCAAATGTCTTTTCACGAGAAGCAGGATGAATATTCTTTGGCTACGCTCGGCTCCATCCGCGACCTCCCGAAGCTCTTCGAAGTGGAGCAAGTGCCAGAGCAACCCACGGTGCCGTCACTCGTTGCGCTGCTGCGTTCGCCTGACGAGAACGAGCGCCATGACGCACTGGCCTCCCTGGCTGACATGGTCGATGGGGCCTTTGGTGAGGCTGGCGCGCAAATGGGACTTGCGATGCGCGCCAATGGTGGCATCGCATTGCTCAGTTGGCTGCTCGCCGACCCTTCTCCTGAGGTGCAGCAGATGGTGCTCGTGGTCCTCGGCAACCTTTGCTCAGATTCCGTCGACTACGATTCGCAAGCGACCAAGACGCTGCTGCTTCAGAGCGGTGGCGCGCGCGCGCTGTTGTCGTGCGTGCATACAGAGGACCCGGAGGTCCTTCTCTTCGCCTGTGGCGCCCTGCAGAATCTGTGCTTCGAACCCGAGTGGTCCGAGTGTGCGGTCGCGCACGACATCCACGTACGTCTGGACCTGCTTCTCAATCACGAGGACGCCATGGTCGTCAGGTACGCGTCGGGCTGCCTGCGGAACATCACGCGCTCGCTGCGCATCGACGGACTTTCGGAGCTCGCCGTCTCTGCCGTCAAAGAGCGAACCCTGGAGTACCGGCGTGAGGGCTGGATGAAGAGGCACGCTCGCGCGACGATCGCTCGCGCGCTGCTCGAGATTCCGTCCGAGCTGCGCGAGGCCCGGCATGCCACGGGCGTGCGCCGGCGGCAGCGGGCGGCAAATCTGGGCGAATCGGACTCGCGCCCCTCGACGTCCTCCTCTTCGCGCTCCTCGCGCTCAGGGACCTCTTCGTACGTCACGGCGCGCTCCAGCTGTACTAGCTCGACGGTCGCTTCCAGCTCACCCGATCCAGCTCGACCGTCAGGGTCAGCCGCCGCTGCGGCTGCTGCTTGGCCTTAGTTTCCCTTGCCGGTTTGCCTATTATAGCAAGCGTTTTGTCGACATTTTGGCCGAAGCCCTAACGGTTAGATTTGCTCGTCGAACTCGAAGAATTAAATAGATTCAATGAATTGCACTTCGATTGGCGAGCGGCAGCCGGCACCACGCACGCTGACGCTCACCTCTCAGCCCGCCTCGGGCGGCCGCGGCTCGGGCGACAGTCCGGGAGACCACGACGATTTGAAATCCAATTGCCGAATTCGATTCATTCCGAGCTGGTGTCCGGTCTACGACGTCTAGGGCTAGGCATCTTATAGGCATCTACGTCTCGAGGTCAATGGTCAGCCCCGCAGGCCTGTTTTGAGTAGCGGCCAGTTGACCACCAGTCGACACTGTCGACAGTTGCCAAGTGCCATCCGACCTTGTGGCGTTGTGGGAAGGACTTTGGTGTACATGTACTCGAGTTGTTCTCGTGGCACGTGGGATGTTGTATGTCAAAAGCCCAGGCGCGCCCACCGCGCGCCGGATGTCGGCGACCAGAGGCGGGCTGGCCAAGCAGATGGCGCCGCTGCTGCGTTCCCTCGCGGCGCTCGTCGCCCGCACACGTTGCCCATGCCCTTGCTCGCTTCGTCAAACATAACATTTGTCGTGTCGCCCAATTGGTCGCTCCCATCCACACAAGGTCGGTGGCAGCAGGCGCCTCGACAACCAAGACCCACGAGGGTGGCATCTCACTCGTGTTCCCGTCCGTGGCCGCTGCGTCGTCTGCCACAACGCGCATGAGCCCGTCGTCGAAATGGAGTCGGAAAGATTCAAGCGCTGACCAGTCGAGCACGAGCAGCGGCAGCGATTCCGGTGGCTGCGGCAGCATAGAGAGGGCAAGAGCCAAGTCGACCACCGCCAGCGTGAGCACCCGTGCACGCTGTGCATCAGGGAGCAGAGCACGGGCCACTGCGCCACGATTCGGGTAATAGAGCACACGATAGATCAAGCGGTAGCATGAGGACAGCCACGCATGACCCAACAACAAGGACCACTACGAGGAGCAGGAAGTTTCGCACGCCACGTCTGCCGTTGAACCAGCTCTGTCCGTGGCGTCGGCGCTGCTTTGCGACGTCCAGGTCATCGTCTTCGAGTGGCATCGCGCGGGGACGTTCACGTGGTGGCCGACCACAGGCGCGCGGGAAGCGTGTGAAAGCAAGGGCCCCTTGGAGAAAGTCCTTTCAAAGCGTTTTTCTGTTTTAGAATAAATGCCGGACCGGTCCTTCGCGTCGATTACAATCAATGTGATATGTTCCCCAAATCCCCTCTCAGGTTTGGGCGTTTCACTTGCACAAACTTGGAAGTGACTTTCTTTTGCACACTTTTGGAACCTCGTTCGCGAAGCCCCACCTTTCGCGAAGCCCACCCATCGCGCTTCGCACGGGAATGTCGACGGAGCCACCGGCGGAAGACCTGGACTCGGAGACACTGGACGACTTTCCGATTTCGGAGGAATTGGACGATGCGGCGACTGTGGAGGAGGCAGCGGCAGCGAGTGAAGACGCGAGCGCGCAGCTGCTGCTGGAAGAGCCACCTGCGGAGACAGACGAGATGCAGGAGCTGGTGACACAGTACGGCCGGGCTGCGAAGCACGTGAAGATGGTTTTTAGGGAGGCCGAGCGGGCGGCGAAAGAGGCGGATGCGGCGGCGGCGGTGGCGACGGCCGAAAAGGCCAAGGCCGCCGCCGTCAGAGAGAAGGCAGACGTCCTTTCAGCTGAGCTCAGGGTGAGAAAGCTGCAGGGAGAGGAGGGCTTGATCAGGCATGAGGTAGAAGAGGCGAGGGCCAACAGCCGGACCGCCGAGAAAGAGCTCGTAGATGAGCGCGCCCTATTCGCCAAGGTCCAAGCCAAGGTGACAGCTCTGGACGCCAGGCAAGCGAATGAGCTCAAAGACCCAGCGCGCAAACTCGCAGATGCTACAAGGGATTCTGAGGGCGTGCAGGCGGAGATCATGGCGCTCAAGTCTCGCGGCGTCACCGACGCAGCTAAGTTTGGCGACGAGCTCGGCAAGCTGATGCAAAGAGCGAAAAAGATCGATGAGGAGATTAAGCGGTGGCAGGCGCGCGTGGATCAAGTCAACAAGGATCTCGACGGGGTTCGCAAGGGGATCATGGACGAGGTGAAGGCTGCCGAGGCTAAGTTTGCCAAGGTGGAGGCCAAATTGGAGCCCGTGATCGCCGAGGACGTGACCTGGACTCGGCGTATGGAGAAGCTGATTGTCTCATCTCGCGAGGCCATTGAGGACCTTGAGAGGCGACGCAAGGCGGTGCAGGCCGCTGAGGAGGTGGCGATGGCGGCGACGCTCGCATCCGACGATGCGGCGGAGGCGGCGCGCGAAGCCCGAGCGACGGCCGAGTCCGTCGCCAACACGGCACGGCGCGAAGAATTTGCACGAGTCGCTGCGCTCGACCGAGCCGAACTGGCTTTACGCGTCCAACGAGCGCACGAGGCCGAGGCCAAGTACGCGGCTCGTGAGACCAAGAAGCGGCTCAAGGAGTACAAGCTCAGCCGGGCGAAGATGCAGGAGTCGTACGCCTTGATGCTCGAGGCGCGCGCGAATGCATTCGGCAAGATGGATGACGTAGGCCACTGCGCGATCAAATCGCAGATCCCCAGCTTCCGTCCGGCGAGCCCACGCGCGGACGGGGAGCGCGCCGTCATTGCGCCGATTTCGACGCCCTCACGTCGATCGCTTTCTCCATCCTCTCGCCGATCATCTTCTCCATCGATGTCGATGTCCACATCGCAGTCGTCGTCGTCGTCGTCGACGGCGGCCTCATCCTTGTCTCGGCCACCCTTGTCGCAGCGCTCGACGGCGGAACCGTCGGCCCGTATGCCCGTCTACCCCTATGCGGGGCGCCTCATCACCCGGGCCACCGCGTCTAGCGCGACGGGGCGCAAGGGCTCCAAAAGTCCGAGCGGCCGGCGGCGCCCGAGCGCGCGCAACGTGACGCTCTCCGTGACCAAGGACGGAGCGAGCCCGCCCGCTGCTTCAGAGAGCTCTCCCGAGAAGCAGAAATTGCTCGACACGCTTGCGCCGCCGCCCTTGCTCAACTTGCGCAAGAGTAGCAACCCCAAGAAATTAGCTGCGACTGCCTCGGGCGCGATGGTGGAAGTGCCTGTGTCCCCTCCGCCAGCGTTCCGACCCGATCTGGTCGCCAAGGTGGACATGACGAAACTCGCCATCTTGCAAGAAATTCAGCTTGAACAATGGCTAGAGGAGCTTGATGCCAACGCCAAAGAGTTCCCGTCCGGCCGATCCGATGCGCTGGTTTGGGGTAGGTGAGATTTGATTTCGCGAATCTTTTCTAATATAATAAGAATGTTCGCCCGACATCAGGCGATCGAGCTCGGCTTGCGTGCAGCAGGCGGTAGGATGTGCGGAGTACAGTATGAGTAATATGGTCTTGCTCTTGCTCTTGGTATCAGCATGGCAGCTCTACCGTACAGCACCACACACTTCACACGACTTTGGGAGGGAAAGCCCTGAGAGATAAATGGGTTCCTATGGAACTGACCTTTTCCTGCAACCTTTTCCGCGCGGAGCCCGGGGCTGTCTGGATGATGACGGAACCGATCGAGGGCATCGTCTTCGACCTCGACGGCACGCTGATCGATTACGAAGGCGCATCGCACATCGCTCTCGCGATGCCATTGCAGCGCCGCGGCTACAGCTTCTCGTGGGAGCTGCACGCATCCATCGTAGGCACTAAGCCCGAAGACTGGAGTCGCAACATCCTTGAGGCGCTCGGTGTCCCGCCTGAAGAGCTCACGCCCAAGCAATATGTCGCAGAGTACTTTGAGGACATTGCTGCGCTCTACGAGACCATCCCTGCTTGGAGCGGCTGCCTCGAGCTCTTGGTGGCGTTGCAGGAGGCTGGCTATCCAATGGCGATTGCGACCTCATCTCCTCGTGCATCCTTTGATAAGAAGATGCAATTTCACGCCCCGCTTCTGACCAAGATGAGCGCCGTTGTCACCGGCGATGAAGTGCTCAATGGTAAGCCCTCACCTGACATATTCCTCGAAGCGTGCCGCCGGCTCGGCTGCATCCCGAGCCGGTGCATTGTGTTCGAGGACTCGCCGCTGGGCATCTCTGGTGCGCACGCAGCGGGCTGCCTTGCAGTGGCCCTTCCAGACGCGCGCATGCCGAGCAACGAGGCGCGCTTCACGACGCTCCATCCACGCTGGGTGTTGCGGGACGGCATAGGCACCTTTGACGTGGGCTCGCTCGTGCGCGTCCCGCCGTCGCTCCGGAAGCCGAGCACCATGACTGGCGCAGTCATGGGCGCCATGTCGACGAGTCGGCTGCTCTTGCTCACGATGTGCGGAGTCGGCATCGGGTGCCTGCTGGGATTGGGCATATCGCGGAGACGCATATGATCAGCCCTGAGGCGAGGTGCCGCGTTTCCACTCGCTGGAGGAGTGTATGTGTGTGGGCTCATAGTATCAGTAAAAAGTGCGCTTGTGGCATGTGGGCCCTGTTGACGTGCGCGCGCGGGCGTGCACCTCACTCTCCTAAACAGAAAAAAAGTTCTCGCGAAAAAAGTTCGACCGTGCGTGACTTGACTTGGCTTTACTTGTCCTGCGTGCCACGTCGGCGCTCGTTTCGCGAGCGCTACCGGTACCGGTAAGAATCGGCCCGCTTGACCGAGGGGCGGCCCGACGCTCTCGCCCTTCCGTCCCTCTCACGATGGTCGCCTCGCCTCCGCGCTCCGTTGTGGAGATCACGATGAGGTGCGAGCCCGCTCTCCACCCTTGTACCCGATCGCTTGACCGTCGGCGGTGTTCTCCCGCTGAGGGTCCGCAAGCGCGCTCCGCAGGTGGTTTTCTGAGCAAGCTGCGCAGATACGCGCTGGCGTCTCGCAATACACCGCTGGTCAGCGTGCGACGGCAGCCGTGGTTCAGGCGACTTCTGGAGTGCATCTGTCGCGCCATCACCCCAGCAAGGCGCGAGGGCTCGAGCGGGGTCGAATCACCGCCCGAATCGTGAGGAGAGGCCGCAGCAGCTGAGCCCACCATTCGACGATTGAAGGATCTGATCGACATGCGCGAGGGCCCCGGCCCGTGTAAGTCTAGGTACGGTGGACTCTGGAACCAAGCGTTTTCCTTCATCTCTGGTCTCTCATACGGTACGACACTGGCGTTGCCGGTCCGAGCCATGCGTGTGCACGCACGCGCTCGGGCGCACCCCGCGCTCTCTCCGAGAGCTGGCGGCTCGCGGCACTTTTCTCTGCCCGCGACGCGTGCGCGGCATGGCGCGCAGGTTTCGCGTCCTCGGGCGTCATTCGTCGCCGTCGGTCGTAGTCGCTAAAGAGAGGCTGGAAGAGGGTTGCACTGGGTCGACGTCGTTGCGTGCGGGCACGGCACACGGCACCCACGCCCCACGGCAGGTGGGCGCGTGCGGTCCTACTTGCGCGGCGCACGAGGCCCGAAGCGGCCGCCATGGGCGGCACGGCACGCTTAGAGCTCCGATTTGGTCGAGAGCGCCTTGATCGCCGCAATCATGGAGGGCGCGAGCGTCTCTTCGGGGAAGTCGTCACCTGCTGGGTCCTCCTGGCCCATCGGACCCTTCTCGCTCACCTTGTGGATCTTGATGCTGCCATTCTCGATGTACATGGCGAAGCGCTTGCAGCGCGGGTAGCCGAGCACGGACATGGGCCCAGGGTGGCTGAGCGTCATGCCCAGGGTGGCGGTCACCGCACCTGACGGGTCACCCATCATCGAGATGAAGGAGCTCTCGTGAACCTTCTGATCCTTTGCCCAAGCCTCCATCACCGCGCCGTCGTTGACGCAGTATATGATGACTTCGTCGATGCCGAGCGCCTTGAGGTTCGCCTCCTCCTCAAGGTACCCTGGCACCTGCCGCGTGGATCAGGTGGGGGTGAACGCGCCAGGAAGACCGACGAGGATGACCTTCTTGTTGGCAACACGCTCAGCGAGATTGATCTTCTGGGGCGGGAAGCCGAAGTCGAGGACGAGGCGTGAGTCGATCTTGGATCCGACAAGTGACTGGCACACGAGGACGCCCGCAAGCGCAAGGAAGGGCGCCATCGCCGATGCTTTCGACGCTCTAGTTTCTCGACGCGCCGCAATTTGTAAAGTTTGCCGACGCGTCAAAAACATGTAAAGAGTCACTCGCAGTGTGCAGAATGCGTAGCGATGCCTGACGTTTCAAACATGCAAGTTGGCGACTGCAAGTTGCAGCTTCAGTGCTTCACGAAGATGGCGACCGAGGAGCTGCCCGACTTGCCCTGGTGGTCGCGCACGTACGCGGGCTACCGCGAGCGGTTTGTGGCGCCGTACGAGCTGACACTCGGCGGCGGCCGCGTTGTACTCAGCCTTGAGCAGGCGCCGTGCGTCTCGGCCGAGCACGCCAGAGCGGCAAAGGCAGGCTCAGATGGCTCTTGCACTGCGAGCACGGTATGGGATGCGGGCATCGTGCTTGCGGCGATGGTTTACGAGCAATGGATGTTGATCGACGGCGCGCGTCGCGCTGCAGAGGAGGACGCCACGGATTGCAGCGAACGGCGCTGTCTCGACCTCGGCAGTGGCACGGGGATTGTTGGCCTGGCCGCCGCTGCGAGCGGCGGCTTCTCGCAGGTCGTGCTCACTGACATGCCCTCCGTAGTGCCGCTGCTGGAGCGCAATGTGGAGAGGAATCGCTCAGAACTGGTGCACGATGGTCGCTGCGGCCTCGAGTCGGTGTCGCTGCGTTGGGACGATGCAGCCGAGCTGCGCAGCGTTGCCGCACTCGGGCCGTACGAGCTCATCGTAGGTGGCGATCTGCTCTACCGTCCGCAGGTGGTCGAACCGCTGCTGGCTGCACTGAGAGCGCTCGTGGGACGTCATACGACCGTCCTCCTCGCCGCGTCGTTGCAGCACTCGCCAGAGACGATCGACCTCTTTGTCGACGCAGCGGCGACGGCAGGATTTGCCGTCGAGAAGCTCGGCACTGGCTGTCAGAGCGCTGATGCGCAGAGCGATGAGGTGAAACTGCTGCGCCTCACGCGCCGTAAGGGTACCAAGGGCACCGGGAGCAGCAAGCAGCGAGACGCTGGCGTCAGCAAGGGTCCCAGGGCCAAGAAACTGTGCCTTGAGGGTCCAGTTAAGGGTCCAGCGGGCGCCTCCAAGAGCGGCGGCGGCAGCAGCAGCAGCATGCCGCGCGCAGTCGACCACGTACAGTAGGATTCCAACCGCATCACGGTGTACAGTAGTCGGTTCTAAACCGGGTAATACAATCACGTTCCCGTATACCTACTACTGAACACTTAACTGAACTTCTGAACACTTACATCAGTTATACACTACCAAGTCTTCACACTTCAGTGACTGTCGTGTTCTCAGCACGCCATCTTCAACTTCATGGCCAACTTGGTTGGCTCGCTCTGCTCCGGTACTGCTCCGTGAATTAAATTGACGAACCGTCTTAATCTATCTGTTTTCGGAAGCTCACGGACGCCAAATTTAGTCTTCCGCTGTGGCGCTCTGCGGCTCTCATCATGGAGCTTCGCCGACGCACCGCGGCCGATGCCAGCAACGTCTTGGCCATGGGCCTGGCGCTCCATGTGGCGCTCGTGACGGGGCAGACGTCCCTCAACACCTGTCTCGTACGGGAAAGGAGCGAGTGCAGCTCACTGGATGACTCCTTGGGCGTCCACGCCAATCAGCAATCTGGCATTGTGCGCTGCGCAGTGTGCACGGACCAACGGCTGCACATTCTTCATCTATAGAAATCCATTATACGAAGAATCAGGCGATTGTCGGCGCGAAGCCACCACGAATGCTGCCTGCCCGGAAGGATTTCTTTCAGCCCCCAGCTACGATTTTTACGAACTATCCAATTCCAGCTGTCCTCCTCGGCCATCCCCGCCGCCCCCGCCGTTTCCTTACCCCCCCGGGACTATCGTCGAACACGGGTGGACCCCGTCACCACCTCCTGCTGACGTCTGCGATGGCCGCAAGGTGGAGGTCTTTGGCTTTGCCATGTTCATGCTCGGCTTCATTGTTGGCCCTCTGACGCTCGCCGGATGCTTTTACAGTATGGCTACCAATCATACCGCACGCGGCACAACTTGCGCACGATGGAGTTCAAGGCAACGAATATGACCGTCAATATCCCGGAGCACAACGAGATTGGGCGTCGAGCACATGGACGTCACGAGAACGCCGACCTGTAATGTCGGCGTGCAGCGATAACATCTAAAAATGGAGCGGTGAACCCTAGAGCCCGCGTGCGAGCACTGTATCACGTGTATGGGAGCATGATTCTGAGCGAGCGCGTCGTCCTGAGCTTCGCGGAAAATCCTCGAAGATGGCTTTATCTCCTTTCGATCGATCGATGCCGATGAAAATGCGTCTGCTTTTCTTCTCGTTCTTTCTTGCGCTGCCCTCGTTGCAGGCTGCTCAGGGTGGTTCAGTCGCTATCGTAGGTGCCACCGGCGCAATCGGCCGCGCACTCGCCCGTCGTTGTGTCGCTGCCGGAACACGTCCGTGGCTGATTGGCCGCGACTTGAGCAAGCTCCAGGCGTTGTCAGCTGAATGCGGTGGGGCGCCATTTTCAGTCATCGACGTGATGGCTTTAGATACTATCGCATCAGGTCTCAACGGCCAGGTGCCTGCGGATTGCAAAGGCTTCGCTTACTGCGTTGGGGACATTGCTCTCAAGCCCTTCAAGCGTGCCGTGCCTGCCGACTTTCTCAACTGCTTCTCCTTGCACGTGGTTGGCGCCATCGAGGTGCTCAAGGTCGTCGAACCAGCGCTCAAGAAGAATGGTGGTTCGGTCGTCCTCTTCTCGAGCGTTGCGGTGCAGCAGGGGTTCACGAATCACGCAGTCGTGTCCTCTGCCAAGGGCGCGATCGAGGGCCTGACGCGTGCCCTCGCCGCTGAGCTCGCACCTTCCAAGGTGCGGGTGAACGCGATTGCACCGTCCATCTCGCAGTCGGCCATGGCGGCGCCAATACTCTCCAAGGAGGAGGTTGCGGCCAAATTAGCCAAGGAGCATCCGCTCGGCCGTGTGGGCGAAGCCGAGGATTCAGCGGCTCTTGCTTACTTTCTGCTCTCGAATGACGCAAGCTGGGTGACCGGCCAAATCATCGGCGTAGATGGCGGACGGTCCGCCGTGGCGTGAGCCTCACAAACCGGATGAAAATACCCTACCTGCGGATCGGCGGTGGTTGGTGATTCGAGATTGAGTGCCTGTGTGCGCGACCGTCACGTGCATCGAGCGGCCCCGGCGGAGGGCGGACACGGGCGTCGTGCCAGATGCACGCTTAATTTGAGATTGCGTTATTATATTATCCTTTCCGTTCAGAGGCGGTGCCCGCACAAACCCATCATTGAAAGGAAGCTCCGCATCATCATCATCATCCATCATCCGTATTCCCGAACCGGAACCCTAACGCCGCGCGAGTCAGAGCACATTCCTACGCTAGCAGCCACGCTCAGATTACAGATATGAGATAACCATTTCAGAATCGAGTGGTTGCAGACCTTCGGATCCCGAGCGTGCGCTCGGAACTATCGCCCCACTGTGCTGCCTTAGGCGTGTCTGGACTCGGCTCGCGCTGCACGCTAAAGGCGAGCGCGAGGGCGGCGACGCGCTGGTCGAGCTCGAGGATCTTGGGCAGTTGCACCTCCTTGTCCGACAGGTTTGTGCACATGACGTCCGCCGAGCTGAGCTTTTCGAACGCCTTCTGGGCGGTGCAATTCGACCACTCCTCGACAAGCGACTCGACGAGCGCCTCGGGCGCGTTATGCACGCACATGATGCTGCAGCGGCGGTGAGCGTGGCGTGCGCTGATGAGGCCTTCCGGGGACACGTCCTGCATTGAGAGCCACGCCTCGAAGTTGGTCCAGAATCGGGAGAGGTATGAGCGGTCGGTGAGGATGAGCACCCCCACGCCGAGGTAGAGCAGGTTGACATTCTTGAGCTGCAGCCGGAACTGCTGCCGCTCCGCCTCATTCCTTGCGTCCGCCTCTGCCACGGTGCTTCCTAATTTGGCCATGGGGCTTCCACAGCCCATCGCCTGCGGCAAGCAGCAGTAGTCGATCCACACCTGCTTGATGTGCGGCCTCTGGATTAGGAAGGCGCGGATGGCCTCGAGCTGCACGCCGGTGGGATCGGGCTCCTCGCGCTCGTCCCACCGATGGCTGACTGCGAGGTGATCGGACGCAAAAGATCGCTTGCATGCGGCCTCGAGCGTGATTGTCTCCTCAATCAGCCACTCGGGGTGTCGCTGCCGCAGCAGCTGCAACGGCAGCATCCTAGGCATCGCTTCGGCGCTGCTGCGAAGCGCTTCCGCGTCGATCCACACGAACGGGCAGCCGTGCCCTTGCTCCGCCTGCCCCTGCACCTGCCGTGACTCGGCCAGCCATGCCTTCGCAGCCGCAATCTCGTCGGCCGAGATACTTGGGTCGGGCATCGCGAGAGCAACCTCGAGCTCCGAGGTCAAGACTCCGAGCGGCGGCAGCCGGAGCTGTTCGCGGAGCACCCCGCCCGGCAGGTAGCACGAGACGCGAGAGAGCTCAACGGCATCTCCCGGCCGGCCCAGACGCACTACCGGCGCGAAGACGGCCGGCAGCGGCACCGGCTTCTTCCGGATAGTCGCCACGGTCCATGGATGGCGATAGCCCTCGCCGTCGACGATCGAGAAGCGGAGCTCGTTCTTGAGGGTGTCAGCCTGCACGTCGACCTGTGATTGGCTCGCCTTGCCATTGCCCAGGTTGCCCTGCATCACCGGCTCGCCAAGCTTACCAACCTCGCGCTCGGCGGCGAGGCAGTGGGCCGACTCGCTCACCATGCCCGTGGACGGCGAGAACCAGAGGGCGTAGTCGAGGGATCCTCGCGCGCCCTGCGCCACGATGCCGAGGCGCATACGGCTCCCGTCGGCCTGCTTGGAGGCAAGGATCTTGAAGGAGAAGCACACGATCCCATTCGCCTCGCCGCGCTGCCAAGCCCCCCTGCCGACGCATCCCAAAGGCGGCGCCCCGAGCGGCTTGGCGGGAGTTGAGCGCCTCTCACAGCAGAGCACGGCGGTTGTGCCGCCTGGTCTCGCACTGCTGCTCACAACGGCGCTGCCCACGCTCTCGACGAACCCGAAAGCCTCGACCTCGCTGCGCATCGCGAGCGGCTCGATCGCATCTGGAACCCCGGGCAGCGCCGTTGTGGGCAGACCATCCCCGACAGTCTCACTAGCAGGGGACAGCTGGACACGTCGACCCTTTTCGCTCGCCTCGGCACGGAGCAGCAGCAAGCACGCACCCAGGCGCGCGCTCGGCGGCTCGGCGCCGTACCGGTACTGCCCGTGTGCGCTCGGTACGGCGCTCGGGAGAGCCGCGAGCGCCGTACCGAGCGCCTCCGCCACCAGCCGCTCCAACTCGTCGAGCTGCTCGGCTCGGCTCGAGTGCTCGTTGGCCGCCGCGGCGGAGGCGCTCAGGAGCTCGAGCGTGCTGATCACGTGAAGGCCGGCCGCGAGCGAATCGCGCGAGCTCGAGGCGAGATCGCGCGAGCTCGAGGCGGGATCGCGCGAGCTCGAGGCGCCTCGTGCGGAGTCGCGCGGCGTGAGCAAGGGCAGCGTCTTCGGCGGTGTTATGGGCGGGGTTTGGGCGAGCTGCAGAAGCGTCGGCTGCCACTGTTGGGGAGGAGTGGGAGGCCACTGCTGCCACGTCTCGCCGCCGCCGTTGCTCGCACGGCAATCGTACTCACGAGAAAATAGCTGCCGCGAGCTCGACGGCGGCGTCGAGGCGGCCGAAGCCGCAACACTGCTGTACCTCGAAGACGTCGCGCGGGCTGTTCGCGGGGTCGTGTCCGGAGCTTGCGGTGACGAGCGCCGTGGTAGCAAGATTGATGAATCCGCATTGCTCGGCGGCATTGTGCTTCGAGGCGTCACGGAGCGGGGCGTCGAGCCGGTTGGAAGCGCACGAGATATGCGCGGAATCTTGCGAGACGATTCGTGTGGCGACAATGTCCGCGCCGAGCCTCTCCTCGGTCGCGGCGTCACACACTTGCCAGGCTTGCCAGGAGAATCGCATCGTGGCAAGGAAGAGTGCAATGACGAGTACAATAACGAGGTGCCCGAGCGCTGGACCTCCAGCACGGGTGCAGCGTCCGCTGGCAGCCCAGCCTTGTTCGGGCTCGGCGGCGGCTGTGCAAACCGCATGGTCACCGGCATTGCGCCGGTTAAGACGCAGTCCGAGAACACTCCTTTCGATAGTGCTTGCATTTCGCAAACTTGAAACTAGTGCGATGAAACCGACGATTTTTGTTGTGAGGTTCGTCTTTGTGATCCGTGTGCCCGTGTGCGCCCGTGAGTCCTGTGTGTCGTGTGTCCCGGCTCCTCCCGGTCGTTCAAAAACACCGGGGGAGCCGGGACGCACGCGACGCTACCCGGTACCGGTACCAGCGTGGGCATGCGCTCGCGTTCACGCAAATTTCAGATATGGATAAAGCTTGGGCCAAGCTAGTCTGATTCAATCGTCCCGTGCACGGTGCGCCACCTCAACACTACTCGTAGTACCGCGCGCGTTCAGCTATCCCACCACCATCGACCTGCGCTGTGGCAGGCTCGAACCGGCTCAAGCAGGGCGGCTTCATGCTCGGCTGACGCGGACCGATCATCCCCCGGATGACTGTTGATGGGCATGTAGGCACCTCCTCCTCGCTCTCCTCTTCCGTCGAGGATCAGTCGAACGCGGTCCGGTCCAGTGCTCTCGGCGCCGCCCGCCGGGGATGTGTCGGTCGCCTCAGCAGCATGCGTTTGGGATGTGCCGGTCGCCTCAGCAGCGGGTCACACGGCTGCTGCCATCTTCGGCCAGGGCTGGGACGGCCATCCAGCTGTCCCTCATTGAGATTTTTTCTGGGCGGCAAGCTTCTCCTCCATCTTAGCCTTGTTCTTCTTGTGGAATCGGATCCCCTTGTGCATGTACAGGATCACCGAGCCGAGCAGATCATCGGGCAGCCGAGATTGCACCCACATGTAGATCTCGTGCACCCAATACGGCGAGACCATCACATCGTAGCCGATACGCGCGACCGCGTAGCGCGCGTACGTCTTGGCCGTGGGTGTGGAGAGCGTCGCTCGCTTCTCGACCGGTACAGTCGAGCCCGGGAAGACAATCGACGTCGCCACGTACCTGGTGAGGGGGTCAATCAGCCGCACTCTCAATCAGCCGCACTCAGCCGCACTCAGCCGCACTCAGCCGAACTCGACGTGGCCACGTACAATGGCGACTGGCACTGGAACGAGATGCCCTTAGACTTATACTCGAGCGCGAGGCCCTTCGTGAAGTTCTCGACGAAACCCTTGGTGGAGGCGTACACGGTGAGCAGTGGGTTAGGCGGCTTCGCAGCGGCCGAGGACAGGTTGATCACGGCGCCAGACTTGCGCTCGATCATCTGCGGCAGCACGGCGCGCGTCATCCAAACCACGGATTGCATGTTGACGGTCATGAGGCTGTCGACCTCCTCGTCGGTGAGCTCGTGGAACCACTGAGGGAAGGGGTACGAAATGCCCACGTTGTTGACGAGCACGCCCACCTTAAGCTCGGAGAGCATTTTGGTCACCCGTTCCGCATCAGCCTTTCCGAACTTGGTAAAGTCGATGACCGCAGTCATCACTTTGATGTTCAGTGCGGAGAGCTCGTCCTTGACCGCCGCGAGCTTGTCCGCCGAACGGCCGACCAGCATCACATTGAGGCCCTTGCGCGCGAGTTCGAATGCCATTGCCTTACCAATGCCATCAGTCGCGCCCGTCACCACCGCCCACTCTCCGAGCTTCTTGAGGTTCTTGCCAGGGCGGATGAGCGTCTTATACAACACATTGAGAAAGGACAGGGCATCCTTGCCGAGAACAAACCCGCCAATGATGGCCATGATCATGATTAAGGTGGTCTCGACGCTCCCTGGGATCGGGCTCATCGTGGCAAAGAGGGATGCAGACCGGTGCGATGCAGGCGGTCGAGATCGACGAGATCGCGTCGGCGAATCCTCAATTTGTTCTCGAACGTGGCAGTGAGGAATGTTGACTGCTAGCGAAACGTTAATTCATGTTCATTTTCTTTGCGGATTCGGTGTAACGTTCGGTGTTCTTCCCGACGCCCCGATGGCCGCGGGCGACTGCACTCCTCGATCTTCGCGGACACCAGTCGCCCGCCCCGCCGCATGTAGCTTCCTCGCGGCAGACGTTACCGGAATGCAAACATTCTCCGTCATGAAGCTCTCCTGCTTGATTCTATCAGTTACCCATGCGACCGCCCTATCGCGACCACCACCATCGCGACCACCACCACCACCACCACCATCGCCGGAGCCCAGACCGCCGCCACCACCAGTTCCGTTCTCTCCTCCTCCGTTTCCACCCAGGTCACCTCCGTCACCCCCGCCGCCCTCACCGCCGCCACGGCCGCCATCGCCTCCGGTTCCGCCGGGGTTGCCACCTCGTCCACCATCTCGACCACCACCTTTTCCTCCACCTCCACCGTCGCCGAAACCCCCCGAGCCCTCGCCACCCCCAACGCCCCCTTCTCCACCGCCGACACCACCACCACCCTCGCCACCGCCCTCGCCGCCACCCTCACCGCCGCCGCCCTCGCCGCCGCCGTCGCCACCGCCACCGTCGCCACCGCCACCGTCGCCACCGCCGCCGTTGCCACCGCCGCCCTTGCCGCCACCGCCCTCGCCGCCACCGCCGTCGCCGCCGCCGCCATTGCCGCCGCCGCCCCCGCCGCCGCCGCCCCCGCCGCCGCCCCCGCCGCCGCCCCCCCCGCCGCCCCCGCCGCCGCCCTCCCCGCCGCCGCCCTCGCCGCCGCCGCCCTCGCCGCCGCCGACCTCGCCGCCGCCG
>ENA-UOUZ01000734-UOUZ01000734.1-mixed-culture-metagenome-genome-assembly--contig:-NODE-734-length-22987-cov-116.728632_pt1 | contig 22987 bp, 9 predicted proteins | sample MGYA00238154_ERZ761575 | MGnify/ENA primary metagenome ERZ761575 (study PRJEB28896, sample SAMN07631632) | mixed culture metagenome | isolation source: Freshwater growth medium | place: USA...
GGGATACATGCGGGATACATGTATCTCAAATGCATCCAGAGAGAGATGTATCTGAAATGAAGGTGACACGGGATACATGCAGGATTCGCGCGGCCACAAGTAGGGCTCGAGATACGTATCCTCGAATGTATCCCCTATGTATCCGACATGTATCGTGAGTGTATCTTGTGTGCCATGTATCTGAGGGTTAAGATACATTGTATCCTAAATGTATCCTAAATGTATCGTAAAGAAGGATACATATCCCTGGTTAAGATACATTTCCAATGATGCCAAAGTCACAGATACAATTGTATCCTGATGTATCTCGATGTATCTTGATGTACATGTACGGGACACATCAAGATACGATCAGGATACATGCAGGATACATCAGAATACATCAGGATACGTATCCGATAGGAAACCCCCCCCAAAAAGGAAAGGAAACCCCACGTCACCCCCCGAAAGCCAGCAGATTCCCTATGACACTCGCCACTCCGCTTGTCACCTCACATGGAGTCATGCATGGAGTCAGCCTCGACAGGCTCGACAGGATTCACAGGAACTCGACAGGAACTCGACAGGAACTCGACAAGGCTCGACAGGCAAGGCCTCGACAGCCCCTCGACAGCTACTCGACAGCGGGCTCGACAGCGCCTCGACGGAGCCTCGACAGCTCGACAGCTCGAGAAGTACACTTTCGAATTCTATGTCGGCGACTGTACGAAATTTGAGGTTCTCGCGAAGACGGCTACCGATAATGCTTGCGCCATCGCGAGACTGAGGCAAGTGATAGAGACAAGGATAGAGAGAGGCTTCTGGGCGCTTGGCGCTTGCCCTTGCGGAGGCAAGCGCAGCTGACCGCGTGTAGTCCCAAGGGCGGAGTCCCCGGGGAGATCGGGGATGGGGATAACGGCCTGGTCTGGAATATAACAGCCGTCGGCGAATTTAGACTAACCCCACGTGACCCGAACGCTCTCGCACTAAAAGGGTCGGGGTGTGATCTGAAGCGCGGAGGTCCGAAGGAAGCTCGTGTGGGAGGGATGATGATAAGTCGTCGAAGATGAAAGGGCCACAAGCAGAAGTCCTACCTGTAGACTGTCGTGCGGCTTTCGGGTACGATGCCCTCCTGGACCGGCAAAAGCCGGACCTCGCCGTCCAACTCTGGCAGCAGCGGCAGTAACGTCACGCAGGGGAAGGTGAAGCAGACGCCCTTGATGGCCGTCCCGCCGATCTTTGCCGGCGCCGCAGAAGAGTCATCAAGGCTTGCGGCTGCGTCCACGTGCGTCGAGCCCGACCACCGAGAGCTGATCCGATCGGTGGCCACGGTCCTGTATCGGCGCATCCGCGACAACGAGACTGCGGACTCAAAGGTCATCACGCCGCTCTTCTGCGAGGACACTCACACGGAGCCTGAGCCCGAGGACCGCTATGAGGTGACTCTGCCGCTGTACCACCAGCAGCTGCTGAGCTTCCCGACGTTGTACGTCATGCGCAAGCTCCCGCCGCTCAAGCTCCCGCCACCTAACTACCCGGTGCCGAGCGTGCACATCATCGCAACATTTATTGAGAACATTCGGCAAAAAGCGCGGCTGACACCGCAGTCGATGGTGATCACGCTCATCTACATCGACCGGCTCGAGGCCCGCTCAGAGGGCGTGCTGCTGCACGCGCGCTCGTGGCGGCCGGTCGTCTTCGCCTCGCTCCTCCTCGCCTCAAAGGTCTGGCATGACATCTCGTACTGGAACTCGGACTTCCAATCGATCTGCCCGATGTTCAACGTGCGCAACATCAATCGAATGGAGCGAGCGTACCTCACGCGGCTCGAGTACAATACGATCATCTCGGCGTCGCAGTACGCACAGTACTACTTCTCGCTCCGCCACTCAGTGCGCGCGCCCACCCCAAAGGGGGTGGATGCCGTGCTTGAGGACGACTTCGAGGCCGTCGAGACTGGCGCGAGAGGCGCCGTCGATGGGGCCGAGCCTGGGCGAGGGCGAAGCGAGAGCTTCGACCAGAAAGCGCCGTTGCACACATCGAGTGGTAGCGGGGGCCGCGGGAGCAGCGGCGGCGGCAGCGGCAGCGGCGGCGGCGTCGGCGACAACTTCCGCTCAAAGTACCTCAACCGTCTGGCGGTGCCCAACGCGGCGCGGCTGCAGGAGCAGTCTGCCGCCCTCGCTGAGCAGAAGAAGGTGGTGGAGGAGCATGCGGCCGCGCTTCTCGGCGGAAGCAATGATCGCCCGTTGCCGATCGTGCTGCCTGAGATGGCGCCGCGCCAGCGGGCGCAGTCCTACTATCCCACAGAGGAGTGGGAGAGTAAGTCAGTGGAGTTGAGCGCGCATCAGCCCGGCCCCAGTAAGGCAGTGGGCCCCACGCACCATCGCGCGCTGAATCGCTCGCATTCGATGATCGAAGTGCCGTCCTCGCCAGAACTCCAGAGGAGGAGCCCACCAGCCTCCTCCCCACGGAAAGCCTCGCCCGAGTCTGCCAGCATGGCTAAGGTGTCGCCGTCGTCCGTCAGCAGAGCAGTGCCGGTGCCCGGCGCGAGGACCGATGACCCGACCCCGAGTCTGCCGGCATGGGTGTCCACGTCACTCTAGGGCACGCATGCACATCGTTACTTCTCGAAAACTCCAAAGTTTCGTTGTGAGAGTTCCGTCGACCGGAGATGTGACGTGCGAGCTGCGCGCTTGCTTTCGCGTCAGCTTTTGCTCCGACCGTCGCCTTCGCTCCGTCGCAAAGCACACCGGCGCTAAGGAAAACGGGAGCCGAACGAGCACGGAACCATTGTGGGACGGCGTCGGGGCTAATGATCCGGTGGCCCATCGACGAGGTCCTGGCCGAGCAGGCCCATGTTCGAAGGCAGTCCTCGGTTCCGCCGCCACCGGAATGGGAGGGGAGTGGTCGCAAAATCTGCCTTCTTTGTCTCGAGACCGTGTCTGTGGCTGAGCGGCATGCTGCCCATGGGAACGCTCATCATGAAATAAAGTGCTTCCGCTGCAGTGAGTGTGACTGCACATTGACTGCAACGAACTGGTGCATCTCAGTCGAGGCCGAAACGGACGAATTCAAAAGGAGGATCAACGTGAGTCACACGGCGGCGAGTGCACAGGGCACGGAGAGCGAAACGTCCACTTCTTTATCCACTTCTTCCGCAGAGGCCGAGTTGAAGTTTGAGTCGGCGGAGCGAGACGCTACCGCACGACTCGCGGCGCAATCGCTGCTTGCTGGTATGATTGAGCTTGCTGGTGCACGAGGTCTAACACGAGGTGAGGCGCCACGTGTTCTGGCGACGGATGCGTCCCCTGTCCCTTTCGAGCCAAATGTCGAAACGAGCACCGAGGGCGACTTAGAGGGCGACCACGCTGAAGAGGAGCACCCAGCTGAAGAGGTCGACCCCATCTTTGGCACGTGGCTCAAGGAGAGGTGGGAGAGCACCGTGCTGTTCACGGATTCTGAGCCGGCTGTCGAGCTGAGCACCGCGAGTGACGAAACCTCAGGGGCTGCTGACGAGGGCCCTGTCGCCACGTGGCTCAAGGAGAAGTGGGAGAGCACACCGACTGCCGCCGAGTTGCAGAGCTGGCTCGAGGAGGAGACTAACGTGATGGTGCTCGGTTGTTGGGCTGGGTGCTCGTCATCTCGCAGGCCAGCAGCGTCCTCTGCTCCTGTTTCCCCCACGTCCCCCACCTCTCGCAGGCCCCCGCGTCCCTCTACAGAATCCTTCGAGAGAATCCCCCACCTCCCTCCTTACCTCCCTCCTTACCCCCCTCCTTACCTCCCTCCGTCGAAGGACGGCCTTCGGGAGTGATGTGCTCGAGGGAGGAGAGATGCTCTATGGAGAGATGCCACCGGATGCAGGCCTGCAGGCCTTACTGCAGGCCAACTGCCCTCAACATCTACCTTCGTAGTGCCGCCCACGGATAAGCCCACGTAAGCGGCCAGCTGCTTGGCGGTCGCCGCTCACAGGGCGGATGCGGACAGGTGGAAACAGAGAGCGGCTGAAGCACCTAGACAGCTCGTGGCAGCGGCATCGGAACGGGCCAGGGCGGCAGAGGCTGCTGAGAACGCGCTCCTTCTGCAACTCAAGTACCAGTAGCAACTCGTAGAAAACGTGGAACTAGAACCGGAAGCGGCAATTCGCGGCAGCCTCAAAACACACCGGCTCTCCGCATGCGTTGTATGCTTGTATACTTGTCGTGTCGAAGCAGACAAGCCCGTGACCCGGTTACCGCGCGAGAGGGTGCGTATAAACAATAAACAACAAGTCAAAACACAAAAGTGAACGACCCAGGTCACAGACGCGTCCAAAAGCCAAACCGAAGGCGCCCGCCCGTACTAAGAAACCCAGAGCGGCATGCGATGCAGAGCGGAGAGAGGATGTAGAGAGGACGCGGAACGCGCGGAGGGTGCTGCTGGAGCTGTAGGTGAACGGTTGCCGAAACGTTCCGCCGCGGCGCGAACGCCCATTTCATATTTCTTGCCGACGGATGATGGCGGTGCTGCACACGCGGGCTGGCGGGCTGCGTGCTGTTGCTGACCGTCGGCTGCGGCGCGGCGGTGCTGTTGAATTTGTCGTGCGAATGTTTGATGATATTTTACCGCCTGCCCGCCCCCCATGGCCGCGTGGCCATGCCGCGCGCATGGCCGCGCGCCCCCCGGCTCCCCAGCGCGTACGACGATGTAGACATATGGACGTAGAGCTCGCTGTTCCGCTTCCGGATTTGGCGGATACCACCCGCCTACCCGTCGAGCTTCCCACTGTAACAAACCCAACGAACAGCAACAAAGCGGTACACATAAGTAGAAGTACACAAGACGGGCCTCACCACTCACGCTACACCGGTGTACGATCGTGACGTACAGGGACAGTTCGGCTCCTGTGTTCGTCTCGTCACGACTCACGTCAACGGTGGCCAACGCGCCCAGTAACGGACCGCCCAGCACCATTTTTCGAGCTTAATGCGCCTCCTCCCTTCCTTGTTTATGTGTCATGCGCGCCCGCTGTGCGCGTCGCTCGGATGCCTGAGCGAGAGCGCGCGCCCTGCCACCCCGCGCGGCTGCATGCCGCTGGTTCAGATTGCGTCCTTCATCTCGACGCCGCTCGTGGCCGAGGACTGCGCCACAGGGTTGTTGATGGTCGTGGTCGGGATGGCCTTGACGATGGTTGAGGCCTTTTTCTGGCGGCGCTTGAAGTTACACACGATGATGGCGACACAGATCACAAAAGAAGGCACGCCCACCGCGACGCCGACCACCACATCCGTAGACACGCCGGAGCCGCCGCCGCCGGTGATTAAGTTTGGGTTGATCGACAAAGTGCCGTCGGCATTGACGATGACTCCAGGGATGTAGGGCGGCGGCGCGGGCGAGGGCATAGTGACGGCGACGGACGTTGGTGCAATGTTTGAAACCGCCTGCACGGTGACGCCAAGCGCGGCGGTGAAGTTGGCTGCCGGAGTTGCGGCGAGCAACGTCGCCACGGCACTTGCCGCCGCCTGGGTCGGGTACGTGATGGTGGCGGTGACCGAAACGGAAGCGGAGGTGACGCTGAGCGTGATCACGGACGGGGACACGCCCATCAGAGTCGCCAGGGCGTTCCGGAATGCGTTTCGGTTGAAGCTCGTCACATCGCCCGCCACGGTGAAGGTCGCCGTGATGGCGGCGAGGACGCGGGAGCCCGGCGACAATGGCGGCCGTGGGGGCGGCGGGGGCCGCGGGGGCAACGGCGGCGGCGGCGACGGCGATGGCGGCGGCGGAGACGGTGACGGCGGCGGAGACGGTGACGGTGGTGGGGGGGGCGCCGGCGATGGCGGGTTAGCTGGCGGCGACGGCGGCGATGGCGGGCTCGGCGGTGGCGACGGCGGCGACGGCGGCGACGGCGGCGGCAGCGGCACGAGCACGACGTCGTCGGCAGTGCGTGGGAAGATCTCGAAGGAGCCACCCGCGGTTCCAGAGAAGTACACGACGCCCGTGAGGGAGGAGAGCACCCTGCCGGTGAGCGGGCCGCCCACGAGGGTCCGCAGGTGACCGTCCGTGTCGAGGAGCGTGTCCTCGAGCTGCGTGGGGCCCGAGCCGTCGTTGATGAGGATCTCGCCGGCGCTATTGGGCTCCGACAGGATCTGGACGTTGGTGAAGCGGACGAGCATGCCCTCATACGACTCTCCCGAGAGGCCACAGCCCAAGCCGATGGCGCCCGTCGTCACAGCGATCGGCTGGACCGTGTGGTTCGTCGAGAGCACTGTGACCACAGAGGTGGCGGACATGGCGAGCTGCGTCAGATTTCCGAACGCACCGACCGGCGCGCTGATCTGAAGGCGGTCGCCGACGGCGGCGTTTGGCAGCCAGAGGGACGGGGTGGTGCGCAGGGCAGACGCGTAGAACACGTAGATGCCACTCCACGGTGAGCACGGGCACGAGGAGCAGCACGTGCTGTTCTGGAGGAAGAGGCCGCCGTTGCGGTTCACAGCCGTCACGTAGCCCTCCACCATCACGATCTGCCCGAGAAGAGGCTGCGCTTGAGTGGGTAGGTCGCAGTTGGGGCTGTCCATGTACTGGATGGAATAGATCGTCGACAGCGTGGGTGGCGGCGGCGAGGCGATCGGCGGCGGAGGAGGAGCGCGTGGATTGGGCGGCGGTCGTGCAACACCGCACAGGGCGGCCTCGCAGAAGGTTCTTGCGACATGGAGGTTGCGGATCGAGAGGGTCCAGGGGGGTGTCGGGCTCGCCTGCCGGAACGCGATCCGGTCGATTGAAATACTCGTGGCTACACCAGATGACAGGATGCTCGTGGAGTTCTCCGAGGTGGGGTTGACCCAGAGCGAGCACTTGTCGGCAACGGTGTCGAAGCTGTAGACCAGGCGATATGTGGTGCCATACGTGGTCTCTGCGGTGGTGGTGAACTCTGCGGTGTTAGCAGCTGTGCTGATGCCGAGCTTATAGCCCGTGCTCGTGTGGCCAGTCGGGAAGACCCTGCATACGTAGGTAGTTCCAGTCACGATGAAGTGCGTGAAGTACGTGACGACGGCGGTGCCCGTAAGGGAAGACGGGGTGGGATAGTTGAGGTCCATACCGGCGTACACCGAGCCCGTAGACACGGCCGGTGTGAATGTGCTACTGACGTCTTCAGAGTACGTAGAACTGCCGCCGCGTACGGTGATTGCACCTTGACTGGCTGTGATTCTGCCCAGTTGAGTTCCGGCATCATGGACTGTCCAGTTGCCGCCCACGTCTGGCGTCGACCCCACGAGGTTGCCGTCGGTCGAGAAGTCGTCCCTCACGAGGATGGTAGGCGAGGGCGGCGGCGAGGGCGGCGGCGAGGGCGGCGGCGGCGAGGGCGGCGGCGGCGAGGGCGGCGGCGGCGAGGGCGAGGGCGGCGGCGGCGAGGGCGGCGCTGGAGGAGGAGGAGGAGGACACGCTTCTGCGAAGGTGGTCGCGACTATGAGGTTGCGGATCGAGAGGGTCCAGGGGGGTGTCGAGTTCGTCTGCCGGAAAGCGACTGCGCTGATCGTGGTATCCGCCGCGACCGAGTTCACCGTCATGATGCGCATGGAGGCCTCAGAGGTGGGGTTGACCCAGACCGAGCACTTGTCGGTAACGGTGTCGAAGCTGTAGACCAGGCGATATGTGGTGCCATACGCCAGATTCTCTGCGGTGGCAGTCGTAACTTCGGAACCTGCTGCGCTGATGGCGAGCCTGTAGGTCGTGCTCGTGTGGCCAGTCGGGAAGACGCGGCATACGAAGGTTCCAGAGTTGAAGTGCGTGAAGTACGTGCCGGCGCCCGCTGTGGTTGAAGACGGTGTGGCATAGTTGATGTCCATACCGGCGTACACCGAGCCCGCAGTCACGGCAGGTGTGAATGCGCTGTTGACGTCTTCAGCAGCAGCGCTGCTTACGGTGATTGCGCCTTGACTGACTACGATTTGGTTCGCGGTTCCTGAGTGGGCTTCCCAAGGGCCGCCCACGTCTGGCGTCGACCCCGCGAGGTTGCCGTTGGTCGAGAAGTCGTCCCTGACGAGGACGGTAGCTGATGCAGCGGCGAACTAGGACGTTGACGATCAAAATCCGGAGCATCGTCGGGCCTTGCGGGAGAACTGACGTCCTGCTACGCATGTTGCAGCCCTCGAAAATATGGTCTCTTTTGTTATTACCGGAATATTTGGAATCGAAGAGAAGCCGCTCGCCTTTCCTTAGAAACCATTCGGTGATGGACGGATTCACTCGGGGTCTCGTTCGCGCTCGCGCGCGGACAGCCTGGACAGCAATTGGGCCTCTTCACGTTCACAGCTCTTTCCGCCCTGCTTCTCGACGACGAACGCCATGAATATGCCTGAGAGCATGGCGACGACCGACATCAGCGACCGCGACGCGACGCAGACTTTCGTCGCGCTCCGCTACTGGGCGCGCGCCTCGCAGTACGAGCCGACGGACGCCGAAAAGCAGGTGCTCTCGTCGTGCGAAGCAAGGAGCAACCGATTCTGGCAGGCGGGCTTGGCCGTCGGCGGCGGCGGAGGGCTCGCGCTCGCCTCGGTCGCGAAAGTCAACCTCCCTCAGCGGGCGGCGATTGCCGGTGCTTTTGGCTCGGCGGCCTCTTTCTTCGGACAATACAAAGCCAATAAACCTTGCCTGCAGGATCTCTTCGAGGCCAGCCGGACTGCGCCGTCGCCGCTCGTGGCGCAGGCAAGGCAGATCCAGCGCGACGGAAGCACGGCGACGGTCCAGCGGCTCCATATCGAGCAGCAGCAGCGGATTCAGCAGGAGCAGCAGCACGACGAGCGCGCCGGGCAGGCGGCCCGAGCCGTGAGCGCGCCATCCGGGCCGCAGGCGTTCGCCACGCCCGACGCGCCACCTGCTGCTTCACTCGCTGAGGACACGGACGTGGCTCCTCTGGACGATTTGGGTCCAACTTCATCTCCACTGCATTCGGCCTCGCCGGCGACGAACAGTTGGGAGGCGATTCGTCAGCGCCACCAAGCCCGCCTTGCCGTCGATCCTCCTACACTGGGCACGGGCCGCCCCGTCGCACGGCCTCCAGTGCTCGAGACGGCGCCGCACGACGCGGCGCCTCGACGCGCGCCTCGCAGGAATGCGTATGGCGATGAGGTTGTCGATCAGTGACAGAGCGAGATGTGTATCCAGCAGTTGCAGGCCGAGTCACGGCCTTCGGTCGACCACGGGTGGCCCTCCAGTCGTTTGATCCTTCTCAGATCTCACGTAAGAGTACGTTCATGTACGTTCACGAGTGTTCCGGTACTGGGAGCTCCGCTCCGGAGCACATGCGCGTCAGACAGCAAGTCGCCGACGAGACTGTTCAATTTGGTAGAACGCACCTCTCTCATAAAAATCATATTCCGTTTTATCCGCTGGAGATCGGTGCACGGTGGATCTGATGCACAATGACGCGAGGCGGACTAACGACTATTATCCGCCGCGACCTGCACTACTGACTCTATCACTTCCGGGGACCGTCCGAGATCCCCCGTCTCGACACGTATCTCGTCTCGGAATCCACGGAATCATCCAGCCGGCACTGCCGGCAGCGCGCTACGCAGTCGCGCCGTCGGGCGTCGCGTACACGGTACCCACGGTACCCTCCGCCATACGACCCGCCGCGCGGCGCTACAAGGCTACATGCTACATGTGCGAGGTCCCAGTAATCTCCAATTCGTTGGCGCCAATTCGATGTTCCGATGTGGCGGGCGGTGCCGCGAAGTTACAAGACGCGTCTGGCATGATGTTGTAAAGCTCATAGGAGTGTAAATTGAGTGTACCAGTCGCAAGAGTCATGTCTCCAGAGTCGCATTCCAATCCGGCCTTGATCAGACTTTGATCGATCCCAGGACCCCCTTTGCCGAGAACCTTTTAAAGGCCTTTCCCAGCTCCTCCGTGAAGATTGTGATCTCGCCGCTGGAAGCTGTGCTCTCGCCACCGGGAGCTGCGATCTCGCCGTTGGAAGCTGCGCTCTCGCCGTTTCGAGCCCTGGCCGCCATCTCGATGCCATCCGTCCGGTCGGCGGCCGCGCTTTGAGTGCTTGTCGAGTGCGTGAGGGTCGCGAGCGCGGAGCCCGACAGCAGCGAGTGGATGGTCATCCGGATGCCGGGGCCGGTGGCCATCAGGATGGCGTTGAAGAGGAAGAAGGCGCAGCAGAGCGACACGAGCGCGACCACGCTAAAGATGACGCCAAAGATGCGTAGGGGGCGCACCTGCGCCCAGATCAGGGGGACGACTGCGGCCAGTGTGGTCACTCCGGAGGCGAATGTCGAGCTTGAACGCGCGAGCAGTACGGCGCGGCTCTTGTAGTATTGCTCGGGCATGAGCGAGTGCTTGAAGGCGTAGGCAAAATGGACGAGGTAGTCAACGGAGATGCCGATGACGATGGCGAACGAGAGAGATTCGATCGGGCCGAGAGACATGCCAAGGACGCCGAGCAGCCCAAGCACGAACACGATGATCGCGACGATCGTGTAGAGCGCCACGTAGCATAGGTACACGTCTCCCAGGAAGAGCAGCATCGCGACGAGGCAGAAGAGGGGCGTGTACACGAGCGCACGCGTCACTCCGTCGAGGAACGCACGCACCGTCGGCCCGATGGCGAATTGCGAGCACGTGACGAACCCGTCGTCAAAGGCCGATCGGCCCGCAGGCGCATGCGACACGTTGCCGTTCCACTGCGCTCGGCCTTCGAGGAGCGTGGGGAGTGAGGCGAACCAACTGATCCACTCGGACTCGTAACGATCGAGCCGCGCGACGTCGTTGATCAGTTGGCCACCCTTGGGGTACTTGGAGCGTACTTGCTCCTTCATCCACGCAATCCGAGTGGGGAGCCCGCCGACGCGCGTCGGGTAGCCCGTGGCACCGTCCGCGTGGAATCCAACGGATCCGCGCAGGGAGGGCCACCCTGCGAGCACGAGGAGCAGCACCTCGAGAAAATCATCTTCGGGCAACGGCCACCCATAGCTTACACCGGTTCTGGTGACGTAGGCGCCGGTTCTGGTGGCGTACTGGTAAACTCGGTTCATCAGGCAGCCGCCGCGGTTGTCCCAGGCAGCGTGCACGACCGGATGGGCAGACGAGCCCTTGAGCTCATCGCACAGCAGCCGCAGCTCCTCCTGCTGCCAGCTGAAACGACCCGGGTCGAAGCCCGCGTACGCGCGCGCCCAGCGCCGCTGCCCCTGCCCATCGAGCCACGACAGCTCGCTCGGCACGGCGCCCGTCGTGCGCGGGGTCGGGTCGAGGCCAAAGACGATGCTACACTTGTCGGCGTCGATGAGAGGCACCTGGTCGGCCATCCCGCCAGTTCTCACACCACTTGAGGCGGCGCCCGAGACGGCGCTAGGGCGCACCTCGATCGTGACCATCGCGACGACGAGGAGCACGCCGGTTGCAAAGGCGGCCGCGCACGTGAGCACAGCGAGCGCGCCGCCCGCTCGTCGGCTCGGGAAGCTTCGGACTCGGCCGTTGGGCTCGATGATGCGCTCAAGGGGCGCGAAGCCGCCCGCGGCGACGCCCGAGGAAAAGACATCAGCATGGATCGCGAGGATGGGCAGATGGACGAGCAGAGCGAGCGCGATGAAGAGGCACGTGAGGTACGGTCTCTCCGAGTCCACCTCGACCAAGCCCTTGGGACCGAGGGCGAGCGTGTAGCAGCCGCCGCTGCCCAGCGCGAGGAGCGTCGAGAAGGCGAGGAGGAGCCGCCGCCAGACGAGCGTGGTCTTGTCATCGCGGTGCTCGACACTCGCCAGCGTGGCGCCCTGCGGCTTGGCTTTGGCCGCATGCAGCTGCGTTTGCGCGTGCGTTAGGTCCTCGTTGTACGTGTGGCCGTGCGAGAAGAGAAAGTAGAGCGCCGCCGCGGCCTGCAGCCCTCCGAGTAGCTCCAACCCGGGCTCGATGCCGCTGGCCTGGCCGCTCGCGAGAAAGAGCTCACGCCACTGCCAAGGCAGCACAGCGACCGTTGCGAGGCAGCCGAGCAGCGACACGAAGGCGAGCGCGAAGGGGACTAAAAAGGAACGTCCGAGCGTGAAGATGCCGAGTATGGAAGGCCCGCCGCCGTCGGCAATGGCGCCGGCCCGGTGCTTCCGCCATGCTCTCCCTATCTGGCGTAGCATCACAGCGAGCATGGCGGCGTGCGCCGCCATCGTCACCTCGCCCACCAGCGGCAGCACGCGCACACTCCAGAGGTAAGACCACCGTTTCATGTCTGCGGCAACGTACGCGGCGAGGGTACCGGCGAGTGCAACGGCCGCGCTGCCGAGCACGAGAGCGGAGGCCGCATTTGGATATAAGTCGTGCGAGACGAGCGGCCTGAAGCACGCCCATCGGCGCCCAAGCGCTTGCACGTACGCTGCGAGGAGGAGCACGATCGCTTCGGCCCAGCCGAGGCATGCCAGGCAGCCTGCGAGGGCGTCCGCCCTTCCAAAGGAGAGGCGCGCCAAGGCCACTGGCGGCGGGGGCGGGGGCGGGGGTGGGGAAGCTCGGGGGGGCGTATCTCCGGTTGGACGAATCTCCGGCAGGTGATCGCTGAGGTAACGGCTCCCTATGAGGAGGCACAAGGCGGCGAGCCCGAGGCAGAGCATTGCGGGCACACGCGACTTGCGAGCCCACTCCGTCGGCTGGAAGACGAGGAGGGCCGTACGACGAAAGAAGACGATGCCAACGGCAAGGCAGAGGAATGCGTCAATGAGCAAGGTGATGCCGAGCGCGATGGCAACGCTCGCGTCGCCGCCAAAGACGGCGTCGTGTCCCGTCCAGATGTAGGCGAGCAATAGGGAGGCGATGCCGAACAGCAGCAGCAGTGCCCCGAGCATGGAGAAGAGAAGAAGCGAGGCTGCCTCGCGCGGCGTCAGGCCGACACGCTGTAGCCGCACGCCCGTGATGACGCCTCCTCCGCCGCCGAGTACTTGGGGTGGGTCGAGAGGACGAAGGAAGCCAACTGGCACGCGCGTCGAGACTACCCGGGCGGCCATGAAGCTCACTGCTGCATTGATGATCCAGATCACGCCGAGCCACCACGCGAAGAATTCGGCATTCGCTCTAAACACGGCAACCGAGACCAGCTGGCAGAGGAGCATGAGATCAACGTACGCGAACGTCATGGTCCAGCGGTTACGTCGCGTAAAGTCCGTTGAGGCGACAAGCCCGCCGCAGGCCGTGGTGTCGTACCCGACGACGCAGGCGAGCATCGCGGGTACAAGTGAGGTGACCAGCACGCACGCGCCGAGGAGATTGCGCAGATCCTCGCCCGAGCCGAGGAATGCTCCGAAGCCCGAGAGGACCAAGAGCACAAAGGCGAGCACGAGTAGCGCCGTCCCGAGCACCACGAGCAGCTGTCCGTACTTTCGCGCGACACTGTTGGACTCCTCGGCGGCACGAGGGCGTGAAGAGGGGCCGGGAACCACGCGCAGTCGTGCCTTGGCCTCGATTGGGAGGAGATGGCCCAACCGCTGACCACGAAGGGTGACGAAGCCGGCAAGGAGCGGGATGGTCGCCCAGAGCAGTAGGACGCCACAGACGCCGATCGCTTGCCACGGCGGCGACCAAGCAGGCACGTCGATGCCGGAGCCGGCGTGTGGGGAGGTGCTGTTCTCACCGCGCCCCGTCCCGCGGCCACCTGTGATCGAGCTCGTTGCGGGCAGCTCGGGCTTGTTGAACGCCACTTGGGCTTGGGCTTGTTGCGGGCAGCTCGCATCCGCCACGCTCGCGATGAGGGCCACACCGGCCAAACTCGAGGCAAGGGTGAGAGTAACACACGTCACGAGCGCAACGGCCCGGCTGCAAGGCACCGGGCGGAGCAAGCAGAGGGGCTTTTTCCGTTCGAGCACGCACACATAGACAGCGGGCAGCGCCGCGCTGAGCAAAAGGCCGATTCCGAGCGCGAGCTGCGCGTGTCGCGGCCAGATGAGGTCATACCCGGAGAGCGCTAGCAGCGTCCAGCCACCCGCATGCACCAATGCGAACGTGCACACCATCACGAAGCTCATCTTGGTGCGTCGCGACTCGTTGGTCGCGCAGGACGGCAAGAAGGGACCAAACGGCGCGTTGCGTACCGAAGCCGCGGCGGCCATCATCACGACGACCGACCAGAACAAGCAGAGCGTCGCCAGGCAGATGCCCTCCCAGTGCGGTTTCCATGGGGGACCGCCGCCGCCCCCACCGTCGCTGCCGTCGCCCTCGGCGTCGCTGCCGTCGCTGCCGTCGCTGATGGCTGGTCGACCCTCATTCTCGGGCTCCATGTAATTGATGACGAGCGCCATCGCCGTGATCATGAGTGCTGCGAGGACGAGGAAGACGCATCCACGCCTCGTGCGCCGGCGCCGGCGACTTGCTTCGGGGTTCACCTCGTCTGGGTCGGCCTCTCCGAATAACCAGCGCTGCGAGACCACGCGATCAAAATAGCGTGTGAGGAAGATGGAGCCAAGGCCAGCGAAGAAGAGGGCATGTGCCAGGAAGAGCACTGCGAGCACGGCGTTGAGCGCGACGGGGTAGTGGCAGCCGAGCAGCAGGATAGCCCAGCGTTCGTTCGACTGCAGTACGAGGCCTAGCGCCCCCAGCCCGGCGAGGAGCCCACTCGAGAAGAGCCTGAACAACGATCGCTGCACGCGGCCGCATGCACAAATGACACCTGCCCACCCGTCGGGCGACTGCTGCTCAAGGCTGACGCCCGAGGCACGCAAGCCCTTTATGCCACGGCGAAGATAGCGCAGCAGGGCGGAGGGCCAGCCGGTAGAGAGCAGCAGCAGCAGCGCGTCGACAAAGAGGACCGACGAGAGAAGGACGGTGCCTGAGGGCCAGAGGGCGAACTCGAGAGAGGGGACTCGATATGAGAGCGATCCGCGGGCGAGGCGTCGGTACAGTGAAGGCCAGCCGGGGACGAGAGGGCGTGCTTCGAGCTGCGCGAGACCGCCCACGCCACTGAAGACTGCCGTGCGATTCTCCCAAATAAGGTCGACGGCGAACATCTCGACGGACGCACCAAATATTGACAGATCTCCGCCCACCCGATTCGAAAGGATGGCGAGGGCTGGCGGGACGAGCAGCCCGAAGAGCACAAGGAACGCCACGAGCAGCACACGCCTCTGCCGATAAATGAGCCCATGCATCAGGTGCAGCAGGCGTGAGGCTGTGTCGCCGTGGCGCTCCACGAGTAACCGTTGGGCGGCGTCGCGCCCCGAGGCCCCGCCGGCGACGAGGGCGCCACCCTCCCCAACTCGGAGATTCCGAAACAAGCCGTTGAACCGAGCTCGCGCGGACCCACAGCACCCTCTGCGCTGGCCCAGCCACTTGAATAAGCCCGGTCCGAAGCACACAAAGTAGCCGCGCTCCTCGAGCAAGAGTAGCGCAGGAGTGTTCCTGATGAGGGAGGCAATTGGTGGGCATCAGTGGCAATCAGCTCGCAACTACATGGCACTCAGGGGCAATCAGCTCGCGTTACACGAGCACGAGGACGAAGTTGACCATGATGAGGATCCCGCCGCACAGGCCGAACTGCGCGATCGCGCGCAGCGGCGAGAAGCAGTTGATGAACAGGGAGAAGGCGGTGGTGACGTCGGCTATGAAGAGGGGGCGTGATGCCTGGAGCAGCGTCCAGCGCACGCGCGCGGCGGCGCTCGCCCGCTCTCCCGACTTGAGACGCAAAAGGTAGGCCTGCTGCCATGTCTCGTGGACCACGAAGATATTGTCACTCGAGACGCCGGTGACGATGAAGAGCGAGCACGCGCTGAAGACGGAGAGGGGGCGCTGGCGCAGCACGACGTCCACGAAGAAGGCCATCATCGGGAACGAGATGGTGATTTGAAACACGGCGAGGATGGCGAAGGCGAGATTGCGGAAATACACGAGCATGAAGCCCGCGATCAAGCCCACCGCCGCCAAGAGCAGCATGACGTCGTTCGAGACGGCCTCGCGGATCTGCCTGCCCACGAGATCAGGGTTACACTTCGCAAAGTCGGCCTGTACTTCCAGCGTCGTATCGAGCGCCTCCTCGAGCATCCGCAGCAGCGCGAGCCCCTGCTTTGGGGAGAACAAGCCCGCATTTGCGGCAATTGGCACCGAGAAACGCGTACGTAGATAGCGCACGCGGCGCGACTGGGAGCGGTTGGCCGCGCCGAGCAAGGTGCCATTTGGGTTGCCGTTCGCGCCCTGGCTGAAGAAGCCCATGAGCCCCTCTTTGACCATCCAACCGAAGACGTCATCGACCTCGCGCTGCGACAGCGCCGGCTCGCACTGCGTTCCCGCGCGTGTCGCCATCGCATCGCGCCCGAAGCCGTCGCCGTCGAAGCGCAAGCAGCCACTGCCGTTGATGGCCGTGCAGTTCGAGCTGCTGCCGCTCACGCCCGCGACGGTGCCCGGGCGCACCACCGACGGGAAGAAGTAGTTGAGTGCTGTGTCGAGTGGCTCGCAGAAGCCGGCGACGGTGCGAGAGCCCACCCGAACAGCGCGCCGGTGCCTGCGGCAAAATTCGGCCTCGCTGATCCAGCGGCGGATATTCTGCTCGAGGAGCAGGATGCGCTGCAGCACGGCGGGAGAAAGCACCGGCGAGCCATCACGCGTCGAGTACACGATCGAGTAGGTCCTCACTCTCTGGCCCCACAGGTCGTTGTGTGAATGATCGCACTGCAATTTCTGCTCGTCGGCAGTGGCAGGCTGGTGATACAGCTGGCGACGGGCGTAGTTGCGATATGAGCTGTAGTCGGTGTACTCCAGCTGGGTGGTGAGAAACTGGCGCTGCACCGCTAGTTGCGTCTGATCTTCGAACAGCTCCGTCTGCACAGTGAGGTTTAGATCACCTATCAAGAAGATGCCCGCCAAAGAGCCGACGGACAGCAGGTAGATGAGGAGGAGGCAACAAAGCGGGCGGCGTGCCAGGATGCGGAACGCGCACCCCGGCTCTCTCCCTGCGGGCATCGTGAGCGATGCGCTCTCTGCTCCGAGGAATTCGGTGGGCACCTGTTCCGAGCGCCGGTTCGCACTCGTGGCCTCGTACGCCGCGAGCGCCTCCTTGACCTTCTGATCTGCGGCGCTGAATTTCACGCGCTCGTCGGCGCCGAGCGCAACTTCGACCGCTTTCGAGGAACGGCGGCGCAGCGCAGACCTCACGCCCTGTTCCCCCAACATGTTTTCCTTTCGCGTCCTGGTCAAGCCCCTCCTTTCTCATTGTGAATGAGGGCTCCCACGCTGGCGTGACTGGTGCGTGAGTCCCGGGGTTCGGGTGTGGTCTGGCGCGTGAGTCGGTGGGTGGGGTTGGCTTTGAGGTGGTTCGGTTTGTGTGCTCCGAGTGTCTGTCTCCGCGTTTTTGAAGTGGGATCCGCTGAAGTGCGATCCGCTTCGTCAAGTTGGCTGCGGCACACAAGAGCGGGCAATAACAGTTGTCGCGTCCTGTCGTGTTAACGTTCACACAAACCTTTCACGGCGTACCGGTACGTATGCGAGGGCGGCTTGCCCTGTGCTTGGTCGCTCTGCTTCCGTCAGGAAGCAAGGCTCAGCAGCAGGATTGGGGGCCTTATGCGTCGGGCAGCATGGGATACCTCCATGTGGCGATGCCAAACGGCGCGACGCCACTGCGATTAGGCGACGTGCAGTACTCTCCAGATAACCCGGTGCACAGCGCCCAGCAACCAGCCTACGCTAGGGCTGTGTGGCTTCCCATGGATGCCGGAGAGGACGGCTCCGGAGAGGATAGCTCCGGAGAGGACGGCTCAGGGACGGGTGGCTCCTCGCTTCCCACAGTGGTGCAGTTGGATGCTAGCGGCAAAATCCGAATGCCATTTTTACCCACGCCGGTTGGTGAGATCATTCTTCACATCAACTGCGGCGTCGGCACACACCCCGGCGGCTGGAACCCAGCCGAGGGCGCTGGCGCGGAAGTCGTTGGCCTCTGGCGCTCTGGCGGAACCGCCAACGACCGCTACGTCATCAACTTGGACTCGACCATCTCCCCACTGTATGAAGGGCAGCCACAGCGACAGTTCAAGCTCGCGTTCGGGCCGAACACGTGGAACGGCTGCAGCTCCAACTTCACAGCGTCGGAGGGCTATCTGCAGCCTCGCCTCGTTCTCGCGACAGCCGACCACACGAACAGCCCGAGCGTCGTACGAATGGTCACTTTTGTACCCCAGCGTCCTGGCGAGCAAGGACCATCCCCGTCGCTCGACCCTTCACCATCCCCAACAACCGACGCGCTTCTCTGCACCGATACGTGCATCCGAGCCTCGGATGGCATCTGCGACGACGGCGGCCCCGGCGCCGAGTACTTTGATTGCCAGTACGGCATTGACTGCACCGACTGTGGCCCTCGATGGCCCAATCCAACCGCATCGCCTGTATCGTCTGGCCCAACCCCATCCCCCGCCCCCGACGCATCGCCATCGCCTGACGCATACTCTCCGGCCAATTGCTCGATGATGCCTACTGGGTGCGTGGAGCTTTGCACGCCGTACGTTCACTGCGTCACGGCGCCGGACGCGGCCTGTCGCAATGCTCCGCCTTTTTGCCATTCGCAGTGTAGCCCCTACGTTCACTGCTGGAATGCCTCATCGGCCAGTCCATCCCCATCACCCGACGCATCGCCGTCGCCCGACCCATCCCCAACACCCGACGCATCCCCGTCATCATCACGAACCCCTCTGCCGCCGCCGCCGCCGCCCCCGCTACTGCCTTGTCCACCGCCGTCCCTTCCGCCTCATCCGCCCGTGGGCTATCAGGTGACGTTCAATGTAGCCATGTCGGCTGAGGCTCTGTCGGCCAACCTCACCACGGACGATCTCACCGCCACGCTCATAAGCTCGATGGGGCTGGCGAACGGCTCCAACGCACAGATCGTCATCGTGAGACGCACGACGATTAGCGTCGACCTTGGCGCAGCCGTAGCGGGCGCGAACGAGACGGAGTACCGAAGCGCTGTCGAGACGGCCGTTTGCGCGCCGTACGCCACCGCAAGCTGCACTGTGGCCGTGGCTGCGGACGGCGAGCGGCGCCGACGGCTGCTCGTGGGCGCAGTGGCGGACGATGAGTGGCAGCGTCGGTTGCAAGGTAGCGGCGAGGACGGCGAGCGGCGGCGGCGGCTCCAGGGACAGGCGAACGGGCAAGCTGTTCGCTTCGTGGTGAGTGTGGTGCTCGCGTCCGGAGCGAGCCTCGCCACGAATGCGACCTCATCCGAAGCGCTCACCGCAGCGCTCACGAGCGCCCTTGCCGCCGTGCTCAACTCGACGAACCTGACGGTGACCTTCGAGTCGTCGACCGTGGAGGCGACCGTCATTCTCTCTCAGCAGGGTACTCCGGAGGAGGCTCAGGTGGCCGCAAGTACGATATTGAGCGCTCAAACGATCACAGCGACGATCGCCGCTTCTCTCGGGCTTGACCCGAATGCGTTGCAGGTGGCTGCACCAACCATTCTATTCCCGCCGAGGCCACCGCCGTCGCCCACGACATGCGAGCGCACCACCGGCGGCACATGCGCCCCATGTGCCGCCGGCACGTACAAACCCGGTCGCGCGGACTGGAATTCGGCGTGCACCGCGTGCGAGGCGTGCGGTGATGGGATGTTTCGGTCGGGATGCGGCACACTGGCGTCGGGCGTGTGCCTCGCGTGTGCCAAGGGCTTCTACAAGCGCAACGCGAGCGCCACGTGGGATACGCCGTGCTCTCCGTGTGAGCCCTGCCCCGCCGGCTTCGTGCGCACGGAGTGCGGCTGGGACCGGCCAGGGATCTGCCGCCCGTGCGCCGCGGGTCAATACAAGAACGCGACGGGCAGCTGGGATGCACGCTGCACCTTGTGCCATGCGTGCCCTGGCGGGGCGATGCGAGTTGGATGTGGCGGCTCAAGCCCTGGCACGTGCGAGCCATGCGCATCTGGCACATATAAGTTGCACATGGAAGGGGCACATCTCCTGGCTCACATGGAAGGGAGATGCCTATGGCACGAACCGTGTCGGCCGTGTCGGCCTTGCCGCCCAGGGACGTACCTCGTCGGCTGCGGCAATTCCAGCCAAGGGGTCTGCGAGACGTGCCCCGCGGGCACGTTCAAGAGCGAAGACTCTGCGTGGGACACGCCCTGTTCGCCCGTACAGAGCTGTGCGCCAGGCACCTTTCGCCTCGGTCCGTCGGCCAGCTACGGCGGCCAGTGCGCGCAATGCGCGCACAATCATTACAAGAACGTGACGGGCAGTTGGAACTCTCTCTGCCTGCCGTGCGCCAGCTGCCCGGTGGGCGAGTACCGTGTCTTCTGCGGCCCCGAGAGCTACGGCTCGTGTGCGCCTTGCCCCTTTGGCGAGTACAAGGCCGACTCGTCCCCCGGCGCGTGCGTCAACTGCCAACCCTGTGCGCCGGCCAACTTTAGGCCACTCGTGCACGCGGCTGTAGGAGTAGGCGGCGGTGTGGGTTAATGCATTTCGACTCTTGTACGTACACTGTAGGCGCGAGAAGGCACAGGTCGCCGCTGAGTCCGCGGCCGGTCCGATCTCAACTGGCAGATAATTGAAAGTCTAATTACGATTCAGGCATTTACGTTAGCGGGTTCGAGACATTTACATTGCGTTTACGAGAGATCCAGAGCCAGTGCGCGCACAGGGCACTATGCGCGACTATCTTTGAGAGTTTGCGGTTCCAGATGCGACTTTGAGGTACGGTTGTAAGAGAAAACCGATGTGTTCAAGTGAACGCCGCCACCGACACGTCGACAGGGACCGGCCCGGTGGTGGGTGGAAGCATCTTGTCGCCGGGTCGGGCGGGACTGGGAGGAACCGATGCGGGGAGACGTCAGACGAATTAAAGACATAACGGAGACGAATCGGCGTAGGCCGTAGCGCATCGCCATGGATGGTACACAAAATTAGACGCCAGGGTGCAGGGACCGTCCCAGTCAGTCTCGTCGCGGTCCCCCCGCGCACCACACCGTCTCGACGAGATGCAACTTTGGAAAGTCTTGAAATGGGCTGGTGACTGGACGCTCAACTCGACTGTTACCGAGTCATACAGTCAGTCAGAGCCCTGGGGAGAGCCGCTGCTCAATGGTCCTCGTCGAATCCGATGCCCGCCGTCTCCGGCAGGAAGCTCGCAATCACGGCGACGCTCAGGTTGGCCGCGGCGATCACAGCGCCAATGAGCCACCCGGGGAGGCCCGAATACACCCAATTCGAGGCTGGGATACAGCCCATCACATTGAAGAGAAAGGCCGTGTTGGCGCCCAGACCACGCACGCGTGTCGGGTACATCTCCGGCGCAGCGATCCACATTGCGCTGTTGCCCGCCGCGAGGGAGAAGCGCGAGAGGGCAGCTAAGACCGTCACGGCGGTGCTGCCGATGACACCGACGCCGAGCGCCATCGTCGCGCTGGAGGTCGCTAATACCGTGAACGCACAAATCTGCACGCCGCGTCGGCCGCCCCAGAGACCAAACGGTCCACGGGGAGAGTCGACGACCAGCTGCACAAGAAGCGTGCCGGGAAGCTCAGAGGCTAGCACTGGCAGCTGCGCCGTGTAGTCAAAGTCGCATGCGAAAGCCGACGAGGCGTTGGTGGGGCCGCTGCCGGCGTCGCCAGCGTCGTCGCTCGCAGAGCCGTTGTTGCCCAAGATGAACGTCTGGAAGTAGACGGTGCCTGCCCACCCGAAGCCCGCTATGAGCCACAGGAGCCAATGCGTAAGCGCGCGCTGGCGCAGGGCTGGCTCGGCGAGGATGTCGACTGCGCCGCCCAGTCCCAGGGGCTTGAGACAGAGGCGCGCGGCGCGTTCAGCCGGGGTCGCGGCGGCACGCTCGTGGTTTGCACGCGCAGACATGGAGACGCCTTGCGACAGACGCGACAGGCGCACCGCGCCGGGATCCAGCCGTGCCGTCACGCCGCCCGCGCCCGCGCCCACGTCCGCGTCCGCGCCATCGTCGGCGACCAGGTCGAGGAGCGAATCGCGAAGCCCCGCTGAAGGGCGTGCCGACAGGCGTGCCGACAGGAGCGAGTCGCCTAGTCCAGCGTCACCACTGATCGGCGGGCGGCAGTTGAGGCGCGCGATCTTCTCGAGCACGGCCATCGCCTCGTCGCACCGTCCCTGCTCCACCAGCCAGTGCGGCGACTCGACCAGCGCCGGGGTGAGCACCAGGGCGAACAGCACCGGCGTCACCACCATGAGAACGAGCACACGCCACGGTTCCCAGCTACTGGGAGGAAAGCCAGGCGCTAACGAGCCGACGGAGAACCATGCGGCGACGAGCACGAGGATCGAGCCAGCGCACCAGAACCAGTTCGTCAGGTTGAGCACCGCGCCGCGCTGCTTGGGCGGCGCGATCTCAGACAGGAGATCAAACGGCACCATCACGCCACCAAGGCCGACGCCCATCAAGCCCATCCAGAGGCACAACGCGAGCCAGCTCTGGGAGGTCGCGGCGCCACCTCCTGCGACCCCCATGATCACCACGGATAAGACCACCGCAGTCCGCCGGCCGCGCGAGTCGGCGATGGCGCCGAAGATTGGCGTGGCAAAGTACGAGGCGGTATTGTAGATGGTGCCCAGCGTGCCGTACGCAGTGATATCAACCTGAAATGCGGCACCAGCGCATGGCATCAGAAACGATAGCAAATTGGTGTTGAGCGACATCGCCATTTGTGCAAGCGAGAGCGCGAGAACGAGCACTGCAGTGTAGCAGCCGAAGCCAATCTGGCTCAGCATCGCATCTATGGACGGGAAGCTACGTTGCTTGGATTTGAGATGGGTGATGCTGGCGCGGGCGTGCGTGCCGCCCTCCGACAGCCGCGACGCCAGACGCGAGAGCCGAGAATGTCGAGCGTCGTCTGTTATGACGCCCATGGGATCAGTTCTGACGCCCATCTTTCGTGCGGTGAGTATCGTTGTGGTTGTCGGGATCCCCGACGGCGCCGTTACGAATCCACGGTTTCGTCGAACGGTTTTGTGCTTCAGCGCAAAAACACCGGGGATTTACCCCCCACCCCCCCGGAGCCGTGACACATAACACAAACGTCGCCGGCTTCGCCGCCCTCCGCCGCCACTTCCCCGAACTCCTCGCCGTTTTC
>ENA-UOUZ01000741-UOUZ01000741.1-mixed-culture-metagenome-genome-assembly--contig:-NODE-741-length-22894-cov-108.515171_pt1 | contig 22894 bp, 7 predicted proteins | sample MGYA00238154_ERZ761575 | MGnify/ENA primary metagenome ERZ761575 (study PRJEB28896, sample SAMN07631632) | mixed culture metagenome | isolation source: Freshwater growth medium | place: USA...
CGCAGGGGCGACCGGCGGGCCATTCGGGGCTCTCCTGAAGGCGTTCGAAGCATCCGCCAAAGCCGGAGAAGTGCGCCCGCTACAGCCGCGTCGCCCCCGGCCTTTGCTCGCAACTCCCCTCCTTGCCGCCACGTTCGCCCATCCGCCTCCGCACGTCACCTCACCCCCTCCCTCGCCGCCCTCGTCAGATGAAAAGCCTATCACCCGACGACCAGCGCATCGTAAGCATTGCCCTTCGGCTGGCTGCGACGCCGGGCCATCTCGACGTCAACTGCCATGGGTCGGGGACCAAGCACTGCTCGCGGGCACAGATAGTTTCGGTTGCGAGGCCGTCAAAGACTCGGCCCTACTTTGATGGTTCCTTTCTGCTCGAAGGGCAGCCAGCCAAGCTCGACGCCAACGGCAAGCGCGTCGTCGACCCGTCCAAAACGACCGAGGGAGTGGGCTCCTCCTTCGAGCTCCTCCAGCAGTGGAAGGCAGGCAGCCGCTTCCTGCCAACCTTCCCCGCGGGCCGCGTCAGTGGAACGCCGGGTAATGACACCCACTTCGTAATTGGCGTCGGGCAGGACGGGCAACGCGTACGAGATGTCCAATATCAGACGGCGAGCTTTGGTGGCCTCGCACGCCGATTGGCGAACATGAACCCGGAGGCCTTCGAACCCATTGAAACACTCGTGCAGAAGGCGGCGTCCCTCACGATGGCGCAGGAGACGTGGCTCACCTTCGCCCCGCCCTTCGACGCGGACGAAAACTTTGCGAGGATCATCGCGTACCTGTTCGGCGAGTTTCTCGTCGAGCGCCAACACGAGGAACCCGACCTGTGGGCGGCCGGTCGGCTCCAATGCCTGCGCCCGCAGACTTCAGGGGCGCCTGGGCCGTCACAAGACAAGGAGGCTACCGCGCGAATGGAAGGCGACGCGCATGGCGAAGACGATGGCGAAGCCGAGGACGGAGGAGACGACGAAGACGACGGAGACGAGGACGAGCTGGGCGAGGCGAACGACGACGAGCTGGACGGCGAGAAGCATCACGGCGTTGCACTCGTCACGAAAGCGAAGGCAACAGACCAGGACCTGCAATGCCTTGCAGAGCTGCAGGCAACGGCCAAGTACATGGAGACGTTGCGCCTCTTCCTCTTCGCGCAACCAACAGCAGCGCTCGTGGTCGACCAGCGCGACATCTTGCAGCACTCGTACTACTTCTGGAGCTCGCGGGCAGATGCCCTCTACACAACGTACACGTCCAAGCTCCAAGGCCTGTGGAACGGAGCAGTGGCTCCGGTGGCCATCGTGACGGCCTTTGCGGCCATCCACCATCTGCCCCACGTGAACAAGGAGGTGTTCGACAACATCGACTGGACGAACAGGAAGTTTAGGGAGACGGCGATGGGACGCGCCCTCGAGCAGCTCGACCGCGACGTCCAGCCCTGGTTCAATCTGCTTACTCCACTGACGACCGGAATGCCGCCGAAAATCGAGCAGCGTAAGGAACGCTTCGAGCTCAGGGTTACCCAGGAAGGCCATAAGCCCGAGGAACATTTGGCAAAGCTCCTTGCGTTCGCCCATCGTGCCCGTAAAGCGATCACGGAGAAGACCAAGTCGTATGCGGAGCTCTACGACTGCCTCGTGGGTCATTTGCCAAAGGGAGTGAAGCCGTTCGGACCCCTGCGTGCGGTGCTCATCGTGCGGGAGATAGGGCATGCCTTGAAAGGAGTCGTCAGCGACGGCACGGGACTCGAGGTCGATACCATGCCCTCGGCCAATGAGCACAGAGTTGCAATGAACTTGACGCTCCGCGACGGGCAGCGGGCCACGTTACAAAGTCACCTCGGCCGGGTGGACGCGCACCTCGCCAGCCTGCACAAGTCGCACGCAGCCACCGCGATGCTGCCTGCGCACGTGTACGAGAAGGTGGCGGAACTCCACGACGCCGCCGCCGTGGTCGTGGACAAGGAGCCCGTGTCGTGCGAGACGATGCGCGAGCTGCGCGACCTCCATGCGGTCCTCATTCAAAAGAAGAAGATCTCGTCGAACTGCTTGGGGCGCCAAATTATCGTCCACGGCACCGGCCCGGGCGCCAACAAGGAACTCGACTATGTATACCGCGGGGCCCGAAAGACCATGTCTCTCTCTCTCTCGGCAGCAGAGGTCCGACAGGTTCGTGGCGCTCTCACGGTGGTGTACAAGGACCTCGTCGGGAAGCTAACGCGGGCCACGGAGCTGGTTCATGCGATGCTCCGACGGGACCAGAGGAGGGCGAAGCGGAAGCGCGCGGCTGAGAAGTTGAAGGCCAAAAAAGCACGCCGATGAGCGCCGAGAGCCCAGAGATGCAGGCGCGGTAACTAGGTAACTAGCAGTGCCGCTGTCACTAGCAGTGCCGCTGTCGATGCATACGCCTGACACGTCCTGTCGCTCGTAACCGGTACGCATACATACCCTTGCGGTACCCTTGTAACATCGGCCTGTGCTGCTGTCGCGTGCGCGTGCTCAGGGTCGTGAGACGTGGGGCCCTGTCGCATACTGTCCCTTCCTTGCTGCAACCGTGGCAACAGCACATCCGGTGAGCGCCGTGTTGCATCACACCGCGCACAGCCCATGCCCGCACGTCCTCACGCCATGCCTCCCGTGAGGCACCCCACCCCGCCCGTCGCCCGCAGACTCCTTATGTACTTCTGCCGCAATCGTCGCACCCGTGCGCTCCGCATGCCGCAGAGCGCCTCGACCGCGGAGCTGCAGCCCTTCATCTTCAACAAGGCCGCGGAGGTGAGCGCGAGCAAGGAGACGGTCAGCGGCACGGGCTTGTCCGCGCTCAAGGCGGCGCCGAAGACGATGTCCTCAAAGGGGGTGCACAAGCCGATCTTGACGAGCATTAAGACGAGCAGTTCCTGTAGGCGATGGTCAACTCTCCCGCTCTCGGTATTCCCTCGGTAGGGCGAGCCTAAAAAACTCCCCATCGTCGAGAACCTTGATCGGGAGGGGTTGCTGCGACTCTAGTTCATCAAATTAGCATGCATCGACAACAAGTATGAGCCAAGTTTGAGCATGCTTCGACAAAGAACCAAGCAGAGCGTGCCTTCTCAGTATCGATCAAGGCGTGCCCTGATCCTCTACGCGTCCAAGCAGCCCGCCGGGATCATGTCCGACGAGTCTGACGAGTCCGACGACGTCTCTCCACCGATGGCCGAGCCGCTTCTCTTCGAAATCCTCCGCACGATCGAGACCGCCAAGGAGATGCCGGATGACTGCCCGATGCACCTGCAAGACTTCTTCGCTCAGGTGAGCGCGCGCGAGCCTCACGCCATCACAACTGAATTGCTTGCGAATGGCTGCAGCACGCCGCCTGCGTGTCTGGTCCTGCGTCCATCGCGCACTCTGGACACTGCAGGTTCGTGGGCGTGCATGCGCGTGCACTGCTTGCACATACACACCACAGCACGCCGCACTGGGCAAGATGTTGCGATCCCGCGCTCGGCCGGTGCTGCACGCGCTCATCTCGAGCACATCTGGTTCCCATTGCTCCAAGTTCAACGCGCTCACTGCTTCTCCCATCCGCCCACTCGCAGGTCTGCCGTCTCGTACATGGCAAAAAGGGCTGCACAGGCACCAAGGCGTGGCTTGCTGAGTTCATCACCCCGGCGTTCACGAATGCGGTGTGCAAGCTGCACGACGTGCTGCGTCTCGCGCGCACGTCCGGTCACTACATGTACCCATGTGACGATCAGGTGCGTCCACTCGCGCGCGCTGCCCGCAATGAGTCAGTGCCCGTCCACTTGATCGAGTGCCCGCCCGGCACCGCTCGCCCATCCGCCGTGCACTCACACTGTGCGCCGTGCGCACACATATCTGACCTAATCTGACCGAGCCTGCACCGTCTCTCCGCACGTTGCGCTCTCGCAGAACCTCATGCACCACCTGAGCACGATGATCATGTGCATGCTCGGCAACACCGACCAGACCATCGAGGAGGACGCCAAGCTCGTGGACGACTCTCGCGTCGCGTGCGCGGCGCTGCAACACTCTGCGTACCGCGTGGTCACGTGCACCGAGCTGACCCTCTTTCACGCCGACGTGCGTCTCCAGGCGGCCTCCATCCTTTGCAAGTTCGACCGCGTCCAGTTCCACACACTCCCGGAGTCGCACTGCTCCGGCTTCGCGAGCATGCTCGACCAGCTGCTCCTTTCGGCGGGCCTGTTCAAGCTGCAGGAGCTGCTGATCTCGACGCTGCAGGTCTTCGCCAAGCACTCGGCCGCGTGCACCGACAAACTGAGCGTGCTCCAAGCGCGCTACGCGCCCCTCGAGATCAACGAGCATGCCTCGTACGTGGCGCGCTTGTTGGGCGAGTCCAAGATTCTGGGCGTCAAGAGCCAGTCCGCGCGCAAGCTGCTCGCGGCGCTCAACGCGGGCGACGTGAGCTCGCGCGTGCTGTCGCTTCGGCCGCTCACGCAGACGAACTTCGGCGAGCAGTGCGTGTGGGGCTCGCGCCGCGACCACCTTGGCTGGTTCGACTTCAACCTCTCCACCATCGACATGAACTACGACCTGGGCAACCAGCAGACGTGCCGTCGCGAGCTCTTCCTCGACACGGAGCTCGAGTCTGGCGTGGTCGTCGAACCTGACGACGGCGAGCTTGAGCTGCGCGCGGGCCTCTCGCCGGTCGTGAGTGGCGCGCGCGAGGCGGGGCGCTACTACTGGGTGCGCTTCTTCGCCACGCCCGTTGCGATCCCACTGGAGCCTGTGCCCAAGGACCTCTCGATCGCCTTCTGCGTGGACGCGGCCGAGGTGGAGACGATCGCAGATCGAATCTTCCCCGCGCTGCCCGAGAGCTGGCGTCCGGTGCTGCTGCGGCTCCTCGACGAGCAGCGCGCACCCGCCAAGGTGCTTGAGCGTGCGGCCCGCAAGCAGTCGGTCTCCTCTGTCTCTCTCCCCGTCGGCAGCGGCGCGCCAGCTCGCTCAAGTGGCAGCGCGGGCAGCTCGGGCAAGGGCGGCGGTGCCAGCATTGGCGCGGGCGCAGTGCTGCTCGCCGGCGCGGGTGTCAAGAGCCCTGCGCCGCGGATGCAGCGCGACTTCGAGCCTCCGAGCACCGTTGGCAGCGCGCCTCGCACGCCAGCGCCGGCCACCGATGCCGGCGCGAGCAAGGTGAGCGCAACCAAGGGGCTTGCAGCCGGAGTAGGCAGTGGCGCCGACGGCAGCGGCTCAGGCGCCAAGTGGAGTGTCTTGAAGCTGGCCGCAGTCCGCAGTGGTGGCGCCAAGGGCGGCAGTGGCTGGATCGGCGCGGCGGCCATGCCGCGACTGAGCAAGCTGGCAGTAAGTGGCGGCGCGGCCCCCTCTGCCGCCACGACCAGCCTTGGGCGCAAGATGAGCACGACCTCCCTCGCGCTCGCGGTGGGCCTCGGGCGCACGCCGCCGCCCTCCTCGTTCAACGTGTCGCAGTCGGCGCTCTCGGACGTATCCGAGACCGAAGACCACGTCACCGCGCAGGAGCAGCTCACAGTGGCCGAGCGCGAGAAGAAGGCGTCCCCGCCCCCTTCCAAGCCGGCGCCACTGTCACCCCCTTCCAAGCCGGCGCCACCGTCGTCCGAGCACGACACGCAGCCGCTGCCCGCAGAGGACATGGGCGCGCCAATGGATGAGACTGAGCCGCCGCTCGACACCGCGGACGAGCACGCCATCGACGATACACCCGCCGCTGAGGAGGCACCGGCGCATGGCGCGGTGGAGGGAGCTGCGGAGGCTGACGAGCTTGAGGACAGCAAGCAGGCGCTCGAGGATCTGCTCGAGCGCATCCACTCGCTCAAGCTCGCTGAGCTGCGTGCGGAGCTCACCCGCGCAGGTCTCGACACCAAGGGCGGGCGCGAGGCCGTGCTCGCCGAGCGACTGCAGGAGCACCTGCGGTCGAAGCTCGCGGCGCTCGAGGCGGCGGATGGTGAGCTGATGGCGCAGCAGCAGGACGAGGAGGTCGACGAGAAGGCGCAAGAGCCGGCCATGGTCGATCGGGTAGCGATGGAGCGGGACGAGGAGTCCTCGTGCCCTCGAGGTGGCCAGGGGCATCGAATCGCCCTCTCCGCGGCGCTTAGCTGCCAAGTAGACCAGGCGGCCACGGCGCACGAGCAGCAGCGGCAGGCGAACGAGGCGGCCGAGGCTGCCGAAGAGGCTGCCGAGCGGGCAGAAGTCGAGGTGGTCGCAGTGCGCTTGGCGCGCGCTGCACGCTCCACGCGTGCGTCTGCCGCGCTCGGCCCGCCACGGCCTGCCGCTCCCGCGCTGCCGCCCAAGCTGGCGCCACCGTCGTACGAGCAAACCGCTGCGGCAGAGCGGTCGCACGTGCAGCTGACTCCGCTGCAGCTCGTGCTCAAGATGTGGAATGCGATGACCATCCCGCTCCACAAGTACGCTGCACCACTGTTCAGCACCATGCCTGCGCTCAAGAACCGTTTGGCGCCTCCGATCCACGGCGCCCACGAGGACAAGATTGCGGAGGTCAGCCGGTGTGAGAGCGGACCACAGCCGGTGAGTGAAGTGTGCCTGATTGCACCTAATGAGTGCCCCTCCTGAGTGCCTGATTGCGCCTGATGAACTCCAACCGTCTGCGGCTGATGCACCTGATGACCTCCTTCATCAGGTGCCAAGATGGCTGCAGAGGCCGGATCGGCTCCAGACTGTAGAGGAACTTCCACCAGACCTACCATCAGGACCTCCGGGGGATGTTCCTGGAGAGATGATGGTGGGAGTGGAGTTGCCGGAAGGACTGCCACCGCCAGATAAGGCAGCTGCTGGCGGCAGCGGCTTCAACCGGCACCCAGGAGGCATTTACGGCGGCCTCAGTGGCTTCAGCAGCAGTGGCTTCGGCAGCGTCCAGGGCTCGAGGCCAATGTCAGCCTTGGACGTGCCGCTGCAGCGTGCCCAGCCCAGACATTTGCTCTCGGATGGCATCAGCACTGGCGGCAATTTCGGCAGCTTCCAGACCACTCTCACCACTGTCTCCACTGATGTTTCGGACCCGGATCTCTATGCGTTCGATCTTGAAGGCGCGTGCGCCGCCGCCGCTGCCATGCGCCATAGCGGCGACAGCTTCGGTGGTCGAAGCGGTGGCAGCACCCAAAGCTCGCGGCCAATGTCCGCCTTGGCCGTGCAGCTGCACCACGCCCAGCCCGAACATATGCTCTCGGATGGCTTAGGTGGCGGCAGTAATTTCTGCGGCAGCGGCTACAGTGACAAGGCCGGTGGTGGCTTCTGTTCAGAGATGGGCGGAGCATGCGCGGGCGGGGCAGTTGGTGTCAGCACACTGGATACGGCTGAGACTGAGGAGGCCCGGCTCGTGCAAGCAATAGCTCTGTCCATGGAAGGCCAAGCAACTCGGACCTCTCTGGTGGCCCGCAAGGAAGGCAAGAAACGAGTCAACTCGACATCCCTTGGACGTGACTTAGTGCCAGTCGTTGACAGTGACGAGGATGGGGATGCAGCACAGCTGCAGAAGGCCCTTCGCCTTTCGCTCATGGACAGTGATGAGGAGGTGGAAGTGTACGAGATCCCACCAGAGCATTGGGCTGCCCACGGCGTTCCCGAGCATTGGGCCGCACAGCACAGCGTTCCCAGTGGCGTTCCCAATGGCGGCAGCAGCGGTGGCAGCGGCAGCGGCAGTGGCGTTCCCAGCAGCTGTGGCGACAGCGGCGGCAGTGGCGGTGTTCCCAGCAGCCATGTTGAGGCTGGGGCCCTTGTAGCAGCATTTGCTGCTGATGCTGCTGCTGTGCCAAATTGCCGGCCGATGGGCTCGCCAAATTTCACGACGCTGCTGGCAGGGCTGCAAGCCTGCCTGGAGCTCGCCCGCAGCAGCCACGTGGCAGGCCCGGATGTGGCGGCCGTGCAAGCCGGGGTGGCCAAGGCCCGTGAACTCTGCCTCAAAGGCTTTCGAGTTGAGACCAACCCAATGGGGTCCTCTGCGTTGCCCAACGCCGCGATCTGGAGTCTGCTCACGTCCTGGCCCTTGGCCCAACAGTTGGAGACAACTCGTAACCTAGCTGACGTGGGCATGAGCCGATTTCCGGCCCAGAAGGGCCCATATGTGTGCCACCAGGACGGCTCCACAGTGCCAACGTTCCAGACCGCCATGCTGGAGGCCGCCCTTCTCTCGCCGAATCCGTCAGACCCCCCCTTCACGGCGGTCCACCTCAATGACGTCTCCTTCGCGACCGTGTTTGACGAGAACGTGCAGGCGGGCAAGGGCTCGAGACCATCGACGTACAAGGAGCCGCCGAAGACGGACGAAATCGCCCGCGCCTGCGCCAGCGCCTCGGTGCTGCCCACGCTCTGCAGCCCAGAAAAGCCCGGCGCGCTCGCCCAGGGCGATAGCCAGCTGCAGGCTCTGCATCAACTTGTAGAGGATGGCTCCGTCGCCGCTGTCTTGCACGCCGGCCCCGCCGTCTACAAGCTCTTCGGCAAGAGCGTGGCCGAGTGCGAGATGACCCCGGGCCAGGCCAAGCACCTCTTCGGCCTCAAGCTGGTGCAGATGCCGGACAACACGTGCAAGCTCGTCGGCATCGTGGTATCCTCGCCCAAGCTCAAGGGCCCAAACGCAGAACCTGCGGCCGCTGTCCAGACCACGATGGGCGTGATCAACATCCTCCGCGTGCTGAGCGGGCTCGCGGAGATCCCGGTGGCGAATTCGCCGTTGTGGGGGCGCACGTGCCACGCCTCCCACGACGAGCTCGCCCGCCTCTCCACGCTCATGCCGCGCCTCGCCGAGGCCTTCAAGGCGGACACGACTGCTCAAGCCAAGGGAGGAGGTAAGTCTTGCACTGATTCCTGTGATAGATTCTCTCCTGTTCTCTCCTCTAACACCCATTCGCACACCATCGCCTGCTTTTTGCTCAGTGGCCCGTGCTATTGAGAGCAACGCAGCATTTGACCTACAGGTCACCTGCAATGAATGCAACGCAACAGCAACAGTGACGGCACGCCGAGTGGCTGAGTCATCTGGTGTAAAACCTTACAACCAGGTAACTTTCAAAGGCAGCCTTCACAGCCATGACTGCCCACTCTTCGGCATCGCAAAGCAAGGCAAGAAGGTACAATTTCCCACCCTGGGCCGCAGCTTCACCCTCTGTAACGGCGCCCTCACAGCAAAGCGAATCTGAAAAGTCAGGTTCGAAAAGCAGCCGATCCTACGGCTACGCGGGACCATCGCGACAGAATCGTGAGGTGGTGAAGAACCGGCCCGGCTGTAAGTTCGCTAGAGTGACCCCGGGACGGTGCAGAGCCGAGCAGCTCGAGCTGCGGGGAGGGGCCGAGGCGCAGGCGGTTTCAACCGGTACCCGCGACTGGAGAGGTCACGGGCTTGGTCACGGGCTTGGTCACGGGCTTGGTCACGGGCCGGCGTGCGGCGAGGCAGCGTACACGGTACAGCGTACACGGTACAGACGGCCGTGAGGCGGGGTGCGGGGTTTTCATGTTTTTTATTGGACCTTGGGCTCCATCGCAGAGCTAGGCTATGGGAAGAAGAAAGTGCCGGAAAAGAAAGCGCACTACTCTACTCCCTACTGAAACCACCCTCAGCTGCCTCAAGCGATTCTCACGCTCTCGCCCGTTCGCGATGAAGGGCTCGAACGCCTCGCGTTCGGGCTGGGCGTGCGCTTACGCTGTGGCTTAGCTCTCGACGCCCCTCCAGCGTTCCCTGTAGGCGCACGCTCTGCCGAGACACTGGGCGAGCCAGCGCGCGCGCTGTTGAGCGGCGAGCCGCTGCGCGGCGAGACGTTGCGCGGCGAGCCGTTGCGCGGCGAGACGTTGCGTGAGTTGACCCTCGAAGAGGATCGTGAGGATGGCCGCGAGTTGTCACGCGATGCGGCGCCCGTCTCGCGGCTGCTGTTCGGAGCGCTTGAAGTATCTCTGGCCGCCACTGGCGTCGTTGTCGGGGGCTCCTTGTCCTTGGCGCCACTCTTGGGAGGCCGTTTGCTCGTGCGCTTCGCCTTCGGCGTCTTGCAATGGTCATCAAGATTCTCGTCCACCTCCGCCACTGCCTTGGCAGCTTCGTACGCGGCAGCAGCCTTGGCGAGCGCCGCGGCGAGCGCTTCCTCTCCCGCTGCCCTGGGAGGCGGGGCCGCCTCCTTCGAGGTCTCCGTCGCTGCCGCCGGCACGCCCTTATCGAAGAGAATGGCGCCATTCTTGAGAGGCGCATTCAGCTTGGCGGCGGCGTTCGCGGCGACCACGGCCGCCTGCAGCGACACCTTTTGGCTCTTGTGGAGGTCTGTCTTCTGGAGATGGATCTTCCGACCGACCTCCGCATCTGAGGGGGGTGCGAACACGTCGAGCTGGTTGAGCAAGTTGACGGCCTGCGTGCGCAGCCACGTCTGAGGCCCCTTGGAGATCTCTTGGAGAGATTTCACAGCTCCGGCGTCGACGAGCTGCTGGCGCGCGTGCGCATCCTCGGCCAGGTTGCACAGCGCCGCGGCGGCGAAGCCCTGCGCCTCACTCTCGTTCCCGAGAAGGCTGACGAGCCGCGGCACCGCTCCGGCGGCGGTCGCGGCCGCTTGATGTGCCGACACGCCGTCTGTGAGTCCCCACAGTGCGCATGCCGCGTGCTTCTGGGCGTCGACAGATGACGCCTCGAGCAGCGCGACGAGCGGCGCGATGCCGCCCGCGGCCACGAGAGTCCCCTTGGTTGCGTCACCCTTGTGGCCGGTGCGTGCGAGGTCCGCGAGAAGCGCCGCTATGGGCTCCTTGGCCTCCGCCGAATCCGTGCGCAGCAGCAGCGCCACGAGTTTCGTCAGCCCACCCGCCTTGATGATGGCGCCCTTGGCCGCTGCAGTCGAGGCCACCTGCCAGAGCGCTCCCGCGGCGTGGTTGGCCGCACACAGACGCTCGGAGTCGAGAAGGGCCACGAGGAGAGCGATGCCGTTGCGCTCGACGATGCTCGTCTGCGCACTTGCGAGCGACGAGAGGTGCAAGAGCGCGCCCGCCGCCTTGGCCTGCGCCTCCATGTTGGACGCACGCAGCATCTCGACAAGTGGACCGACGCCACCCGCACTTGCGATCGCCGCGCGGTCCGAGGCCGCGCGTGCTAGGTCGGCCAAGGTGGCCGCGGCGGAGATCTGGGATTTGTTCGCGTTCGTGCCGTCGCCGAGCAGCCGCACGAGCGGCGCGATGGCGCCCGCCTGGGCAATCGCCGTGCGGTTGGCGGTCGAGCGTGCTGCGAGCATCGAGAGCGTCTCCGCAGCCTTCATCTGCGCCGTCGCGAGCCGGTACTCATCGAGCAGCTCAACGAGGGGCTGAACCACGGCGCAGCGCGTCTGCGGGCACGAGCTGGCCATGAGCACGAGCGCCGCCTGCGCGTAGAGCTGGGTTTCGTCACTGGGCGAGCCGATGAGCGACACGAGTCTTGGGATCGCGCCAGCTCGTGCGATGGCCACTTGATTTTCGGCGCAGTCGAGCGAGAGGGCGGAGAGGGCCGCCGCAGCCCATTCCTGTGTCTTGGGCGCCTCGGCCGAGAGCATCGCGACCAGCGGCGCCAGCCCGCCCGCGCGTGCGACGCTCAACTGGTTGTCGGTGTCGGCTGCCAGGTGCCAGAGTACGCGCGTCGCATTCTCGTGCGCGGCGCCCGACGTGGGGCACTTGAGAAGATCAACGAGCGCACCGATGGCTCCTTCCTCCGCGATGGTGATCTGGTTGACCGGATGGTCCTGCGCGAGCGCCGCGAGTGCGCTCGCCGCCCAGCGCTGCGCCTCGTCAGAGGGCTCCGCTGCCTGCAGCATCGCCACGAGCGGCGGGATGGCGCCCTCCTCCGCAATGAGAGTCTGCGTGTCTGCATTGCGGTTGGCGATGCAGGCGAGCGCCTGCGCTGCGAGCTCTGGAGGGCCGAGCGACGGCTCGCGAAGCCACGCGCCGAAGGCGGCCGTTGCGCCCGCGCGTGCCATCTCGATCTGCATGCTGCTCGAGCGCCCCATCGGGCCGCACGCGAGCTGCGTGAGCGCCGTGGCGCTGTGCCTCTTGGCGCCGTCGGTCCCGTCACGCAGCAGCCTCACCATCGGCCGAATGCCGCCTGACGCGGAGATTTCGAGCGAGTTGCGCGACCGAACCTCCTCATCGACGCCCGGGATGTCGGAGGCGAGGAGCGCGAGCACCGCCGCCGCGTGCTCTTGCGCGAGGGCGCTCAGCACGGCGCCCTCGGGTAGGAGCTCCTTGCCCGCGGCGGCGCTCGCCGCTGCAGCGGAGCTTTTGCGGAAGACTTCGACGACGGCGCGCGTGCATGGGGAGTGCGCGATCGAGCTCTTGGAGGCCGCGTCCGTCATCACCGCGAGCATCCAGAGCGTGTACTCTTGCGCCTCGACAGAGCCCTCGCGCAGCAGCGCGACGATGCGCTCGATACCGCCGGGCATCGTGGCCACCGTCACCTGCGACTCGGCGCTGCCCTCGGCGGCCATCTCGCGCAGGGTGGACGAGGCGCATTGACGAACCTCGGGCTCGGGCGCGCCGAGCAGTGAGATGAGCTGCGCCGTCACCTGAATCCGCACCTGCGGCGACCTGAGCGCAATCTGCGCGAGGGCCGCCGCGGCGGCGACCATGGTGCGCGGCGCGCCGGGCGCGCCCGCCTTGGCAGCCTTCTGCATCTGAAGGGCCAGCGCAGGGATAGCGCCGGCCTTTGCGAGTGCGGCGCGATTGTTCGAGTCGAGCGAGAGTCGGTGCACCAGATTCGTCATCTCGCCCTGCGCCTCGGCCGTCGCCTTCGAGCCCTCGCCCAATTTGGCAACCAGCTCGCTCGACACGGCGCTTTGGTTGGCGGAGTTGGCCTGCACAAGAGTGAGCAGCGCTCCAGCGGCCTGCTCCCGTCCTTGGGCGGAGCCACGCTCGACAACTCCCACGAGCGCCGCAACGCCCTTGACCTCAGCGATGATGGTCCGGTTCGTCGCGAGGGATGCGAGGCTATAAAGTGCACCCGCGGCGGTCTCTTGAGTGGGCACGTGGCTGCTCGACAGCAGACCCACGAGAGGCGCCAGTCCGCCCGAGTCCGCAATGCGCCGCTGGATGGCGGGCAGCTGCGAGGCCAAGGACCATAGGGCTCCGGCGGCCTCCCGTTGCACTGCCGCCTCAAAGTCCTTGCTGAGCAGCGCGATGAGCAGCGGCACGCCGCCCTCAGCGGCGATAGCCTCCTGGTTGGCGGACGAGCCATCCGCCATGCTCCAGAGTGCGCATGCGATCTCGCGCCGCAGGAGATTGCTGCTGAGGGAGCGCGGCGTGTGCAGCGGCGTGTGCAGCGGCGTGTGCAGCGGTGTGTGCAGCGGCGTGGCGATGGGCGTGCCCCCAACAATCATCACTTCGCGGCACGCGCGGAGTGAGCCTAGCGCGGCTGTGACGCCGTCGGGCAGGTAGTCGAGGCATGTGCATCGTAGCAGGCGCACGAGCGACACGAGGGCGCCGTGAGCCGCGAGGGCCGCTTGGTTGGCCTCGTGCGCGCGCGCAAGCCGGGAAATAGCGCGGGCGGCCTTCGTGCCCTTGCTCTCGTCCACCTCTCCTTCCGCATTGAGCAGCTGCACGAGCATGCTCGCGATCTCGCTTTGGTTGGTGCTGTGCCCGAGGGCCATCGAGGCGAGTGCGCTCGCAGCCTGCGCCTGCGCACGCGTGCCTCCCGCTCCAAGCATGGCGATGAGCGGCACGATCGCGCCCGCCTCGGCCGAGGCGGTCTGATTGGGCGGATGGCTGGCCGTGAGCGCCCACAGGGCTGTCGCTGCCTCCTCCTTGGCGTCCTCTGCGCCCGCGTCGCGAATGATGGCCACGAGCGGCTCGATGCCGCCCGCGGCGGCGACGGCCGCCTGGTTTGCGGGATGGTTCGCCACGAGCGCCGCCAGCGCGGTCGCGGCTTGGGCCGCGGTGCTGCCTTGGGTGCGGGCCGCCGCCGCATCGAGCAGACGGACGAGGGGCTCTATGCCCCCCGCGCGCGTGATACTGCCCTGGATCGAATGTCCTCCGACAGCCAGCGCAGCGAGGGCAACGGCCGCCTGGCGCTGCGCGCCTGCGTCGTCGGTGCACAGCAGCTGCACGAGCTCGGGGATCGCTCCAGCGGCGGTGACGGCCGCTTGGATGGCCGCATGACCGACCGAGAGGCTCCAGAGTGCACCCGCCGCGGCGGTCCGTGCCCGGAGGGGTCCAGTGGCGCTCAAGAGTTTCACAAGGATCTCGACCGCTCCCTCGGCTGCCACTCGAGATTGGATCTCGGTCGAGCGGCGCGCCACGTCGCACAGGACGTCCGCGGCGTTCACCTGCGCCTCCTCGCTCTCCGCGCTCAGCAGTGCCACGAGGTAGCGAAGGCCGCCGTGCGCCACGATGGCGTGGGCGTTGGCCTCGTCGTCCCGGGACAGGCGCAGGAGCACTTGAGCGCCGAGCTCCTGCGCACGCAGGCTGGTACGTGCCGAAGCGGCCTCAAGGGCGCCGCCGCCGCGCAGCTGCACGATCAGCCGTTGCACCGCGCCCGCGTGGGCAATCGCGCGCAGGTTGTCCGGCTGCTCGGACAGGCCGAGGAGCATGCACGTGACATGCTCCTGCGACTCGGCCGTTCCAGAGCCAAGCAGCGCGACCAGCCCAGTCGCGATCGCGAGTTGGCTCTTCGGGTCGTTGGTGGCCAGGCAGGTGAGCGCGCCGACGGCCTCACTCTTGGCCTCCATCGAGCCTGAGCCTAGAAGTGCGACGAGTGGCGAGATGGCACCCGCATTGACCACGCGGACGGGGGCGCCCTCGTTCTCGTCGGCGAGCTTCCAGAGCGCGCGCGCCGCGCGCCGCAGCGTTCCGTCGGGTCGGTCGACCTCGAGGAGCCCGACGAGCTTCTTCGCGATGGCCGCCTGGTTGTCAGCATGGCCGCGTGCGAGGTGGGTGAGTGCATCCGCCGCAAAGATGGTGCCTTGCAACGTGCCGTCGTCAAGGAGCTGAACCAGAGGCGCGATGCCGCCCGCCTTGGCGATCGCCACTTGGCTGGATGGGTCGTTGGCCAGGTGCCACAGCGCCGAGGCGGCGCGCTCCTTACCGGCTTGGCTGCCCGACTGCACCAGGCTCACCAGCGGCACGATGCCGCCCGCCGCTGCGATTGCGTTCAGCCTGTCGCCGGGAGGCGGCTTCCAATCAGTGCTGGCAGTGCTCTGCGCCGAGCCCAACAAAACCTCGCTCGGGGCCTGCGCGATGGGCGAAGGCAGGAGCGGTGCCTCGCCGTGGAAGACGGATTTCATTGAGGGCTGGAGCGCCAGCGGCGGGATCGGCACTGGTGGCAGGGGCGAGGCTGGTGGTGGTAGGCTCTCCTCAGGATCTGTCGTCTCATCCGCCAGCATCGACTCGAGCCCGATGCCCGAGTCGCGTGCTCGCCGTTCACGTTCGAGGATGGCGCCCTTTGCGAGGTCTGAGATGACTGCCGCCGCCGTGTCCTGCGCGGCGGGTGAGCCATTCCTGCTGAGCGCGACGAGCTCCTCGACCGCACCGCACGCCACGAGCACACCTTGGCTCTCGAGCGATGCGCACAGATGCCAGATGGCACGGGAGGCCGCCTCTTGCGAGGCGGCCGAGCCCTCGCGGATCAGGCGCAGCAGAGGCGGCACGCCGCCCGCGGCGAGAATGGCGCTCTGCATCGCGCTGTCACCGTACGCCAGATCGGCGAGCGCCAGAGCGGCTTCCTCGCGCGCCTCCACGACCTCACGCTGCTGCGCTTGCTGCTGCGCCGCGTCGGTACGCGAGGGACTCGCAGCGTTGGCAATGGCCTGCCAGCGCTTCTGCGACGGGCTCCCCTTGTCCGATACGCGCTCCTTGTCGGGCACGGCGTGTTGGGCACGATGCTGCTGCTGCTTCTCGACCTTCTGGGCGAGCGCGGCCTTCTCAGTGGCACGTGCCTTGACCATGGCGGCGATCGCCACGCTCTGCATATCCAAAATCGAGTTGGTCTCGCCGTTCAACACCTCGATGCTGTCTTTGGAGCCGACAATGGACGAGATCAGGTCCCACATACGCCGTGCGAGACCCTTATTTGGGATGGCCCAGAGCATCGCGATCAGCCGGTCGATGCCCCCGCACGCGAGGATGAGCTGCCGACGAGCCGCGCCAGGCTTCGCGCCGCTCGCCGCCTCCACGGATGCCTCCATGGCCTTGACGCCGCCGTCGTTGGCGCACTCGGCTTCGTCACGCGCCAGCTGCGACAGCGCACGCGCCGCCACCTCAGGCGTACCGGCCACGTGGCTACCGAGCAGATGCACGAGCGCCTGGATCGAGCCCTCCGCGCCAAAGGCGATGGCGTCGCGATGCGCGGGCACTGAGCCAATGTCGGCCAGCGCCGACGCCGCGTGCTGCTGCGCGGCGTGGCTGCCCATCGAGATCAGCTTCGTGAGTGGTGCGATGCCGCCCGCGACCGCCACCGCATGCGCCGAGAACGTCGTCAGGCGTGAGATGACGACGGCGCCCACGTCGACGAGGTGGGGATGCTCTGACGAGAGCAGGTGCACAAGCGGCGCCACGCCACCCGCCGCCTCGATCGCCTCGACGCCTTCGAGCGTGGCGGCCAGATGGAAGAGCGTGCGTGCGGCGTAGGCTTGCGCCTGCTGCTCGGCCTTGATGATGAGCTCAATCAGAGGAGGGATGGCATCGAGCTGCACGATGGCTGCCTGCAGTGTGGCGTTGTTCGCCACGATCGAGAGCACGGCGTGCGCCGCCTCGCGCTGTGCATCCGGATTGCCCCCGAGCCAGCGCGCATCGGCGCTGCCCGACAGCCACGCTATGAGGGACGGCAAGCCGCCCGCCTTGGCGAGGGCGAGCTGATTCGCGGGGTACGCGCCCTCATCGCACACCATGCCGACGGCCCGGAGCATACGCACGGCGCCCGCGCCCGCCATTGCCACTCGGCTCGACAGCCGGGCCACCAGCAGCTTTGCGATCGCCTCGCGGTTCTCCGGGTGCTTGGTCGCGAGCGACACGAGCGCGCCAACGGACGCGATCAGCGACGCTTCGGTGCCGCCGCTCACCAGCAGACCGACGAGCGGCTCGACGCCGCCAAGTTTCGTCACGGTGGACTTATTGGGCGCATGGTCATCACACACCGCCCAGAGCGCGCCGGCGCACATCTCCTTGACGAGCGGCGCGCCCTCGCGCACGAGGGACGTGAGCGGCGCGATGGCACCCGTCCGCGCAATCGCCGCCTGGTTGTCAGCGTGCGCCTCGGCCAGGGTGCCGAGCGCGCACGCCGCGTTGGCCTGCATGTCAGAATTCGGCGAGCCGAGCATCGCGACGAGCGGTTGGATGGCGCCCGCGTCGGCGAGCGCAGTCTGGTTGAGCCGGTTGCCCTTGGCGAGTTGCGACGCGGCAAAGGCGGCGAGTGCGTAGAGCTTCGATGCGATCCCAATGTCGGCCCCCTTCTCCTGCTTGCCATTCGACTGGGACGCAATGATCACGCTCGCCAGCAGCGGGATGCCGCCTGCCTTGGCGATCTCCTTCTGGATCGTGCGGCGCGAGGCGAGCTGCGAGATGGCCCCGATCGCCCTCTCTTTGGCCTTCGTAGACGACGAAGTCTCGAGGAGGGACAGCAAAGGTGCGATGCCGCCCGCTTCGACGATCGAATCGCGGTTGGCGTCCGAATCGGATGCGAGGTTGGCGAGGGCGGCAGCCGCTTGCTCCTCTCCACCCGCCTCGCTGCCCTTGTCATACAGCATGCCCACGAGCTTGTGAATGATCAGCTCTCGGTTGCTATTCTCAATCGAGAGGCGGACGAGCGCGCCCTCGGCGAACTCGCTCGTCAATGGGTTGGCGGAGCCGAGCAAGAGCACGAGGTGACCGATCGCGCCCGCCTCGGCGATGGCGATCCGGTTGTCTGCGTCGTGCGCGAGCGCATGCAGAGCCCCCGCCGCGGCCTCCTGCGCCGCCGCGCCGTGCTCGCCCGTGAGCAGCGACACGAGGGGCGAGATGGCCCCAGATTGCGCGATGGCACCAGGGGTGCTCGCGTTGGCCACAGCGATACATGCGAGGGCCGCGGCCGCGCCAGTCTTGGCCGCGTCCTCACCATCGTTGAGCAGCGCGACGAGCGGCGTGATGCCGCCCGACTCGACGATGGTGTCGCGGTTGGCTGCGAGGCGAGCGAGAGAGGCGATTGCGCTCGCTGCGTGCACACGCGCCGCAGCCGTCTCCTTGCCATCGCGGCAGTTGACGCCCTCGACAATGTTCAGGAGCGGCGAGATACCTCCCTCGGCCGCGATCGCCGCCTGCGCGGCCGCCGAGCCGTTCGCGAGCCGTGCCAGCGCGGCCGCCGCCTGCTCGCGTTGCAGCGAGCCACTCGTACGAAGCACGGCGAGCAGTGGCGCCACGCCTCCGACCTCAAGAACCGTGGCCTGCTTCGTGCCGTCGATCGCGAGCGAAAGCGCCCACAGCGCAAAGGCGCGTGCGTCGGCGTCACTCGTCTTGAGCAACTCGACCAGCTCACTCGCGCTGCTGGCCGCCGCGATGATCTCAACGCTTGCATCGTTCTCTCGTACGAGCCGCCACAGCAGCTCCGCGGCGGCCTTTCGCGCCTCGACCGCTGAGGACGGAGCGAGCAGCCCCACGAGTAGTGTGGTCACCCCATGCTGATTCGCCGCATTCTCGATGGCCAGATGCGCGAGTGCATGCGTTGCATGCACCCGGCCGCGCGCGCCGCCGCTCGCGAGCAGCGCCGCAAGCGGCGCAAGGGCGCCCGAGGCGGCGATCGACACGCGGTTCGCCTCGCTCGCCTCCGACAGGATCCAAAGGGCACCGGCCGTCTCGACACGGATCGCCTCGTAGTGCGCGGTGCGGGCGGCCTCGAAGTCTTCGGCCGCGGACGCCGCGTTCAGCCGCAGTCCGACGAAGCCGTCCGACGTAGTGGTGCTGGCTACTCCGCTCGCCACATGCGAGGTGGCCTGGCGCAGGAGCATGACGAGATTCGAGATGCCTCCGAGCTCAGTGAAGGCCGTTTGGTTGTCGGCGTGCCCTCGGCACGCCTCGCACACGGCGAAGGCCGCCATCGCCTGCACCGGCAGCGTGCCCGACGCCAGCAGCCCCGCAAGTGAGGGGACCCCTCCCATTCTTCCGACCGCGTCCTGATTGTCGCGGTGATGCGCGCAGAGCCGTCCGACGGCCTCGGCCGCCTGCGCCTGCGCCTGTGGGCTGCGGCTCGCGAGCAGTGCGAGGAGCGGCCCGATGCCACCCGCCTTGGCGATCGCCGTTTGCGTCGGCGGGTGGTCACGCGCGAGATTCGATACGGCCGCGGCCGCCGCCACCTGCGACGTCGTATTGATCGACGTGTTCAGCAGCTCGAGCAGCTTGGCGATACCGCCAGCGGCACTGATGGCTTCGACGTGCTCTGAGCAGCTGCAAAGGCTCGCGATCGCCCACGCGGCGGTGTTGCACGTCTTGGCGCTCGAGAGCATTCGAAGCAATTCCTCGACGGCACCCGCGCCAACGAAGGCCGCCTCCGCATCGAAGCTTGCGCGCGACAAGTTGGCGATCATGGAGGCGATGTGCTCCCTGGCATCCGTGTTGCCCTGCTTGAGCAGGCGCACGAAGGGTGCAGTCACGTTCGTCTTGATCAGCTCGGGCGCGTGCTCCTCCGAGAGCCCGAGCAGTGCACTCGCTGCGGCGGCCACAGCTCCCATGGAGCCGACCTTGAGCACCTGCACCAGCGGGCCGATTGCGCCGCCCTTTACGATGACGGCCGAGTGACCCGCCGCCGCGAGGCTCGCCAGGCAGCTGGACGCGTACAGCTGGCCACCGTCGGTGCCGGAGCTCAGCATCCCGATCAGCACAGGCAGCACGCCCACGCCGAGGGCGACGGCGCCGGCATCATCCTCTTGGTTGCTCACCAGCACACACAGCCGCTTGGCAGCTCGCGCTTTATGCTCTTGCGGCGCATTCTTCAGGTCGCGCACGAGCGAGTGCACCTCGATGGACGAGGACGTCTCGGCCTTGCGCATTGGGCGTTGAGTCGACTTTTGAAACGAAAAAAGCGATCACTCAAAAAGCCTCGTGAAGAGAGGAAAGGTTTGCTCAAGGGGCTCCCAGCCCCTTGGTTTGCTTGAGCCCTGTGGCCTCGACAGACCTCGACAGACGTCAGACCTCGAGAGAAACTTGACAGACCTCGACAGACCTCGACAGACAAGTCCAATGTAACCCCGCCGCCCGACCTCGGACGTTTCCTTCGAGCTTCGTTTCCTCCTTATTTCCTCGCGCGTTAGCTTGTACTCATTCGCAAGAGAAGTTCGTGCAACGTCTTTTTTGTGAGCACTTCGTGCAGCGTAAGGGCCTTCGACCCCGGCCGGTGCGATGAATCATATTGGTGAATGCATGCAATTTTGTTACATACATTCCCATTGGAGGGGTGTTTGTGTCTGTCTTTCTGACAACTCGTTGTCGCAAGTTTTCGTGCACATCGCAAGCCCTGTCTCATCCCGGGCCCCCTTGCACTGTCCGTTTGGTGTCCGCCCGCCAGATCAACAGCGTAGCGCTGGCTAGATAGCGTCGATCGATCGATGGGCACACACAGAATGGAAATCGATGAGGTCGAGGAGGACGAGGACGAGGAGGACGAAGGGCACACGCTGCTCGGACGCGGCGCAAAGCATGACACGCCAGGCCGCCCCCCGCCGCAGCAGCGCGGCAGCATCGTCACCTTCGTGCTCCTCTGGTACACGGCGAGCACTGCGCTGATCTTCATCAACAAGTGGGCGTTTGGCGTGGCGCGCATCCGCTTTCCGCTCATGGTGACTGCGGCGCATCTTGCAATGAAGACGGTGCTCGCTGCGCTCACGCTGTGCCTTCAGCTGGGCTCGCTGCCCACCATCAAGCACACGCACACAACATGGGTGGCCTTTGCGTGTGCGGGTTGTGCCACGGCGACGGACATTGCGCTGTCGAATGCGTCCTTCATGTACGTCACGGTGACGACCTACATCATCGTCAAGAGCTCGGTGCCGGCATGGATACTGTGCTTCAGCTTATGCCTCGGCCTCGTGAGCTGGCGACCGAGCTTGCTCGCGGTGGTGGCGCTCCTCGTGTCGGGCATCTGCCTGGGCGCGTTGCCGCTTGACAGATGGTTCATCAGCGCGGCGGTGCAATGGCCAGAGCTGAGGGCCATGCCCGACTGGGCCGAGATCGAGATCGAGCGCGGTGTGTGGGCATCTCTTGGCCTGGGTGGCGAAGCCGTCGGCTGGACTAGCGGATTGCAGCTGCTGCCGCCGAGCACCCACACCCACACATCAGCCGATGTGACACAGAAGCCGTTGACGAAGCATGAACCGGGCTTAGCGAGAGCCGTAACGAGCGGCGCAGTCGATGCCGCTGCGCCTTACGACTCGCCGCCCCCTTCAGTCGAGGCGCCCGCCGCCGTCGAGACCGCCGCCGCCGAGACCGCCCCCGCCGCCGGAGGCGCCGCCGGCTTGGTGAGCGTTGTGGTGAGCGTGGCCACGGGCGCCGCCACGGGTGACTTGGCGATCGGGGCGATCGCCGCGGCCTGGCGGGGCGACTTGCCACCGGTCCAGGTCCCGGTCCCTCTGGTCGGAGATGGTCGAAGATTGGGTATGGAGTCACGTGGCGCGGTCAGTGGCGCGGTGTTGGCGGGCGAGCACGCGGCGGAGGCTGTGCAGCGTCAAGAGCACATGGTGGGCGTCGTGATGGTGCTCATTGCGGCGCTGTGCAGCGGGTTGCGCTGGGCCACCCTGCAGCTGCTCCTGCAAGCGCCAGTCGACGCGCAGCGAGGACCGAGGGAGCAACTAGAGCCGCTCTCGCCGCTGCTGGTGACTTTGCGCACCGCTCCTTTTGGCGTGGCGCTGCTCTTGCCACTCGCGCTCGTGCTCGAGTACGATGAAATGGAGACCTTCGGACGTCGTGCAGCCGCCGCAGGCTTGTCGTCGGTCGAGATGGACGCTGCCGTCGTCGACGAGTCCACCGTTCAGCCTCAGATGGCCTTCGGGGCGCTGCTGGCGCTGCTGGTAGGCGGGGGCATGCTCGCGTTCCTCATGCTACTGTGCGAGTTGCGCGTGGTGCAACTCGCATCCGGACTCACGCTCTCGGTGCTTGGGGTTCTCAAGGAGGTGCTCACGGTGGGGGCGTCTGTCATCCTCTTTGGCGACACGATCACAACGCTCAAGGCCGCCGGGCTCGGGCTGTGCGTCATCGGCATCGGCCTCTACCAGCGGATACAGCGATCACCCGATGATTGCACTTGATTAATGCGGATACACAGCGATGACTCGATGGCGGACGGCGGAGTTGTAGTTGCATGCGGTAAAGCCCTACTCCTAAGAGTGAGTAGCTACGTGCATCACAGCTGTATCGGTGGGGTTAAAAGACATAGGACAGGCCGGACAGGTTAAGTCAGGTATCAAGTCAAGTCAAGTTTCACGTACATTGTACATAAACAAAAGACCGAAAACCCGTAAACGGTACTGTAAAAGGAAGCCTCGACTTGAGTCTTGACTTTACTTGACTGGACTTGAAGTCAGGTGCCTCCACAGGCTGAATGCGACAGTGCGACACTCACTCTTGCGCTCTCGCGTCTCGTGCTCTCTTCGGGAATCGATGGAGAGGGCGGAGGGTATTCAAAGAGGCGACACGTCGCTCGACTTGACCTTGCTAGCATGCTTATACCTTGATGCCGACATGAAACGTAGTTTTTGAACCCTTGACTACAGACTTTCAGACTGTAAGTTGACTATTTGGACTTCACAGCCACAGTGGTCATAATTCGACACCCAAGACACCGGGCCGGCGTACATACGGATGCGGTTACCACTAGCTCGGGGACCCATGGACTCCCTTTTCACTTCACACTTCGGCATGCTTCGGGGACTCCGCGCGTCTTAGCGCGTCTAGGATTCCAACTAGGAATTTCCTACCGGTAAAAAGACACCGGGGGGAGCCGGGACACACACGGGACACACGGGACA
>ENA-UOUZ01000744-UOUZ01000744.1-mixed-culture-metagenome-genome-assembly--contig:-NODE-744-length-22861-cov-168.348768_pt1 | contig 22861 bp, 8 predicted proteins | sample MGYA00238154_ERZ761575 | MGnify/ENA primary metagenome ERZ761575 (study PRJEB28896, sample SAMN07631632) | mixed culture metagenome | isolation source: Freshwater growth medium | place: USA...
TCCTCTCGTACCTCGCGCGCTTGCCATCGGCTGGCCTTACGTACACACGCGAGCAAATGCGCCTTTCGGGCTTTTCCGACGCGTCGTGGGAGACGGCGGCCTCGACGTCTGGCTGGGTGGTGCTGTGGCAATCAGCTGCGCTGTCCTGGGGCTCGCGCAAGCAAAAGTCCATCGCGCTGTCTTCCTGCGAGGCCGAGATCATCGCCCTCTCCGAGGCCGCCAAGGACGTGGTCTACCTGCGCAAGCTCATTCGCGGCCTTGGTGAGCCCGAACCCGGTCCTTCGACGCTCGCCACCGACTCCCAGAGCGCGCGTGACGTCTCTTACAACCCAGAGCACCATGATCGCATGAAGCACGTCCAACGACGGCACTTCTTCATCCGCGACATGGTCGAATCCTTCGAGATCGAAGTGCCCTTCGTGCGCACCGCGGACAACATCGCCGACTTCTTCACGAAGCCGATGAAGTCCGCCAACCAGTTCCACGCCTTCCGAAAAACTATTATGAACGAACATTGACCCTACTGCTACTCAAACTCATGCCGCTTCGGGAGATAGTCTGCCCTTCCATGTCACCCACGTCGGTCAGAGGGGGGGCGTCCGAACGCGTCACGTAGTTCACAGTCCGGTGTTCGTTTCAGTAACGTACGGTAGGTGGGTTTTAGGATTCAAGCAGGCCCCAGACCTCTTCATTCTCTCGCCGTGCGCTCCGACCGCACGCGCAACGACGTGGGGAGGCCTGTGATTTCACAGTGCGAGTTCACATGCTCTTCGCGAGAGCGAAGGGGGCTCAGCGAATGCCCGTGCGCGTCGGATCTTCGGGGTTGCATCAGACGGGCCGCGGCACCAAGAGCAGCAGCAATGCTTTGCTCGGCACGGGCCTCGCGCTCATCTTTGGCATCGCGCTCATCGCTGCGGGCGCCTCGATGACTTCGCGGCTTGGCACTGGGGACTCGGGCGCAAACGACGGTGCGCGGCTCTTGCGGCAGGCACGCACACCCATGCAGCAGCAGGGTGTCATCCACTTGACGCCCGAGGACGAAGCACACGCCTTGTCGTTGCAGAAGGAGGCCATCGCGAGCGCAGCAGGCTTGGAGCTGGAGACGTCGGCGGCATCAGAAGCTCGTCGGCACTCTGAGAAGCAGCAGAAGATGGAGTCGCAGCTGCAGTCGCGCGCGGCCGACCCGATGGCGACGGGCTGCCTGGTCACCCAGTGGGCGGCGGTGTGGCTCGTGCACGACGGGCGGATGCGCAGCCACGTGGCGGTGCCCACGGCCCAGTGCGACATGCACGCGAGCGAGATTGAGGATGTCAACCAGTACACGAAGAGCCACGGCGGAGAGGGCGCGTACACGCTCGACGAGGAGCAGTCGCGACGCGCGTGCGAGCGCCCCGGCTGCTTTCCAGCCAAGAAACGCGCCAAGGATCCGTACCCGGGCGACGGCGGCCCCAACCCGCTCGCCGAGCCCCCTGGCGGCTGGGGCACGGGGGCGCAGCAAGGCTGGCAGAAGCGGAGTGGACTGCAGCTGAATGAGGCGGCGCAAAAGCTGTTCTCACAGGCGCCGCCGCCCGCGGGCGAGCCGCTGCTGCTCGTGTTTGGCGGCGCGACGGTGAACGACATGCTGCGCAACTGGGCGGTCCATGCGCGCGAGAATACGGGCATGCTCTACTGCGTCGCGTGCATGGACGCCAAGCTCTTTGCGCTCGCGAATGAGCACGACATCCCGGCGGTCATGATGGCGAAGAGCGGAGGCGATGCCGAGAGCGCGGTCGAGACCCGGTGGAAGTACTATCGGATGGACCCGAAGGCGTTCATGCAGATGGGCATCCTCAAGGTCCGATTCTTTATGGAGTTTCTGCGGGCGGGCTTTGACCTGCTCTGTTCGGATCTCGATGTGGTCTGGCTCTCGGACCCACGACCCTTCCTCTCGGGCAAGGCGATGGGCACGGCGCTCCTGCCGCTCGCTGACGTCGTCGTGTCCACGGACGTGACCTCGGGCATCAACGACCACGACGGCGCCTCGTGGGGCCTCTATGGCGAGTTGAACACCGGCATCATCCTGCTGCGCTCGACGCGTGCGGCTCTCGCGCTCTGTGATGAGTGGATCCGGCGCATGCAAAAGGAGATGGTCGAGCGCCCGCCGCCCTCTGGCGGCTTTCTGCAGTGGTGGTCGAATGACCAGACCTTTTTCAACGAGGTCGTGCACCGTGCGACGGAGATGAGGCAGCTGGCCCTTGGCCTCAAGGCGTCGAGCGATGCGATCCGACGCGAGGCGGCGGGGCTTGTGCGGAGGGCGACGCCCCTCGCGGAGGGTCGGCTGAAGCATCTCGAGGCTACCCTCGCCAACATGACCGCCCTCCACGCCGCCATCCCGCCCCAGGAGGCCGACTTGCTCGCTCGCGGAACGAGGCTACCCGGCACGTGGCGCGACTATGAGCAGGTCACCGACCGCCGGCCGCGGACGGCCGCACAGTACTTTGCGGCCCTGCGGAATGTGCAATTCAAGAGGCTCACCTGCCGCGCGTGCGGCGGCGAGGGACAGCTCCCTCTCGCCATCGGCACGCTCCCCTACCTGCACTTCGCGTCGGGGCACACCTTCTTCACGCAGTCGCTGCAGGAGCGTAACGGCTTCATGCCCGCGTGCGTGCACACGACCTTCCAGTTCGGCGACACGGCCGAGTTCACGTGGGGCAAGCGCTCGCGGCTGCGGGAGAAGGGCCTCTGGGCCGTCGACGACGACGGCTACTACAGGCGGCAGGGCACGGGGACCCATCCGGCAGAGGCGAGCTACGAGGGCTTCCTGCAGCTCACCGGAGATTTGATGCCTCCCGATCTCGACTCGCTCACGCGTAACGAGGCGTCCGCAACTGTGAAGCTCGAGGGTGTGTACACGTACGTGGGCAAGGCCCTCGAGAACACAGTGCCCAACGTCTTCAAGTTGCCGATCCGCAACCCCAACCGCCACCTGTTGCTCGACTCCTTCCAACGGCGCCTGGTGCACAATGCGATGGCGCTCGGGAGGGCGCTCCGTCGCAAGGTGATCATGCCGCGCATGCAGTGTTGGTGCGACCGCTTTTGGAACCCGATGGCCAACTGCCGGATGCCAGGCGTGAGCGCGAGCCAGCACCCGCTCCCGTTCCACTGCCCCTTCGACCACGTGTACGACCTCGAGAAGTGGGTCCACTCGGACGCGCCCTTCCGAGAATATTCCTTCCTCAACCACAGCCGCATCTTGCCATCAGACCGCGCCGATGCAGTCGAGCTCGGGGTGATAGGCGCGCGCGGCTGGACAGCGAACGAACTCGGAGCTGCCACGAGCCCGGGTGCCGACGGCAAGCCGCGGCGCACGCTAACAATGGGAGTGGGCGACAGCTACAGTGACGTCAAGGGCGCGCTCAGCACGGCGGGCTGGGGCTCGGCGTACGTGCTCACTGTGGACGCGAGATCGATCGAGCTACTTTGCGAGCACCTCGGCTCTACGCAGGCGAATCGCGAGTTCAATGCCATCATGCACACGGTGCTCGGCGTGGCGGAGCAGGTGCGATACTGCGACGAGTTTGAGAACCCGACGTACGGCATCGGGCCGAACGCTCACGATGAGTGGGCCAATCCGATCAACTGCACCTGGGGCTTCCACAGACCACCGCCGCTGCCCGAAGCGGAGCCCGTCCAGTGCCTCAAGGACGCGGCCGCGATGCTCGCCAGTCGGCTCGTCGAGCCCAAGCGCAGCTGGGACAATGTGCCGCGCTGGTCCGGCCCGAGGCACGGCCGGCGCCGACAGGCGTGGTCGACGAACGACCGACCTGCCTACCTGCATAAGCAATGAGCCTAATGGGCCGAATGAGCCGAATGAGCCGAATGAGCCTATCTGCATAGGCAATGAACCTCCGTGTCGGCGGACTGGACTAATGAGCCTAATGAAATGAGCCTCCGTGTCGGCGGACTGGCCGCGTGCGCACGCAGCTCTGATTTGGCCCTCGAATTCGTCAAAAATCCGACTTTGACGCAGCTCGGATTCGGCCTCTTGCCCAACGCTTGAGAGAGAGGCTCCACCCTTAGTAGCGAGTACAGGCTTCGCACACTCAGTTGCGGGACGAGAAGTTCTCGTCGCCGCGCGTGTACGGAGCTACGTTCCGTTCTAGTCGGCTCGCTTGACGTGTGCGGCGCGGCCGGATGCCGTTGACGCTGTGATCGTACATTTTTTCGCAGACAACGAGAGTATCGCGCAGCTGAATCTGTTAAGGCCCTGCGACCCTTTCAAATCGCATTCCTCACACGCCTAAAAAGTAATCAAGTCCGAACCCCTGGCGAAGGCGACGCGCACCGCCACGGAGTCGGGCGAGGCGGCGACCAGGCTCACGAGCGGCACGGGTGCGGCTGACAGCTTGCCCCCACCCGGAGGTGGCAGCGGTGGCTTCGGCGGCGGCGGCGGCGGCGCGGCGCCCGCCCGACGCACCTCGAGCAGACGCACTTCAAACCTCAGGTCCGCATTCGGTGGGATGACCTTGCCGTGCCCGTTGGCCCCATACGCAAAGTCCGATGTGACGAGGAGCTCGGCCTTCTCGCCCAGGCTCATTTTGGACACGCCCTCGTCCCAGCCACGAACCACCTCGCCCACGCCCAGCGTGAACGAGAATGGCCGATTCCGTGTGTACGACGAGTCAAACTCACTGCCGTCCGTCTGCAGCATGCCGCGGTAGTGCACGCTAACTGTGTCTCCCGCGACTGGAAAGGTGACACCGTCGCCTGCCTCGATGCGCACAACAGAGACGGAAACGCCCACATCCTTATCATGCCAGCTGTCCAGAGCGCGCTGATTCGCAGAGGGAGCGACGGCGCCGCCGCTGCTGGAACTTGAGGCCTGGTCTCCCAGCTTCTCGCCGAGCGCCGCAGCGGCTGCTTCCACATCATCATTGTGCTCCTCGAGCGCACGCTTGCAGTCATTCCTTGAGGCGCCCGTGCGCGTTTGCAAGAGCTTAATTGCGCCGAAGGACGGCATACAGAAGGAGCTAGGGCGAGTGCGTATACGACATTCTTCGTGCGGAATTCGACGAATTACCGGTACAATTACCGGCACATAACATATGGTCGACACGCTTCCCGAAGGCTTCGTTGGGCGCGCAAGCTCCTTTGCACAGTCGACGGGTCGTGCGCCACGCGTGTGCGAGGTCAACACGCGACCGGGTGCCCCATCTGCAGCCTTGCTGTGCAAAGAACTTGGTGAGGGCTGCGAGTTTATCGGCATCACCTTCCTGCAAAGGCGGGCAAACTCCGACTTGAGCCGGAAGGTTCGTCGACTGTTGCACAACCATTCCGCGCAGATGCTGAGTGCCGGACCAGCGCTTCTCTCAGCGCGTGCCATACTCCATCATCCAGCTGCCGCCACGCTGCCCAGATCTTGCGATGTCCTTGTGCTTCATATGGACGCACCATCGGCTGAAGGGCGGCAAACCCTCATCGTTGACCTCTCCGCAGCCATGGAACTCGCTCGATTGGACGCGCCAACGATGCTCATAATGATCGGTCGCCACTGCGACGCCCCTTCCAGTTCCACGTATACCGGAGCGTGGGGGTCGATACAATCGGAGCGCTGCTGGCGCCATGCCTGGCGCAAGATGGAGACGCGACGCGACATTCTCGACTCCCAGTGCACCTCCTCCACGCCCGACGGCTGGATCTGGTGCACGGGTCGATTTGCACCCACATCAGCTTGCACGCCCGATCATCCGGCACTCCTCGAGACTGCGCTTGCTGCCACTCGCCATCTGGAAGCGCGCAGCGCCTGCAAAGTGAGCCGAGATGTTGTGACGTTTCCCAAGCGGCTGTTGGCGCCTGAGTGGAAGCTGCTCGTGCCGCAGGACAATACCACTAGCGCGGCTGTAGACGACGATGACGAACCGTCGCTCCTCTCCACCGTGCGAAGCTTCGTCTCGATCCAGCGTCGTGTCATGCGCAGGTATCGCTACTACACCCTGATGCACTGCGGGCTGCAACAGCCTCGACTCGCCTTGGCCCCGCCCGAGTTATGTCTGCTCTTCAAGAACGACGTCGCGGAGCGATGGGTGGCGATGATCACGTCCACAGACGGCGGTCGAACGTTTGGCTACACCCGCTATCCGCAGCTAGTATTGCCCGTCCAGACGCGGAACAACTCACACCTCATCCCCACGACCATGACGCACAATGCCGCGTTTGCCTCCATTGACGGCGGCTCGCGGTTTGCGGTGATTGGCGGCCGCTTCGGCCCCCACTTTCTGCCCCTTGGAAGTGGTGCACGCCCAGGCGTCTACATGGCAACCGGCCTCAGCTTGCGATGGAGCACCGCCACAGAGCAGTCGCCGCGGTATGCCGGTCGGGGCCAATACTATCTGGATGCCGCTCCACAATCGACTCAGTGGCGTGACTTTCGACTGATCTTCAACGGGACGCATCCTGGTTGCGTCGAGCGGCGCCCTCGGGCGTGGACGCGCGCTGATGGCAGCGGTGCGTGCGAGTTCGATGGCAGGCTGAGCCTCGTGGAGCACAATGGCGAACTTGTGCTCTTCGCGCGCGCGAATTCTGGAGCCAGTGGCCTTCGCTTTGTCCAGGCCACGCGGTCCAAGGACAATGGGCGCTCTTGGTCACCCTTTTCACAATTGCACATCGAGCAGTGGGCGCCGTCGAATGGCGACTTGTACTTCTTCTCCGTCCAGCCCAACCCAGTGCATAACGGCTCCCTAGTTGCCATGGTTCCAGTCGTGCATCACTTCTCCGCGTGCGTCAGCCTCACATTCTCTGTCGATGGCTTGCGTTGGTCGCCGCTCTCGCCGCTCGTGCGCTGCGCTGCGTATGGCGAGCGCTCGGCACACCACCCAGTGTCCGGTGGGCTCGTGCGCGTGAGCCAGGAGCGCATCGCGCTACTTGTGCACGAATCCGTGCCGTACATCTACGTCGACAAGCGCACGCCGGAGGTGCTCCGAGTATGGCTCGAGGATGCAAAGGTCAGAGGCTGGCGACATGCTGGCAGCGGCACTCCTGCGATTGGAGCAGCAGCCAAGCATGGACCCGAGATGTCACAGCTCGTGCGTTATGAGTTCGGGTGCGGGCTGCTCGCGCAATGGACCCGGAAGGGACTGCAAGCGCTCAGGGACGGAACACGACGAGATGGAGGTAGTACACTAGACGAAATTCTTGCCAACCCTCAGCGGTTTCAATGCGCGACGAGTCGGGACTCCGCGTGCCCGCAGCTGTAGGTTTGCACAACTTTCACCCTTCTAGCGGTTTGTAGCACACGCATCGGTACCGAATCGGGCAGCCTCCAGCCTTAGTATTAGTGGTGCTTCTCGGCGAATGTTAATTTGCGTTATTTCGCGCAACGGTCAAGAGAAGATTCTAGATTGCAAAGATTGCAAATCCAACTTGGAACTTCGGTGGGCACGCGTCGCAAACGGCGTCACCCGATCTCGGCCAGGCGAGATACCTCGCGCGATCCACGCGCTCCCCACTGTCGAGATCGCTCGCCTCGGCGGTATTTGTCGCCGCCGACTGTTTAATGATAACCATTGGCAGTGAAATTTGTTTCACTCTTTCACACGCGGTTTCGCGCGTGAAAACGAATCGCTTCGCGTCATGGAGCCGACCGCCTCGCGCGGCCGTGGCGGCCGCGCACCAACCGGTCGAGGTTTGGCTGCAGCCGCAAGCCGTGATGGCAGCAGTTCAGCAAGGTGCGTGGTAAGTCGTGACCTATATAGGCCTGGTCTCTCGAGCCGTTGCAGCAACGGCACTGCCTCGTGCAACTCAGCACGTGGTTCTGGTTGCGACTCGGCGCGGCTGTCCGCGGCCGGGCCAGCGCACCATGTGCCGCCAGAGGTGCAATCGACCGACGAGGTCGTGCAGGCGGTCACGCAGTGCCAGGCAGCGCTCGACGCTTGCGACAGCCGCGGCGTGCTGCCCTCGCTCCAGGCGGCGCAGCTGCAGCCGGCACAGCGACCCGCGCTCATCCGGCAGCTGCTGCTGCTCAGGCTGCTGCGCGCGGTTGCGCCCGAGGGTGACTGGGTGAGCGAGGCGCAACTTGCGCAGGCGCTCCACCCGCTCAAACCGCTCGTGGCTAGAACCAGCGGTGCCGCTGGCGCCCACGGCATCGAGCCCCTCCTCTTCCGACAGACGGTGCTCGCACAGCTGTGGCAGGAGGCAGGCCGTGGGCGCGTGCACCTCCTCCTTGAGCGGCTCTGCCCCGTGCCCCCTGCCAGCCCCGACGACAGCTACTTGGGCCTCTCCGCCACCGCCGCCACCTCCGTCACCTCCCTCGGAGGTCGCAGCGCGGCGGCACTCACGTCACGTACGATGGCGGGCGCGAGCGCGGGCGTGGCCAACGTGGCGGCGGTCTCGGCCGTAGGCGGCGGTGGTCACGCGCACAGCGTCCGTGCACGCGCGGCGCCCTTGACAGTCACCGCCGCCTCCGCCGCCGCCGCCGCTGCCGCTCAGGCCACAGGCGGCGCCCGAGGCGGCGCCCGAGGGCGAGCGTCGCATGACCCACCCACCTCGGAAGGCATGGTGGCGGTCCCGGGCCCGTTTGGCGCCACAGGCACGCCGCCCTCGCCATTGCCTGACGCGATGACGTATCCCCAGTGCAGCCACGCCGTCGGGCTCCCCACCGCGTTGGACGCGAGGCTTGTGAAACTCTCGAGCACGCCGCCCGAGTACGAGCTGCAACGCGCCATCGTGGGCGGCGTGGCGGGCTATGATGGGGCTGGACGTACCTCGCGCGCCCCGAATGTGATTGCACTCCCTCTTCACGCCGACATTGCCGCCCAGTCCCGCGCCTATCAGCCCGCCGCCGTGGCGGGCTGCGGACGCCACTACCCCGGCAGCGGCGGCAGCGGCGCCGGCAGTCGAGGAGGCGGCGGCGGCGCCAACTTCGCGTCAGTCGTGTATCCGGCCGGTCGGCTCGCCGTCGTCCTCGATACCGTGAGCGGCGAGCAGCACTGCTTCGAGGGCCATAGCCAGCTGATCAGTTGCATAGCGCTGCATCCGAGTGGAACCAAGGTCGCCACAGCGCAGCTTGGCTCGGCTCTCGAGAAGACGGCCGCGTATGCGACGGTGTGGGCCCTCGCCACGCTTCGGGAGCTCGGGCGGGTGGGTTGGACGACCGCGGCGGACGGTGGCCCCGATGGCGGCGGCGCGGGCGGCAATGCCCCGCAGCCATGCTTCAAGAACTCGATCTGTGCTCTCGCCTTTTCGCCCGACGGCTCGCTGCTGCTAGCGGTGGGCACGAGCGGCGGCGACGAGCATACATTGTGCGCGTTTGAGTGGAGTACGGGCACGCTGGTCGCCAAGGCGGTGGCGATCGTGGCGCGGCCGCTGGGCATCTTTGGACTCGTGGTCGGTCAGTTGGCGTCTTCGGCCGAGGACGAAAAGGCGGCACCGCTGGCGGCGCGGCGCACGGGGAGGGCGGCGCGTGCGCTCAGCATCGCCTCGGGCGACGGCGGCGGCGGCGGCGGCGGCGGCGGCGGCGGCGGTGGCGCAGGAGGTAAGGCGGAGGCGATGCGGTTGGTCGTGTACGGCGCGGCGAGCGCGCCCAAATTCACGACGCTCTCGCCACCGCAGGGGCGCTCAGGCCGGCCGGTGGCGCCGCCCCCGGGGCAAAGTGCCGCCGCGTCGATCGCCGCGAGCAATGCCGAGGGCGCGGCCATCGCCGCCGCGTCGCAGTGGGCGCTCCCCAAATGGGCCGCCGTCCAGTACGGCGCCACCGCCACACCGCCGCGTGCCGTGACCGCGGCGCTGTTTGCGCAGTCGGCGCTGCCCTCGGCGGCGCCCACGGCGGCGCACGGCATGCTACTGGCAGGTGGATCGAATGGACTGCTGTATTGGGCGGACGTGGCCACGTCGCCGGATGTGGTTGGCTCGGTGGAGGCGCACGGTGGTGCGCCCGTGACGGCGCTTGCCCTCGTGGGCGAGCGGCTGGTTGCCTCGGGCGGCATGGACGGCACGCTGCACCTGTGGGAAGCGCGCGCCGCCCCGAGCGCGACGGCGGGCGCCGCTGCCAAGGGCGCCGCCGCGGCACGGCTCGTACGCATTCACACGTATACGCTCTCGCAGCCGTTACGAAGCCCCAAGCCGACGCGACGTGGCGCCGACGGAGGCGCGGCTCGTGAGGAGGACGAGGACGACGAGGACGGCGACGAGGGGGTTGGCAAGCCAGGGGTGGCGGCAGGGGGGCTCCGGGTGGAGGTGTTCAGTGGCGGCACCGAGGGGCAAGGCGGCACCGAAGGCAAGGGTGGCGGGCGCGGCCGAGGTGGGCGCACCGTGGGCGGGCGAGGCGCGCGCGGCGGCAGCGTGGACGCGGGCGCGGGCGATCCCGGCGGCCCGATGAGCCCGGGGATGACCAGTCGCCTTGCCGGAGCTATCCGCTCGATTGCAATGCTGCCGTATGACTCCGCCGCGACCGCGACCGCCGTCACCGCCGTCGCTGCCGCGAGCCATGTCCTCGTGACGGCCGCTGCCGGCGGTCTCTCCCCTCCGCAGGCGTCGTATGCCTTTGGCGGACCTCGCTCGCTACTCACGCCGCATGGCGCGGCGGCGGCGGAGGCGCAGCGCGCGCGGCAGTTGGCGGCGCTCGCGAGCGATCTCGAGAGATCTCGCGACGGTCGGCCGCCGTCGCACCTGCCGTCTCATAGTGTGGTGGAGGCGGCGCGGGGCCAGGCGGCCGCGGCGGCAGATCCGCTCACCTCGGGCATCGCCATCCCCTCTCTCGCCGTCGGCACCGCTCGCAATTCGCTCTGGCGGGTGGGGCCGTTGGGCGCCGTTGAGCTGATTGGATGTCATCACGACCGGCCGCGCGCGCTCGCGCCGCACCCCAGGGACGCGCGGTGTTGGGCGAGCGTTGGCTTGGACCGGCAGCTGTTGCTTTGGAGGGCGCCGCTGGGCGCTCCCGTGTCCCGTGCCCTGCTGCCGACCGCCGCCAACTGTGTCGCCTTCTCACACGACGGCCGGCTCATCGCGACGGGTCACCCCGATGGCACGGTCCGCATCCATCTCCTCCCCGGCAGCTTTTTCAGCGGGGGTGGCGGCAGCTGGGATGGCCTCATTTGGGATGGCCTAGTGCCCTCTCGCCGTCTCTCCTTGGTCGCCGTCTCGGGCGCGCCACTCTATGCCGCCGAGGCGCGCGCGCCCGATGAGCGAGCGCCGCCGCCCAGCGTCGCGTTCGGGGCGCCACGCACCGAGGGCGGCGCAAGCCCAGGCAGCTGTGCCCTCGAGGCCGTCGCCTTCAGCTCCGCGGGGACGAGCTCGGTGCTCGTCGCGTGCGGCGGGCACGATCGCGCCATTCGCGTCTTTGAGCTGCGCGTCTCGCCGCGCGCGCCGCCGGGCAGCCATCCGTTGCAAGCGAAGGGGCCGGTGGTGGCGGCGGCCGTGGGCGTCGCCGAGGCAACGGCGCTCGGTACGGCGCTCGTGGGGCGCCTCGAGCCCAAGTGCTGCTGCCGCGGGCACGGGGCCCTCGTGAGCGCGCTCGACTTTTCGGCGGACGGCGCTCACCTTTTCTCGACTTCGAGCGCTCGCGAGCTCTTCGTGTGGAGCCTCCCCTCGGGCGCGCGCATCATGGCGGTACCATCCCGACTCCCCGCGGACGCATGCTGCCTGTACGGCGGTCTCCTGTACGGGGCCGATCGGATGGGATGCTTCCCACCGGGCGCTCCACGCGCCGCGCTGCTGCAGACGGCCCACGCGGTACGTGAGCCACGTGAGCCGGGCACGCCCCTTGCGCAGCGCTCGGCCGCCGAGCCTGGGCTGCTCCTCGCTGCGGCCGATGAGGGTGATCTGCGCCTGTACCGCTCGCCGTGCGTCGTGGCGAGCGCGCCCTCGCGCGACGGGCGCGCGCACTGCGATCGGCTCGCGAGCGCTCGCTTTCTCGCCGACGGCTTCTCCGCCGTCTCCGCGGGCGCCTTCGACCGCATCCTCGTCCGATGGGACGTGAGCAAGCAGCAGCGCACCGGAGAGTGGAGATATCCTCAATAGCCGCGGCCACCAGCTTCTTGCCTCCCTCCCTCCTGTGCTGTGCTCTCCTGAGGCTGAGCTCCAGGCACCAGGGAGGTGTCCTTGCGCGGCGGCGCATGGCAGATTCTCGATGTCGAGACTGTACCTCTGAAAACCCTCTGAACTCTGAATCTACATCAACCCGGAGCTGTAGTAGTGCAGCACCAAGGCCTTCATGGAGGCCTTTCGAGATTCTTTGGAGAAACGTCGGATTCACAGAGCAGTTGTTGTACTCTCGTTTTGGATTGAACATGCACGACCTTTTCAACTGTGAGTTGGTTTGCCTTCTCGGAATAATGCGTTCGTCCCTCGCCGCCATCGCCGTCCTCCTCCCCTTCATCACGGCGCGCCTCGCGCAAAAGCGCCGCGGAGCCTTTGGCTTCGATGACGAGGCGCTCAGCGACGCCGAGTACTTTGAGCAAAAAGTCGACCACTTCACCCCCGGCAGCACGGCCTACTTTGCGCAGGCCTACTACACGAACGAGGAGCACTTCAAGGCGGGCGGGCCCGTGTTCCTGTACATTGGCGGCGAGGGGCCGCTCTCGTCCAAGTCAGTCACGCGCAACTTCATCGTCGACTGGCTGCCTTCCGTCGGTGGCCTCCTGTACTCTCTTGAGCACCGCTACTATGGCTGCCACAACGTGTCGAGCTGCCCATACGACGTGCACTTCAATGGGACCGTGAACGAGCAGATGCAGTACCTCACGACGGAGCAGGCGCTCGCGGACCTCGCAGCCTTTGCGACCGCCAAGAAGAAGCTGTACAAGCTGGAGGGATGCCCGTGGGTGCTGATCGGAGGCTCGTACCCGGGCATGCTGGCGGCCTTTGGGCGAGCGCGTTATCCGGAGGTGTTTGCATGCGCCGTGGCCTCGTCGGCGCCCGTGCACGGGATCCTCGACTACCAGGCGTTTGAGGAGGTTGTCAGCCGCGGCTACGCGATGAACGTCGAGGGCGTGCGCGGCTCCCCCGCGTGTGCCAAGGCGATCGACGATGGCCACGTGGAGGTGGGCGAGCTGCTCAAGACGGCGGCTGGGCGCGCGAAGCTCACCGAGCTCTTCCCGAAGCAAGTGCCGCGTGCGAGCTGGCTCGAGGACCCGACCAACCAACGCACCTTTGCGGGCTGCGGCGTCGCCTCCTTCCCCGCCCAGGCCAACCACCCTGGCTGCGCTGGAGGCGCGTGCGGCGTGACGGAGATCTGCGAGATCATGGCCTCGGGCAAGGGCACGCCACTCGAGCTGCTCGCCAAGGTGGCGGCGGCGCAGTACGGGGGCGGGGCCGACATGACCGGCACTTGCGAGATGGACTGGGAGATGCCGGGCGACGTGCCGCCTGCCCGCCTCAACTATTGGGGATGGCAATGCTGCACCGAGTACGGCTTCTACCAGACGTGCGAGGAGGGCACCGAATGCTTCTACACGCGCGGCATCGTCTCATTTACGAGCCCGGACCACGCGCCCGACGGCTACTGCCAGTCTCAATTTGGGATCGCACGCGCGGACTCGCAGCAGAAGATCATCGCCCGCGAAGCTCGCTGGACGTCCCTTGTGGGGAATGCGAGCAAGATCCTGTGGGTCAACGGCGACCTCGATCCTTGGCACGCGCGCTCCAACCTCGCACCGCCCGCGGCGGACCAGCCTGTCATCTGGCCCGTCGAAGGGGCGAGCCACTGCGCGTGGATGGCCCCCGCGAGCGAGGCCGATCAGCAGTCGGTGCAGCACGCGCGTGCGGCCATCTACAAGCAGCTGAGCGAGTGGCTGCGGAGGGGATAACGGGATCCGAGACCTATTATTGTTTGTGGGCACGAGAACTGTTCACACTCGATTCACACCTCGGCGCCCGAACGCCGCGCGACTCCTGCACGTAACATGCTGAAGCTGGTCGTGGGTTTTGTACTCATCAGCCTCGCGCTTCAAGCCGCGGGGCAGACTTGCACCAACATCTGCAAATACGGCGCAGACGGAAACGGCGACGACGGTGGCCCGGGCCGAGAGTACTCCGACTGCGCCTTCGGAATGGATTGCGTGCATTGTGGCCCACGCAACCAAGCGCCTCCACCGGCACCACAGCCGTTCTGCACCAATCAGTTGAACAGCGGCTTGCTGTACTCGAGGGACTTTCCCTTGCCGTGCACCTCCTTCACAATGTACCCCACTGTTTGCGCTCCCTACTCCGCCGCGCGAACCAATATCAACGTGACAGCGAGCGCGGCGTCTACCCAGGTGAACATCATCGTCAGCACGCCGACGCCGAGCGCGACTACCGCCGTCGAGCCAATGCTGTCTACCTCCGTGTTTGCGAACGCGTTCGCGGCAAGCTCCTTCTTTGGGGTGACGGCGACGTCCGCACCAACCATCGCCTCTGGGCCTATCGTCGTCACAGCCATCCCCCCCATTATGAGTGCCGGGCTCTCCGTGCCAAACGCCGGCGCCGGCAGTACGCTCACACTAGCGATCGCCATCGGCGTCGGCTTGTTGGTGGGCGGGATTGCAGTCACCATTCTGGTCATCCGCTGCAGGAGCCGCAACGGCAAGAGTGACATGCCGGCGACGCGGAGCGGTGCGTTTGCGAAGCGGCTTGCGCGGCGGCGCGCCTCTCGCGCCGCAAAGCGCGCGGCGACGGCTGCCGAGTGGCGGCTGATTAACGAGGCCCTCGCCGCTTCCGCCTCCTCTCGCTCCGTCGACAGCGGCTCCCCTAGCGTGCCGTGCCCACCCTCCTCACCGAGCACGCGCCACGCCACGCTGTTGAGCCGCTACGTCGAGCGGCTGCGCGCTCTCGGCCGCGAGCGCCTGCGCAAGACGCATCTATTCTGCCGCCTGCGCAGCTACCTGCGGCGGCGCCACCGCCACCGCAAGATGATTCTCCGCAAGGCTCAGGCGGTCTTCTCACCATCTCCTCCATCTAAAGCGCTAGCCGGAGTCACGGCCCGACTTGCTGTGGTCGACCACAAGGTGACCGACGATCCCGTCCCCGATCTGCGAGTGCGCCCACATCGCGTCTCCGTGGCGCGTCTCCGTGGCGGCATGCAGGCCACTGCGCCCGACGCTGACGCGGCCACCGCTGCGATGAGCTCCGCGATGTCTGAGCTCGATGTGGCTGCCGCCACACCCATTAGCCTCGCATCGTCATCAGAGCTCATCGACCGGCTCAGGCTCCGGTTCCACCTCAGACGCAGCCTCCAGCTCCGCCGCCACCTCCGACGCCGGCACCAGCTCGTCGAGCTCGACCCCGAGGTGAAGCGTGAGTTGAGCGAGCTCGACCACGATCTGCTCGAGGCGTTTGGGCGTGGCGATATCGCCCTCGTGCGCTCGTCCTGGCTGCTCGCCCAGCTCGCCCTGCAGCCGGACTACCGCATCGTCCGGCGGCAAGACCTCAAGCCTGTGGGCGGGATCACGCCGCATCTGGAACCCGAGGAAGCGAAGCGTCTTCTACTCAAGGGCGAGCGCGCCATCGGCGCGTTCTCCTTTGGCTGGCCCACCTCCGGAAACCCAGACCCCACCGGCCATCGCATCGAAGCCTTGTGGCGTGCCCTTCAAGAGCGGCCCGACATTGAGGCCTTTTTCTGGGATTTCCCGTCGCTGTACCAGAACAGCGACCAGAGCCCGCGCACCGAGGAGCAGGAACGCGCCTTCAAAAGAGGCCTTGGCGTCATGGGCCACATCTATGCCTCCGCCATCGGCACGACCGTGCTGCAGCTCAAGGAGCTGCCGCTGCGACCGCCAGAGTACGACGGCAAGCTCTGCCTCTTCGATCTCGCCCCGGGTGTCGACGGGGCGGCGATCAAAGCGACGCTTGTGCCCTACGGCGACATCGTCAGCTGCACGCTCGGCAGGTTTCCACCTGCGACCGTGTGCTTCACAACGCACGCGGCGGCGCAAGCGGCCAAGCGAGCGGCGGCGCAGCTTGCGCACATTTCCGGCGGCGTCGACACGCTCTTCAACGAGCGCTCGTACGACGGACGCCACGGCGAGGCCGGCCTCGACGACGACGAGGGCCGCGGCTGGTGCGTCTTCGAGTCGGCGGTGAGCGGCGAGCTCATCCTGCGGCTGTCCGCCATCCCGCGGGTGAAGGCGGAGCTGGATAAGCTGCCGCCCAAGATGCTCCAGCTCCGCAGCGGGTGCCCCCTCGAGACCGTCGACTTGAGCGCCGGCCGGCTCGAGACGCGCGTCGACGAGGTGGTCGCCCGCATCGAGGGAGCCACCTTCACTGGCAAGGGCGACAAGGCCATGGTGGTCGGCCTTTACAAGAAGTACGTGGATCGAATTGCGGGCGCACTGCAACGAGTGTTGCCCAAGATGCTCGCGTCCGACGGCGCGACGGCCGCGCCAGCGGAGCTGCCGCCACCGGTCGATGCGCCCGCCCCCGCGGCGCTGCGCCTCTCCGAGGGACAGCCGCTGCTCCTGCTCTCTTGGCAAGGCAGCGACGCGGGCGGCGGGCCGCGCTTTGGCGTCGTCGATGTGACTGGGGGGCGCGTCGCCGCCGCCGTCACGGGCGGCGACGACGCCGAGCTCGCCTACGACCGATGCAGCCAGGCGGTGCTGCCGTGGCGGCCGCCCGCTGCCGGCTGGGACGCCGCGTTCGTCGGCGATGCGCGTGCGCTTCGAGACCTCGTCGAGCCCGCACGCCGCCTGGCGGACGATGCTCGGCGGGTGGAGTCGGAGTCGGCTGTGCGCGCCGTCGGCGAGCGGGCGCGCGAGATCGCCGATGGCGCGGCGCGGTGCAACACGATCGCGCACGCGACGCGAGAGGCGGGCGCCGCCGTGCAGTCGTGCGTGGACGCGGCGGCGGCGCTCTTCAGTAACGGCGATCCCACGCAGTTCCAAGCTGCGCTCGTCAAGGTGCGCGCGGCGGTCGAGAGGCTGCAGCCCGTCGCGCTCGAGGCCGCGCTCACTGCGGCGCTGCGCTCCAGCGGCGCCAGCGGCGCCCGGCGCTACGCCGCCGGCCAGCCGCTCACCGTGCGTACGGCCGGCGGCTGGCGCGATGCCGACGTGGCAACGGTCGGCGCCGACGGCCTCTGCCACGGCCTCACCTTCTTGGAGGGCAGCGGCGAGCCACCAGCCACGCTCACGCTGCACCCGTGGAACCACGCGCCCCGCGAGCTGCCGCATGCCGCCTATGAGGTGATGCGCGACTGGTGGGCGCGCTCGCTCCGCGCGAACCATGCGCACATTCCCGACGCGCTCACGGGCAAGCGGCTCGACGCACTGCAGCAGTGCGTCGCCATCAGCGTGGACGCCAAGGGTGCTAACAAGCCTGCAGCGGCCCCGTTTGGTGCTCCTGCTGCTGCTGGGTCTTTTGGTGCCGTGCCCTCGCCATTCGGCGGGGGGACTGCATCCGCCGCCGCCCCAATTCCGTTAGAAGCACCAGCGCCTCTTGCCTTCGGAACAGCGCCGAAGAACCCTTTTGGCGCCCCGGCAGCGCCGGCAGCCGGTTCATTCAGCGCCCCCGCCGCCGCACCCTTGCCCGGACAGCGCAAAGTCGACAATGAGTGGGAAGCCAAGAGGGCGCAGGCGGCTCGTGATGCAGATGCCGCTCGCCTCGTCCGCTCCGCCATCGCCATCGCAGTAGCGGAGGTCGATGCAGCAGCAACATTCGCCAAGGCTGTCATCGCGGCGGCAGTGGCACAGGTAGAGAAGGAAGCCAAAGCCCAGGCCGAAGCAGCCAGGGCGGAGGCCAGTATGGCCGCCGGACCCGCGCCTGGTGGACAGCGCAAAGTCTACAAGGCAAAGCGAAGCGGGATACCGACCGGCGTTGCTGCTCCGGCAGCGCCCGCTGTCGGCCTCGACCCCACGCCCGCCGCGCCCGGCGGACTCTTCAGCAATAATCTTGCCTCCGGCACCGCCACGCCGACTTCGCCTGCGACGACACAGTCCTTATTGGGCGCGGCCGCGGCCACGCCACAGCCCGCCGCCGCCGGCACAGCCCCCGCCCCATCGTCTGCAGCCTTCTCCTTCGGCGGCGGTCTGTTTGGAGGCGGCGGCGCTGCTGCGCCTGCACCCGCGTCCGGCGGCGGTCTATTTGGTGGTGGCGGCAAGGCTGCTTGCGGCCTTGGCCTCCCTGGCAACTCGTTTTCCCCGGCGGCCCCGGTGATGGGTGGCGGCCACTTCGACCCCTTTCTAGTCAGGTCCTCGCCTGTCTTCGGCGTGGCAGCTGCGGCCGGCACGGGCAACATAGCACCATACCAGCCCTCTCCTGCGCCTGCCACGTTTGGCAGCTTCGGTGCTGCTCCCGCGGGCGGAGCTCGCAGTCCCATTGGCGCTGCACCGGCTGGAGGCGGATTCGGCGCGGCCCTGCCGCCACTCGGCGGGTCCGCCGCTGCTGCGCCAGCATTTGGATCGGGCGCAGTGCCAACATTCGATGCGATCGCGATGCCAAAAGTAAATGCCTCTACCTCCTTCGGCGCGACGTTGGCGTTTGGGGGTTTGTGTGCGGCCAATGCGGGGGCTGCCGGCTTCGGCGGGGCGGCCGCGGCCGCGGCCGGTACGCAGGCAACCGTAATCCGCGACGCGCACAGCCTGACGGCATGGTTGCTTGCGCAGCACGGCGCGCGGCTCGAGGGCGGCCCAACGGAGGGTCCACTCGCGGCGCTGCTCACCGCCGGCCCCGCGAGCGGCAAGACGACGCTGCTGTCGCAGGTGGTGACGATCGCGCTCCAAGACGAGCGCACGGAGCTCGTGCCCATCCTGGTCAAGGTGCAGGTCTTGCAGCAGCGGCTGCTCGAGGCGCCCGACGCCTTCGCCTCCGCGTGGAACTACATTGACGCCTACCTGCGCCTCGAGCACGAGGCGAGCCGCCCCGCGCTCTACCGCATGCTGCGTCAGGCGATGATGGCGCGGCGCGCGCTGCTCCTCCTCGACGGGCTCGACGAGGCCGGCGCCAAGCGCGCCGACATTGAGCGCCACGTGGTCGACGTGCTCGCGCCGCAGGGCCACGTGCTGCTCTGCACCTCGCGGCCGGCGGGCGTCGACGAGGCGCGCTTTGCCGCCTTCCGCCGCCTCTCGCTCGCTCCGCTCTCGGACGAGCAGCAGGAGCGCGCGCTCGAGCAGCGCCTCGGCGCGGAGCGCGCGGCCGCGCTGCTGACGTACGTGCGCGACGTGATGCCGCGCGACGACACGGGCCAGAAGGTGACGAGCAACCCGCTGATGCTCTCGATGGTTGCTGCCGTGTACGAGCTGCGGCAGGGCGTGGGCATGCCCCGGACGGTCGCCGAGCTGTACGCGACCGCGTCCGACGCGATGCTCGCGCGCGGAGGCGTCACGTCGCCTGAGCTCGCGCGGCTGCTGCAGCGCATCTTTTTTGAGGCGCACGTCGCGCAGCGCCATCTTTTTTGAGGCGCACGTCGCGCAGCGCCGCCTCATTGAGGACCGGCAGCTGGACGAGGCGGCGCTCGGCCTGGAGGCGCCCGAGGCGCTCGCACAGATTCGGGCCGAGGCGGTGGCGAAGATGGCCTTCAAGCCCTTTGGGGGCCGCGCCGCGATCGGTCACTACGTTGAGGTGACGGCCACTTTGGAGGAGCAGTGTGAGCACGAGGGCAGGCGCGGCGTGATCACGGCCGACGATGAGACCGACAGCTACGACTGCATGGAATGTCAATGCGAGATTTGTAGCGAGCATGCTTACGCGATCGCAAGACCGTACAGGGTCACCTTTGCTGACCACACGATGAGCCAATGGCTCCATCCCTCCTCCCTGCGCTCCTCGGGCCTGAATGAGACGGCCTTCCTCCAGCGTGCGATGGATGCAAGCGCGAGCGAGGCCGCCGTGCGCGTGGCGTGCGAGGCGCGCCTGTCGGTGGCGCTGCGCGAGGCGCTGCGCACGGTGCGCGAGCGCGTGCTCGTCGACGCGCTGCCGCTGCTCAGCCTGTGGCAGTCCGAGCCGCTGCAGCTGCAGTCGTCGCACCTCTCCTTCCAGGAGTACTTTGCTGCGATCGCGCTCTGCGACGAGGGCACCGAGCTCTCGGGCACGCCGCCGTGGCAGTGGCCCGCGTGGTGGGCGAACACGGTGAAGCTCGGCGCCGAGATTCCGGGCGACCGCTTCGGTCGTGGGCTGCTGCGCGCGGCCGGGGTGACGGGCGACACGCTCGACCTCTCGCGGAAGCTCGGCGGCGACCGGCCGACGGTGCGGCGTGTGCTGGCGGCTGTGGTCGCCAATGCCAGCGAGCTGAGGACGCTCGACCTGAGCCAGAACAAGCTCGATGCAGAGGATGCTCGAGCGCTTGCCCCTGCTTTGTTGAAGACCACGGCGCTGAAGAACTGCAGCCTGCTCAAGAACAGCCTGGATGTTGAGTCGGCCACGATGCTCGCCAAGATCGGCGCGGAGAAGGGCATCATGCTCTCGGGCATGAGGCGCGACCAGACGGAGGCCAAGTTGGATAGCCAGAGGCTTCAACCCAAGTTGGATAGCCAGAGGCTTCAACCCGCCGACGCCATCCTGATCGGGTCGGACCTGCAGTTCATGGCGGTGGTGACCGAGCTCGAGCTCGGCGGCAACGAGATCGGCGACGAGGGTGCCAAGGCGATCGCGGAGGCGCTGAAGGTCAACGCGGTGGTGACCACCCTCGTCCTCTCGAACAACAGCATCGGGGATGAGGGTGCCAAGGCGATCGCGGAGGCACTGAAGGTCAACGCGGTGGTGACCACCCTCTACCTCACCGTCAACAACATCGAGGATGAGGGTGCCAAGGCGATCGCGGAGGCGCTGAAGGTCAACGCGGTGATGACCACCCTCAACCTCGAAGGCAACAAGATCGGGGTTGAGGGTGCCATCGCGATCGCGGAGGCGCTCAAGGTCAACGCGGTCGTGACCACCCTGGGCCTGTACGAGAACAAGATCGGGGACGAGGGTGCTCAGGCGATCGCGGAGGCGCTGAAGGTCAACGCGGTCCTGACCGACCTGGAGTTGAGGCGCAACTCCATTGGCGACGATGGTGCCAAGGCGATCGCGGAGGCGCTGAAGGTCAACGCGGTGGTGACCATCCTCTTCCTCCCGAACAACAGCATCGGGGATGAGGGTGCCAAGGCGATCGCGGAGGCACTGAAGGTCAACGCGGTCGTGACCAAGCTATGGCTCAGCAACAACAACATCGGTCCGGAGGGTGCCATCGCGATCGCCGAGGCGCTGAAGGTCAACGCGGTCATGACCACCCTGGGCCTGAACAGCAACAACATCGGACCAGAGGGTGCCATCGCGATCGCGGAGGCGTTGAAGGTCAACGCGGTCTTGACCGGCTTGGACTTGGACGACAACAACATCGGGATCGAGGGTGCCAAGGCGATCGCGGAGGCGCTGAAGGTCAACGCGGTCCTGACCAAGCTCGAGTTGTACCGCAACAACATCGGCGTTGACGGTGCCAAGGCGATCGCGGAGGCGCTGAAGGTCAACGCGGTCCTGACCAAACTGGACATCCGGGCCAATAACATGGGAGATGCAGGGGAAAAAGCGGTGCGAGATGCGGTGAAGGGCCGGAGTGGATTCCTGTTCGAACTGTAGCCTGTACTAGAAAATGATTGTGAGAGCACTGTGAACATGTGTGGATCGCTGTTTTGGGTTCTGTGAAGTTATTTCCTAATTTGGAAGCTGCCATAAAAGGCGTTTTCAATAGGGTGCTGAAATTTTTTCCGAACGCAAGCGCTTATGTAAGTTTTACGGTCGACAGTAACGGTGATTTCATGTGATTTGAATATGTTGATGTACCGTCAAGAAATGGAAGCACTTTTCCGATTCTCATTCTGAATGCGAGCCCTTCCAGACCTCTCCGCACACAATGCTCTCTCATGCTCTCCGCAGCTCATGTCAAATCGAGCTCAACGACACCAGGGGCGTCCTCCGAGCCGCCGCCAAGCCCGGACTCGCAATCGAGCCGTGACGGCTGGCGCCCTGAGCCACGGCACGACCGCCGCCCGCGGGTGAAGGTTCATCGCCTGCGTGCGTACCAGCCCGCCCACCCGGTCAAACTGTCCAAGATGGCGCGCAAGCGCACACAGCAGCGCTGGAGCGGGCTCCTGACGCGCATTGTCAAGCAGGTGCGTGCCACGCTCGGTGACGCACAGTGGGCCGAGCGTGGCTCGGTGACGCCTTCCGCAGCCCGATTCTTCGCTGCATGGGCCCCCCACGGGCGCGTGCCCGCGCAACTTCCTCGTCGACGTGACATGCGCGAGAGCGTACGCTCCCGCGCGCGTCCGCCACGTGGGACGACGGCGTCGACGGCGCGCTGCTGTGCCATCTGCTCTTCTCGGTGCACGACGACCCGGCGCACGGCGCTGCGATGCTGCGCTTCCGTTGCGGCCCCGTGCACGGACAGCGCGGTACGAACTACTGCCACAAGCACAACATGCCGCACTACCGGGGCCTGCGCGACATCGTGCTCAACGCGGTGAGCTGAAAGAGAGCAAGATGGAAGAGATGCGGCAGAGCCTGAGGATCTGTTGTCTACAGCATCATGTATTTGTCTACAGGAAAGTTTGCTTTTGGTGACCGGACCATACCTATACACGCACGCACCCGAGGGTTCAGCGTACCTCCCCAAGAGATGGACGTGTACTACGGTACAGAACTGTCTGCTGTGGTGCACACTAACTAGACCCCCCTTAGAGAGAACCCACACCTCGAACCCCGCTTTCCCGACGGGGGGTGGGTTGGGAGGTTTCGTTTCTTTTGCTGTTGTGGCGGGTGTTGGTCGACGTGGCCACCCCTTTATAGGGGGGTGGTCCCACTCCCCCCCTGTGGGGGAGGGTGGTGACGTAGATGATGGGGTCTTGTGTGTGGGTGGTGGGTATGGAGGGGGGTTTTGTTTTAGTTGGGTTTTTAAGGTAGTCCGCTCATGGTGTACATGGGGCAAAAACTGATCTCCAAAAGT
>ENA-UOUZ01000745-UOUZ01000745.1-mixed-culture-metagenome-genome-assembly--contig:-NODE-745-length-22836-cov-120.759054_pt1 | contig 22836 bp, 20 predicted proteins | sample MGYA00238154_ERZ761575 | MGnify/ENA primary metagenome ERZ761575 (study PRJEB28896, sample SAMN07631632) | mixed culture metagenome | isolation source: Freshwater growth medium | place: USA...
GATTGCCTCTGATTGCCTCTGATTGCCACTGATTGCCTCTGATTGCCTCTGATTGGTCTTGAGTGCGTCCCTCATCAGGTACCCCACCCGAGCGTCGTGCACCTCGAGCCGAGCGCACGAGGATTCCCATGGCGCTCCGAGCACGCCCGCCCGCTGCTCGTCGCCGGGGCATTTGGGGTGCAGCACGGCGGTCGCGAGGTGGTCGCCCTCCGGCTGGCCTTGCAGAGGGCGTGCGACCGGGCGTCCGAGCCCATCTGTAAATTCCATCGCCTCGGCGACAAGGGGAGCGAGCCGGGCAGCGCGAAGGCGAGCTTGGGCGCGGTATGCGAGCCAGCGCACTCGATCGCGCGACTGCATGCAAGTGCATGCAAGTGCTCATCATGGCGCCCCGCTCCCCACAGGCACGCGAGCCGTCGTGGCACTCGATCTCGCGACTGTACTGGAACGCCACGTTTTGCCTGCAGCCGCCGGGTGACGCCGCCTCGAGGTGGCCGTTGGCATGCACGTGCTCCTCACGGCGCCCTCCCCCCCTTTCCCCACAGGTGACGCCGTCTCGAGAAAGGCCATCGTCGACTCCCTCGTCCTTGGGTGCATCCCCGTCCTCTTCCACAGGCGAGCGCCATGGCGAGCGCCTCTGATGACCTCTGATTGCCTCTGATGACCTCGTCCTTGGGTGCATCCCCGTCCTCTTCCACAGGCGAGCGCCATGGCGAGCGCCTCTGATGACCTCTGATTGCCTCTGATGACCTCGTCCTTGGGTGCATCCCCGTCCTCTTCCACAGGGGCCAAGCCGAGCAGTGGCCCTGGCATTGGGGCGCATGGCACCAGAATGCGTCGGTGCGCATCGATCCGGCCGAAGTGGCCCGAGGGCGCCTCGTGCCTGATTGCTTCCCGCCTCTGAGGACACTCCTGATTGCCTCCCTCATCAGGTGCTCATCGATCCGGACGAAGTGGTCCGAGGGCGCCTCGATCCGATCGCTCAGCTTCGTGCCATCCCGATCGAGCACGTGCGCGCGATGCAGCGCACGATCGGCGCGCATGGGCACCGGATGCAGTACGCGGCCGTCGACACGGCGCTGCTCGACACGGCGCTGCTCTCCCGCAGCGCCACGGCGACCGTTGCCGACGCTCGGGACGACGCTCGGGCCGCACCCGACGGAGGTGCGAGCCGGCTGCCCGACACGGCGCTGCCCGACACGGCGCTGCCCGACGCCTTCGACATCGCGCTGTCGCGGGCCTGGGAGCGCGCCACCGACCGGTCGACGATCGAGGCGGGGCGACGCACGCAGCGCGTCGAGGGCGCCGCCCTCGAGGCGGGGCTGGACAGCTTTGATCTGGAACCCAAATTTGGGAGCTGGGGAGGGCCGAATACCGGCACTTGCATGCGTACCTGGGGCTTCCCAGGAGACTGCGAGCGCGGCGCCGCGGGCACATGGGCGCTCGGGTTCGGAAGCCGCGACGACATCTCCCCGCATGGCTTGTGGAGCCTCGAGGATTGCTCCGAGCGCTGCCGCCGGTGCGCGCGCTGCCGTTGGATCTCACTGCATGCAAGTGCTCAACATGGCGCTCCCCCTCCCCACAGGTGCGCGCGCTGCCGTTGGATTTCACTCTCACACGCGCACCAGCAATGCGACTGGTACAGCAGCTGCAACACCTCGAAGCTGCGGCGCATGTTTGGAGCGGAGACGTTCAAGACGCGCCTCGTCAAGCCCGATTAGGAAGCTGCGGCCTGCGGCGCATGTTTCTAGAGCGGAAACGTTCAGGACGCGCCTCGTCAAAATGAATGTCGCCAGCCGCGAGATCCCCATTGATCAATCCACACGGTGTCTTCAGCGGATCCGCGCAATTCACTAACGCTATGTAATCTATTTCGTTTTAGAGAAACAATGTATTTGAATGCAGTATTTGAACGCACCGCCACCTACGCGCCTCTCTGGCACTGGCTCTGCTGCTCGTCCGCCTCACCCCAGGCGCTGTCCACAACTCCACATGCAATGTTGCCCGATCTCATGCTGGGGCGACAGATCTCCCTTCAGCCGCAAGCCCTCTCTCTCTCTCTCTCTCGTGTGTGTGTGTGTGTGTGTGTGTGTTGTGTCTGGGTGGGCTTTACTTGGCGCGCTGCTGCTTGCGCAGCGTGCTCAGCAGGCTCGCAAGCTCGTCCACGGCCTGCTTCTCAAGCGCCGCCACGCGCGGCGAGCGCTTCTGCTCGACCACCTGCACGACGCCCTCCTGCACGACGCCCTCGGTCGCGGCGGCGGGCAGCAGGAGAGCATCGTCCTCATCCGCAGCCTCATCTGCAGCCTCGTCGCCCTCGTCGGCCTCGTCGCTCTCGGCCAACAAGCTCCCCTGCCGCGTCCCATGATGATGCAGCGTGGCGTCACGCGCGGCTTGCACCGCACACGAGGCGGCGCACGTCTTGGCGCACTGTGCATAGCATTCGCGAGGGCTCTGGCGCGTGATGCCGGTCGGCAGCCCATCCATATTTGGGCGGCAGCGCGCGAGGCAGATGCCGGTACAGCGCCCGCCACAGTGCTGGGGCGGTCCAAAACGCTTGGAGCAGTCCGCCCCCTCGAAGCCTCGGAAGCACTCGCAATGCCCGTGGGAGCACAGGCCCTTGCCGGAGCACTCATTCGGGCATGGGGCGTGCTGGCATGCCTCGCCCGTGTAGCCGGGCGCGCAGAAGCATGCCGAGTGTCCGAGTGGCGCCGGCCCCGTGCCGTTGGTCGGCAGGCACACTCCGTGGCCGTTGCATGGTGGTGAGCCCGGGCACGTCTGCTCGGTGCAGCCGACGCCTCGCCACCCATCCTCGCACCGGCAAGTGAGGGCACGGTAGTCGCACACACCGTGGCCGCACCCGGCCGCCGGGCACGCGTGCGTCGTGCAGCCCGCACCGCTCCACCCCTCGTCGCACTCGCACAGACCCCCGGCAGCGCAGTGGCCATGCGCGCCGCACGTACCTCGCTCGTCGAGGCACGTGACGATCTCGCACGCGGGGCCGGTGCGCCCGGCGGGGCAGTAGCACGCGCCATGCTCGCACTTGCCCACGTGCGAGCAGTTGCCGGGGCACTCCTCCGCCGCCGTACGCGCCTCGCAGCCGGGGCCTGCCCAGCCAGTCGCGCACGCGCACACGCCATCGGTGCCGCACACTCCGTGGCCGGAGCAGCCGAGGGGGCACGTGCGCACCTCGCAGCGCTGCCCCTGCCAGGCGGGCCCGCAGTGGCACGCGAGCACGCCGTGGTCGCCCAGGCATGCCCCGCCATTGAGGCACGGCGGGGAGCAGGCAAGTCGCCCAGTGCTATTCGGAGGCGCGTAGATCGAGCAGTCCGTGCCAGTCCATCCCTCGCCGCACAAGCACGTGCCGTCGTCGGCGCACTTGCCGTTGCCAGAGCAGCCGAAAGGGCACGCCGCGATCGAGCACGCGAGCCCCGTCCAGCCGCGCCCGCACGCGCACTCGCCCGTGACGCTGTCGCACAGCCCGTGGCCGTGGCAATCGTGAGGGCACTGCTTGATCGCACAGTCGAGCCCCGTGCGGCCCGGCGCGCAGATGCACGTCCCTTGCACGCACTGGCCACCGCCCGAGCACGCCTTCGGGCAGAGCGGCACCTCGCACCCCGTGCCCCCCCACCCCTCCTCGCACGAGCACGTCGACGTCGACGTCAGGCACGCGCCGTGCCCCGAGCAGCCCAGAGGACATGGCGCGTCGCACGCGGACCCTTTGCCGCCCGGCGCGCAGTCGCACACGCAGCTGGCGCTCGCGCCGCGGCCGACCTGGCGGCGCGTGCCGTACACGCACGGGCACGTCAGGTACGCGCAGTCCGCGCCGCCGAAGCCCTCGCGGCAGTACTGGCTGCCGTTGAGCACGACCCCGTGGCTGACACCCTCGCAGTCGTCGCCCTCGTAAGCCTCTTCGCACACGCACGGGGCGAGCGCGGTGCCGTTGTGCGTGCCGCGGCCGTGGCAGCGGCGGTGCTCGCACTCGGACCCAAAGTAGGACTCCTTGCACTTGCACTGCCCCGCGACGCAGCTCTCGGCTCGTGAGAGCTCCGTGCAGTCGTTCGGGCAGCGCGGCCTGTCGCACGCCTCGCCCATGTACCCGGCGGAGCAGACACACTTGCCGCCGACGCATGAGCCATGGTGCAGGCAGTCCACCGGGCACACGCTCTCCGAGCAGTCTGCGCCCGCGTACCCCGGATAGCACGTGCAGTTGCCGTTGCGGCAGAAGCCCTGGCCGCTGCACTCGTTCGGGCACGAGAGCGGGAGCGAGCAGTCGGCGCCGGTCCAGCCCGGGTAGCACGCGCATCGGCCGTCCGGGAGGCGGGTCCCCGCGTGCGAGCAGTCCAAAGACGTCGCCGCCGCGCCCGACAGCGACGCGAGCAGAGGTAGGAGGCGCCCTTCCATGATCCAGAGCACCATGCCTCGTGAAGCGTCGACGCGAGCGTTTTCGTGATCCCGCATGCAAATGAATGGAGAGGGGGGGAAGGGGGGAAGGGGGAATTTTGTGGGAAGGTGCGGGATAGCAAGCAGGGCTTCCGAGGAGCAAGACACGCTGTCGTCGAGAGGATCAAGGCCATGCTGGCAAAGTACTGGCAAAGGGCGCGGGGCGCGTGACGGTGGCCAGGTTTGGGGGCATTCTGGCAGACGATGCATTACATCGCAGAGGTTCTGTTGCGCGACGCTTAGCGACAATGAGGGCAGTCTCCGTTTCCTTCAGGTCGAGGCCGACGTCGTCGCGGGCGGCGAGCTGCGTGAGGTCGTCGGCTGAGAGCTGTCATCGCTCGTGGATGGAGGCGGCGACATCTGACAGTGCTCCATCTGACAGTGCTCCATCATGGAGAGCCCTTCTCGAAGGGTAATCATGTGCTCGAGGGTGCCATCAGTAGCTGTGATCGGGATGTTGACTCACATCCTGTATAGACTGGCGCTGATAGTGATCGGTGTACGTTCCTAAGAGAGCACATGTTTGTGCTCTGAAGCTGTTCAAATCCTTGGTTCTGGCCAGAGCACCATACAGCATGGTGGAGCAGTCGGATGGCCACACCTCCGAGGTGCACAGCACTGTGACCACTCCCTGCGCATTGTATGGGGTTTGGGCTGGGCGGGCGCACGGCCATCAGCCATCTTCTTGACGATCGTCTTCTCGATCTTGGTGGCGTTGCCGCTCTTGAAGTTGGAGTGTGCCTCCTTGACCTTCTTGCCTGCGCAGGCACATCTCGCAAGTCGCACACTTTGCAGGTGAGTGAGATTGGGCTTTTGGGAGGGGCTGGGGTTTGGGCTGGGCGGGCGCACGGCCGTCAGCACCGCCGTCAGCCATCTTCTTGACGATCGTCTTCTCGGTCTTGGTGGCGTTGCCGCTCTTGAAGTTGGAGTGTGCCTCCTTGACCTTCTTTCTCCAGCGACGCATGGGCGCAATGGGACTCGCTCTGTATAGACTGGCGCTGATAGTGATCGGTGTACGTTCCTAAGAGAGCACATGTTTGTGCTCTGAAGCTGTTCAAATCCTTGGTTCTGGCCAGAGCACCATACAGCATGGTGGAGCAGTCGGATGGCCACACCTCCGAGGTGCACAGCACTGTGACCACTCCCTGCGCATTCGCCGGGATCGCCCTCTTCAGGTGAGGGACTGCCTTGATGGTGTTGCAGCCTATCAACATCAAATGAAGCTCCTTACCCATCCTGAAGCACCTGTCAGCGAGCGGGGCAATGGCCTTAGCTAAGGTCTTGTGGGGGACAGAGTCCTTGACCCGTCGCTGTGCCAGTGCGGCAGCAAGCGATGCACAGTCTTCGTTGCTCACAACGTGGCCTGATACATTGTCATCGCGCATGCACTTCAGTGCGTCGGATACGCTGTATTCCGCCCCCTCCCGGGATTGCACTATCCCAGCGGATATGTTCCACACCTGCCCGTGTGCGTGTGCGCGTGGCGTGCCTGCGCCAACTGGGCCAACTGCGCCTGCGCCAACTGCTCCAACTGCGCCTGCGCCAACTGGGCCAACTGCGCCTGCGCCAACTGCTCCACGGCTCACTTCCTTTCTGTCGCGTCTCCAAGTGGCTTCACTTGTGATGTGGACAAGGAGAGTGAGGCTGGCAGCAGCTCTTACATTACGGCAGATGCGACGCCAGACCAATGGTCCGCATGTCAAGAATGCAACCAAGGCCATGGCCTTGGCCATGGCCTTGGTGCAAGTCACTCCTGCATTGAGGCACTGTGGGTGTTTGAGGAGGTGGTACATGTAGACGAAGATCCATCCACGCATGTGGGTACCGTGAAGGTAGTGCAGCCCTCCAAACATGTCGGTCTCGATCTCGACGGTGGGACCCCCTAGGCCCCCCCGAGATATTGAAGTAGGCCACGGTGAGCACCATGAACATGATCTTGTCATCCAAGATGCCGAAGTACTTGGCCAGCCAGAGCAGGAGGGACTCAGGGTTGTTGACGGTGGACTTTGGGACCTGCTTGAATGATTGGACGACTGCTTCGTGACCTCCTGCACCCGCAATAAGTTTCCGCCAATCCCTCGACTCCTTATCAGTGCTGCTGTACGCGCCCACGAGGGAGTCGTCCCAGCCATCGAGCCGCTGCTCGAGCGTCGACGTTGACGCACCTCCGGCGCCGTCGAACATCATGTCTTGGAGGGACGCCGAGAACCGGGATGCCACCAGCGACGACCAAAAGGTCCACCAACATTGCACCAACGACCGCGCTAGCATTCACCATGGGCAGTGGTACGTACTGTTGCGCTGTGCGCTGTACATGTAGGCCGAAGCCGCTGTCGCCGCCTCCGATCGCTACAGCCTCAACTGGGTCGGCAAATCCTGGGCGACCATTGCCGCGCGGCCCCCGAGTGCCTGCGACGGACATGTGTGGTCTCGGCGGATTCTACTTGCCGGTACTGCGTCGACCGCGGGTGGGCCCATTGATCTTAACATTGATCGGGAACGGGTCGCAAAAGTCACCCTGAAAAATTGGCATGCCACCGGAGCCCGGTAATCGCGCGCGAAGGACTTCTCGCGACCACGGGGAGAGCCATGGCCAGACGCGGCTGGCCCATGAGGAAAAGAAGGACGAGGGTGCGAGCACTTGGGCCCCTGCAACACTTAGCTCTCGTCAGAGAGACCGACATCGTGCGCACCATAGCGCTTCGAAATCTCCCCAAGAGCTGCACAGGTGCCGAGTGGCACTCAGTCTGCCCCTATGTATCTCCCGTTGGGATTAGTCAAGATGCGCATCGAGTGGATTCGAGAATCCCCCTTGGGCCTCGAGAATCCCCCTTGGGCCTCGAGCCTCGAGCAGCAGATCTCCTGACATAGCCCAATATCCCAAACGGCCGGGAGACGTCTCCCCGCATACCCCTTCCCCCCTGGCCGGGGATGGCTCCGCTGTCTGTCTCCACGCGGTGGTTCACGGCCGCTTAACAGTTGGGGCGTGCATGGGAGTGCTGCCGAGAATTAACAGCCAATTCACACGACTACTCCGCTCTGCAATGCTTCGACGCGCAGTTTCGCGACTCGCTATGGCGCCTGCGCTGTCGCGCGCGAGCTCTGTGCTGCTCTCGCGCCCCACGCCGGCACTCGCGCGCGTGCAGGCGCTGCGCCCCGTGCTTCCGGCGCTGCAGCAGCGCCGCGGCATGGGGGCGGCCGCATTCCTGGACGAGGCAGACGTCACTGACCGCGTTCTGGGCTGCCTGAAGAACTTCCAGAAGGTGGACCCGACCAAGGTGCGCGGCAGTGCATGTCGGCGAAGCTCGCAGCGGCTGCCCGAGCGCGCGCGCGCGGCGCTGACATATGCTCCTGTCTGCTGGCGCTCTCAGGTGACCGCGACGTCACACTTCATGAATGACCTCGGCCTGGACAGCCTGGACGCAGTCGAGGTCGTCATGTCCTTCGAGGACGAGTTTGCGATCGAGATCCCTGATGCCGATGCGGAGAAGATTGTCTCCACCGCTGACGCGATCAAGTGCGCCTCGCGCTCGCGCACGCGCTGCGCTGCACTCTCCGGCGACTGTGGCGCTGTGGAAGGACGACTCTGGCGGGGCTTGGCGCCCTGCCGAGCCCGCCTGCCCGCACGGTCGGAGGCGCGCGCGAGGACTGTTGATGTTGACTGCCATCTGTTCGCCCTCGCAGGTACGTGCTCCAGCACCCTCACGCCAAGTGAGGGAGCCTCACTCGGACTGCGGGCACGAACAGCAGGCGCCACAAGCTCCGGCCGGCCAGTGTCTCACACAGCGACCACTCTGTCGTGCGGTGGTACGAACCAAGCATGCCCGCAGGGCGGCGCGCGTCGAACGCTCCCGGCCCGGCTAGAGGGCGAGAAGGTGAGACTCGCCTCGCGTTTAGAGAAGATCTCGGTGTTTTAACGCGCGGTGGTCGCGTGTCCTTACCGCGTTATCAAAGCTGCAACGATCGCACGACCCTTTTGCGGCGTCCCCAACAAGGTGGCGCAAAAGTGATGCCATCACGCACCTACTTCCAAGTTTGCGTAATGAAGTTTGCCTTGGAGAATGGGGGTATCCCCGGATAATCGGAATCATGTTCAGCTTCAGGGTCAGTGCGGCGGCGGCAGCGACTGCGGCTGTCGGCGTCGGCGTCGCGATCTACTACGCGTGGCAAGCGAACGCCAGCAAGCTCGGCGCTGATAGGCTCGAGCGTCTCAACGAGGCTGCATCCCATCTACAGACACTCGGCTCGGAGCTCTCCAAGGAGGGTTGTGAGATCCTGCACAAGGCCGTGGTGCGAGTGCAGGCACGACTACGCGGCATGCTGGTGAGTGTGCTCCCAGCGGAGGCGAAGGTGGTCGAGACTCCCAAGGGGTCGAGCCCAGCAGAGCCGTCCGAGGAGCTGAGCCCGAAGGTCGAGGACGACGGCTTCACGGTCGCATCATCAGTGCAGCAGCTCGACGACGAGGGCTTTGGCGAATACTTCAGGCTGCATTCTTCGGCCTTCATCCGACAGCCCTCTTCGGACTGCAGTCCTCCGGAGAAGACGGACGCCCATGACGACGCCCATGGCACGTCGAGCGCCGATGCGGACCGCTTGTCGGCCATCGGTCCGCTCAAGGAATGGCTCGATCGCGGCGGGCCGTCGCCGGCGCTCGTGCGGCATGCCGAGTCGCCGCCGCTGCTGTACCTGTCGAGCTACATGGCCTTTGGCGGCGACGCGGCCAACGTGAAGCTCGTCGCCACCCGGCGCGTCGAAAAGGGCCATTTCATCATGGGGGTGGCTCGATCGTCGTGCTTGCATGTGGGGAATCCGGCGCTGACGGCCGCGCGGATCCGACAGGTTGAGCTGGCGGCGACGGCGCTGCGCCGTGTGGGCGCGTGGACGACGCCGCTGGTGGATGCGTCTGATCCGGGCCGGCTCGAGACCATCGTGCTGCTCACGCTCGAGCTCCTCGACGGACGTAACTCGACATGGTCTCCATACCTCAAGTCACTTCCGAGCGCGCGCGACGCCGCGCCGCCGTCGCTGTGGGCGTCGCTTGGGGAGGGCGCGGCCGCGGAGCTGCTGCTCGACACGTCGATTGGCGCGCTCGTGGCGCTCGATACGCGCGACCTCGCCGCCCTCTCAGCCCCTCTCGCGAGCCTCTTCGGTGTTGCGCCGCGTGTGAACGATGCAGACGTACGTGCGGCGTTCACACATGCCATCGGCCTCGTCGCGACGCGTCTGATCGCGGGCGTGGGTCTCGTGCCCTTATTCGACCTGATCAACGGCATGCCCTCGGGAGAGCACAACGCGACGATTGAGCTCTCGAACCTCGCGGCGTCAGCAAGCGCGCCCGAGCAGGCCCCGTGCGTCGCAGCGATCTCGTCACGCACCATCGAGGCCGGCGAGGAGGTGATTGCGATTGTGATTGCGATTTCGTCACGCACCATCGAGGCCGGCGAGGAGGTGATTGCGATTGTGATTGCGATCTCGTCACGCACCATCGAGGCCGGCGAGGAGGTGATTGCGATTGTGATTGCGATCTCGTCACGCACCATCGAGGCCGGCGAGGAGGTGATTGCGATTGTGATTGCGATTTCGTCACGCACCATCGAGGCCGGCGAGGAGGTGATTGCACCTCTGATTGGCCTCTGATTGCACCTCTCATTAGCCTCAGAGTGCCCTCTGATGGCCTCTCATTGGCCGCTGATGGCCTCTGATGATGCCTCTCATTGGCCTCTGATGTCGCCTCTCATTGGCCTCTGATGGCGCCTCTGATTGGCCTCTGATGGCGCCTCTCATTGGCCTCAGAGTGCCCTCAGATACGGAGGTCGCAGCATGCATATGCTCACCGGCACGCAAGCGCTCACCACGGCGCCCTCGCTTCCCCACAGGTGCTGCTCTCATACGGAGACCTCTCCGCGGGCGCCTTCCTCTACATGTACGGCTGGCTGCCAGGGGGCGACCGCTCGGCGACAGGCGCGACCTCCCCCCACGATGAGCCAACGGCCGCTCCACATCGCCTGTGGGGAACGCTCACACCACGACAGCGCGAAGTACTCACACGCTTCCAACTGACGCCCGCGAGGCTCGGCGTGGACGCACACTGCCCTACCGTGAGTCCGTTCAAGCTGCCCGCGGCGCAGGCTGCGGCTGGAAAGACGACGACGCTCATGCGGCAGGTAGCGATGGCCTCGAGCACGCATGAGTTTGGCGCCCCGCATGCAAGCGCTCACCACGGCGCGCCTGCACGTGCCCCACAGGTGGCGCTGATCGCCTCGTGCACGAACCAGGCCGCCCTCGCCGCGATCGCCCAAACCGGCAAGATGGGCGACGAGCACGGCGTGAGCGCGGCCGCCATCGGCGCACGCGTCGCCCTCTGGCTGCAAGAGCACGTGACGAAACTCTGCGCGCTCGAGACGGCGCCCTCGAGCGCCGTGGCGAGCACCTCGCGCTGCCGGCTCTCGGCGCGGCTGCGCCGTGGCGAGCGCGAGCGGCTGCTGCAGTGGTACATGGCGCTCGCGGCCAAGCACGGCCTCGCGCCCGAGCTCGTGGCGAGCCTCAGGGAGGCGTGCGACGCGGCCGGCGCCGCCACCAACAAGGCGTTCAAGAAGGCACTCAAGAAGCCCAACGGCGATTCCGCCGTGACGCGTGAGTCAGAGTCGTTGACGTCGTGATTGGCTCCAGATTGGTTCTCACCTCGGCCATCTCGTCTCTGAGGCGAGCACAAAAGCGGACTTCTGACGAATCGAGTTATGACGCGTCGTCATCGGGGGAAACCACAAAACGCACGCGCGGGAACTCGGGTGGACGGCACCCGGGAGCGCGCAGGCATGCTCGGCGACTCCCTCCGAGACGGCCTCTCAGAGCTCGTAGTCTTCACAAGCCTCACCAATGTGCCACTCAGCCGCCACTTTCTCACCGGGCTCCTCGAGGGCCTCACAGGGCTCGCGCTGGCGCTCTTCGTGTTGTCGGCACTCTTGAGCTGCATCCGCTTTGAGTTACTCGGCCTCAAGGTGGGCGATTGGACGACGCGACACCAGATAGCCATGCTGCAGGCGAGGCGATGGCGCTCCAGCCGCGAGCATTCCTCACAGGCCAGCTGTAAGTCCACCAAGGGTGGCCACGAGTGTCCTCTCAAATAGTGCTTGGCCGACCTTGATGAGAGGACCTCGTCATTACGCTCGCGTGCCGACACACGTTCCACGCCGACTGCATCACGCGCTGGCTGCTCTAGAGCAACGCCTCGCGCACGTACGTGCCCAATTGCCCGTGCGCGAGCACATGCCTGCCGAAGAAGCTGGGCCCGGGCCAGGAGATTGTCTGAAATGGTCTGAGATGGCCAGGAGATGAGCAAGGATCAAATTCCCACAGTGGCCAGGAGATGGTCTGAGACTCGTGTGTCTGCCACGTGCCGAGCACTTGCAGCATCTTGGGAGAGACACCCCCATCAGCGAATTCTACGGCCACTGTGGAATTTGATCTCTATTGCAGCACACGCAACACACACTCAACGTCACTCTTCACGCATTCGAGTTTTCGAGGACGCGCGTCACTCCGCTCGTCAGCACTCAAAGCTGCCGTGCCACCTGCCTCTCCGTGTGAGTCTTGGCTCTTGCAGGTGTTTGTGTGCCGGTGTGTGTGCGGAGGGTGCGGTGGATATTCATTTATTAGCGTGTGTCAAGCGACGGCAGGTACTTTGTTGCAATCGTCTCAACGCGCGTGGCGGCCGTCGTGCCCGTGCTGGTACGCCACACCTCTCGTCATCCGAGCAGCGCGGCCTCGGCGAGCACCTCCGACTGCGCCGCCTTCTTGGCCACCGCCTTATGAGCCCAGCGCAGCAGCACCCGGGTCGCGAGGGCCTGCGGGCTAGGCACCGGCCCCTCGGCACCAGACGGGTCGCACGCATGCAACTCAAAGGTGCCACATTTGCGCGGGAGCACGTTGAGCCAGAAGCGGCCTCTTATGGAGCGTCCATCCGCGGCGATCGTGCCTTCGTAGACCCAATGACCGAAGGTCGGGCTGTGCTCACGCCACTCGACGGCCACTGCCCTCGCCGTCGCCGACGACGTCACAGAGCTCGAGCGCATGGAGACGACCTCGCCGAGCCACGTCTTACGCACGGGCTCGTTGTGCAAGCTGCCGGCGTGGAAGCTCACCTGAGGAGGGACGCAATCATTGGCCATCAGAGGCTCATCAGTGCCAAGCTGCCGACGTGGAAGCTCACCTCGGCCAGCAGCCCATGCGAAGGGATTCCCAGGCGCGCCGACAGGCCGCCTGGAGGCGCTCGGCACAGCGCCACGTCCATCGGCGTGCGGTTGCCGTCATAGCTGTCGTGCGCAGTGCCTTTAAGCACCAAGACGGCGCTGGCTCGTACTGTGAGGCCCTCGCTTCGATGCCGGCGGATGTACAGAGCGAACGCCGAGGAGGAGTCATCGGAGGACAAGGAGGAGGCAGCGGCAGCGCCTGTGGTGAACGTGGTGGCCTCGCCCCTCTCCTCCTCCTTCTCCTGCGCCTCGTCCTGCTGCCGCTGCTCCTCGTCCTCCTCCGTTAGCTGCGCGTAGCCACTCGCACTGGCCTCCCCCTCGAGTACTCCCTCCTGCTCCGTCGCCGACGCCGTTGTGAGCAGTGTCCATGCAGGCCAGCGGCGCTCCATCAGCCCCTTCCACAGCTCATCCGCGCGGCTCTCACTCCACAGGGCGACGCACACGCTCCCGGCGCGCAGCACATCAGAGGGGCTCAGCAGCTGGCTCAACACAGCGCGCAGCAGCTCGGTGGGCAGCTGCAGCAGGCCCGAGGATGAGGAGGATGTGCACGCAGAGGGCGGCACCGAGGCCGAGGTTGCACTCTCCGAGGCCGAGGTTGCACTCTCCGAGGCCGAGGTTGCACTCTCCGAGGCCGAGGTCGCACTCTCCGAAGCCGAGGTTGCACTCTCCGAGGCCGAGGTTGCACTCTCCGAGGCCGAGGTTGCACTGTGGAAGGATGAGCTGTGGAAGGCCGAGGTTGCACTGTCCACCGGTGCGGGTACATGCGGGCGCGGCGATACGACCGAACACGGGGGCAACGACGAGGCTCGTCGAAGGCAGTATGCATAGATGGGCCGGCCGTTGACGGTCGAGGTCGTCTGATGCGCGAGCTCGCATGCAAACCCGAAGCGAGGCTCGCGCGCGAGGGCGAGGAAGGCGGCCTCCTCGTGCGGCTTGCGCTCCTCCCACGAAAGCACGCACGGCGTTCCGTCGGGCGCACGCCGGCGCAGAGTCGCGAGCAACGGCTCGTGCATCTCGCGATTGTAGATGAGGTCCGAGCCGATGACGAGATCGAATCTGCCGCGCAGCTCGTCGCCCTCGTCGCCTGTGTCGACCTCGGAAGCGGTGGCGGCGTCCGCGCTCATCGCCGCGGCTCGCTCCTCCTCCCAGTCGAGCGCCACCACCGCCACGCGTAGCGACTGCTCGCCGTCCGCCGTGAAGGCGCGCTTCTGGTTGCGAAGCACGTTGAGGGTGGCCGCGGCAACACGGCACCCACGGTCGGTGGCCGTGACTCTCGCACCGAGCCGTGCAACGCGCAGCGCGAGCCACCCCGTGCCACAGCCGAGCTCCAGCACGCGCATGTCCTCCCAATCCTTGGCCGTGCAAAGCTTGACGATCGCCGCCTCGCACACATTCGACGCCTCCCAGATCCATCCGCCGGACTCGTCCGCACGGTACTGGCTCGTGATCGAGGCGTCTCGCACCCCTTCTTGAATCACTCGCACCACAAAGGAACGACGGACCTCTTTCGCCATGTTACTATTGTACAAGAAGTGTTCGGCCACAGCTCTGTGTGAAACGGCTGTGTGACCCCTGCGCGCGCTGGCGGCGTTGAGGATGGTCTGGGCGTCGGCGGTTTGGATGGCTGTGTGAGCCGGAGCGTGCTCCCGCACCAACTCACAGTTGAAAAGGTCGTCCCTGGAGTTCGGCGATGTTATTGTGTTGGAAGTTTGGTTCAGAGTGAGGTGAAGCGTGAACAGGGAGGTCAGCCGTTGCCGCGAGGCGGGAGGCGCCAGCGTACCTCGCGCCCTCTCGCGGTTTCGTCGACCGTCGTCCATAGAGTTTCAGTTTCCTACACGAGGTTCATGCTTCATATGTGTTGCTTGTGGAGATAATTCCGCCGAAGAGAATTCCTGTGCGGAATTCGCGTTTCCTATTTTGGAAATTTAGACAAAATGATAAGCGACCTGCAGAGGCTCAAGCTCGCTGCGGACCAGGGCGATGCTGCGGCACAGTGCTTACTTGGAGACATGCACAGTGACGGACGCGGTGTGGCCCAAGATGATAAGCGGGCCGCAGAGCTGTACAAGCTCGCTGCGGACCAGGGCGATGCCAAGGCACAGTTCTCACTTGGACTCATGCACCGTCACGGACGCGGTGTGGCCCAAGATGATAAGCGGGCCGCAGAGCTGTACAAGCTCGCTGCGGACCAGGGCGATGCCAAGGCACAGTTCTCACTTGGACTCTTGCACCGTGAGGGACGCGGTGTGGCCCAAGATGATATGCGGGCTGCGGCACTGTTCAAGCTCGCTGTGGACCAGGGCGATGCCGCGGTGCAGTGCTCACTTGGACTCATGTACCGTGACGGACGCGGTGTGGCCCAAGATGATAAGCGTGCTGCGGCGCTGTTCAAGCTCGCTGCAGACCAGGGCTATGCTCTGGCGCAGTGCTCACTTGGAGACATGCACCGTTATGGACGCGGTGTGGCCCAAGATGATAAGCGGGCTGCGGCGCTGTTCAAGCTCGCTGCAGACCAGGGCTATGCCGCGGCGCAGTGCTTACTTGGACTCTTGCACCGTGACGGACGCGGTGTGGCCCAAGATGATAAGCGGGCTGCGGCGCTGTTCAAGCTCGCTGCGGACCAGGGCGATGCTGCGGCGCAGTGCTCACTTGGTGACATGCACCGTGACGGGCGCGAAGTGACCCAAGATGATAAGCGTGCTGCGGCACTGTTCAAGCTCGCTGCGGACCAGGGCTATGCCGCGGCGCAGCACTCACTTGGAACCATGCACCATGAGGGACGCGGTGTGGCCCAAGATTATAAGCGGGCTGCGGCACTGTACAAGCTCGCTGCGGACCAGGGCTATGCTCCGGCGCAGTGCTCACTTGGAGACATGCACCGTGAGGGACGCGGTGTGGCCCAAGATGATAAGCGGGCCGCGGCGCTGTACAAGCTCGCTGCGGACCAGGGCGATGCCTTTGCTCAGTGCGCACTTGCACGCATGCACTGTGAGGGACGCGGTGTGGCCCAAGATGATAAGCGGGCCGCAGAGCTGTACAAGCTCGCTGCGGACCAGGGCTATGCTGCAGCGCAGCACTCACTTGGAGACATGCACCGTGAGGGACGCGGTGTGGCCCAAGATGATAAGCGGGCCGCGGCGCTGTTCAAGCTCGCTGCGGACCAGGGCCTTGCCGTGGCGCAGTGCTTACTTGGGGACATGCACCGTGAGGGACGCGGTGTGGCCCAAGATGATAAGCGGGCCGCGGCACTGTTCAAGCTCGCTGCGGACCAGGGCGATGCCTCGGCGCAGTGCCAACTTGGGTTTGTGGCTGCGACTCAGCACATCGCCTCATCATGCGCGGCAGCAGCGTCCAGTGCAGGTGTCACGTCCGTCGTGGCTGGCGGCGCTCGAGGCGGCCTCTCGCGCGAGGACGAGCAGGCGCGCGCCGACGCGATGATGGCACGCCTGATCGCTGAAGAGGAAGCGAGAGCCGAAGCGGAGGCCGCAAAGGCGTCCAAGAAGGCGAAGAAGAAGGCGAAGAAGGGTAGAGCGGCGACCACAGCCGCAGGCGAGGCGGGCACCGGCTTGTCGGCGTCGCAGTCAGAGCCGACGGAAGCGGTGTTGGTGGCAGAAGAGAAGATCGAGGAGCCTGCGGCAGAGCAAGTGGCGATGGCGGCACCAGCACAAACATCGGAGGCCGTTGAGGCTGAGGAGGACGTGGAGGCGACCGCAGCAGCAGAGGCGGCCGCAGCGGAGGTGGCCGCGGCTACGGCGGCTGAGGCGGCTGCGGCGGCGGAGGCAGAGAGGGCGGAGGCAGAGAGGGCGGAGGCGGAGAGGGAGGAGGCGGAGAGGGAGGAGGCGGAGAGGGCGGAGGCGGAGAGGGCGGTGGCGGAGAGGGCGGAGGTGGAGCGCGCGACGGCTCTGGCCGTGGCAGAGAACGCTGGCCGCGGCGGGCGAGGGGGGCGAGGGGGGCGCGGAGGGCGCGGTGGGCGCGGCCCGACTACCGTGCATCCGCCGCCCCCTGCCCCTGCGCCAACAACAGCCCCAGCACTGGCTGCAGGTTTGATGCCAGCGGAGAGGCATCTGACGCTCGCCGACGTGGGCAACATCACCGGCCGTGTGCACGACGAGGCGCCCGAATCGACCATCGGTGGCCAGACCACGTGCATCGTGTGCATGGTGGGGCCCAAGTCGCACCTTGCGGTGCCGTGTGGCCATCAGCTCGCGTGCGAGCGCTGCGCGGCCAACATGAAGATCTGTCCGTACTGCCGCGAGCCCGTACAGCAATGGGTGATGGCGCGGGTGGTGTAGCCCGAACCCTTGCGCTTGGGGCGAAAAACGGCCACGGGCGGAAAGAGTCACATCACACACAGGAATCCTAATTGTACTCAGTCAGTCGTTTCCTCCGTTACAACCCTCCTGTTGGGACGAACAAAGTGTCAACTCGACTGTGCACTGTCACGTGAGTGTCAGTGTGTTAGAGTATACAGCTCCTGTGACGCTTCCTATTATGGTAAGTAAGTGTGTAAACCCTCTTCGTGCACACACCACCCACACTTATCACACACCCCTGGACACACTAGTGTAACCTCTACGCGTCACCTCACCAGACCCTCGCCTACTTCCCTGCACGCCGGCAGGGGACGTCAGGGCCATGCGGCAGGGCCTTTTAACCGCCCGGCAGGCGGGCAGGGCACACAACCCCGCCCGAAATTTCAGGCTCGTGACGGGCATGCTATATACTCTATATAAAGACGAGATTCTGGAAAAAAATGCCCCGTGTGTATCCTTTTCCGCATAAAAATAATTCGGTACGGACCATTTGGACCCCTTACCCCGAAGATACAGTCTCCAGAGGGCGCACCTACGCCCAGGGGCAGTCGGGATGGAAAGCATGTGGCAAGACGAAGAAGGCGATCGAGTAGGCGGGCAGCGGTGCGCTCGAGCCACCGCTACCGGGCGCGGCCGTTGGGCGAGCGACGGTACCATCATCAGCAGCGGTCAGCAGATTGCCGTTGAGCAGGATGCCCGTGCCCATGACCCCGCCCACCCCCGTGAGCGAGCTGGCGGCGTCGGGGCTCGGCTCGAGCACATAGACGCGCTCGATGCCCCCCAGCCCCTCCTCCAAATGAACGGTGGTCGAACGGTTGGATAAGTTGATCATCATCAGCGCGATGCCGCCGTTGGGGGTGCTTGAGGACTCGTGCTTGGCGACGCAGTGGACGGCCGCGCGCACCTGTGGGGAAGGGCCCGGACGCCGTGGTGAGCACGTGCATGCTCGGCGACGCAGTGGACGGCCGCGCGCACCACAGCCGAGGTGCCGATCGTCTCGCCCTTGTCGTCGGCGAGCGTGACGCCGAGCACTGTCGGCCCCATGACGTGCGTCCATACGAGCGCCGTGAAAAAGTCGGGCAGAGGCGTACCGGTCGAGCAGTCCACCATGCCGTAGTCGGCGCCGATGTAGTCCTGGCGGCAGAAGCTCGCGTACCCGTGGCGGGCCTTGGCTGCGAGCGCGTCCGCATACCAAAACGAGTCGCCGAAGACGGCCCACCGCATGGACGCGTGACTGCAGGCGGGTGAGCCTGCATTGTGCGGCCCAATCTCGCCTGCCCAGATCCCAACCGCCTTAGACACGGCGCGCACCGTCTTGTTGACGACCTCGGCGATCGAATCGCTCAGTGCGAGGCGCGTGGGTGCGGTGAAGCCAGCCAAGCTCGGCTCGACCTCGGAGTACTGCCGAGAGGCACTCGGACGCTTTCATAGGCCATCAGAGGCATTCATAGGCCATAAGGCGCATTCATAGGCCATCAGTGGCACTCAGAGGCACTCAGAGGCAAAAAGACGCATTCATACCTCGTGATGAGTGACTCCAAATATGGGAAGTCCGAGCGTCTCGCACGTGGACAGCCACTCCACCATCCAAGCAAGCTCCATTTGGGACGCACCCGAGCTCGTGTCATGCAGGGAGTGAGGATCAGGCCCAAAGAGGCGTGGGCGCCTCGAGTCGTCTGGCCAGAGCTCGAGCGTCAGATTGTACAGGCGCGCCGTGTTGTGCGCGATCTGCACGGCCGAGTACTTGGTATTCTGCTCGTTGCCCAACTCAACGCCGTACAGCAAGTGATCGAGGCCGTTGGCGATCGTCCACTCGAGCAGCTCGCGCGCGTTCTTGGGGTCCCAGGGGTACGGAAACGGATCGTCGCCCGACGTGTGCGCGAGCTCGAAGGCGTGGACTCCCTTATTAGGGAGCTCGTCGGAGGCGTGGACTCCCTTATTAGGGAGCTCGTCGATGGCACCTGTGGGGAAGTGGGGGCGCCGTGGTGAGCACCTGCATGCTGGGCAGAGCTCATCGGTGGGATGGCCGGCCTCCGTCTGTACACCGTCGGCGGCCGATGCCCGGTGAACGAGTCGTCGGCGGCGGTCATTCTCCGTGTTCATTGAGAGGCCGACGATGATCTTCGCCTGCGCCATCTCGGTGAACGAGAGCAGCCCACGCCACGTGCTCTCGTTCAGGCACTGCTTGTACTCACTCTTGGGCGGGCACTTGGTGCCGCCGAACTCATACGTGAGGTAATCGTTGCCGGTGCCGCCGAAGCGAAGGACCGCGAAGCCGCTCTCTTGTCCAACGGCCAGGGCGGAAGCTTGGCGAGCGATCTTGGAGCCGAAGGCGTTGCCTGTCGAGTAGTTGCGCACGAAGAACTCGCGGTTCTCGCTCGCATCGATGTTCCAGCACACATAGTGGCCAGAGGTCGTCGAGCGCTTGGGCAGCACGCGCACCGAGTAGGTCGGACCCGCCGGCGCGGGGGTGGGTGGATCGGCCCCTTGGTAGCCAGACGTGGCCGACGCGTTCATGCGCGAGTAGTCGGGCGCGTTCGCGTTCTTGAGGTGGCACAGCCCCTTGGCGCCCCCCTCGTACCTGATGAGGGAGGCAATCAGAGGTCATCAGAGGTCATCAGAGGTCATCAGACATCAGCGGTCATCAGAGGCAATCAGAGGTCATCAGAGGTCATCCGAGGTCATCACGAGCCAATCGTGGTTCATCAGCGCCTCCCTCGTACGTGAAGAAGGCACAGCCGCTCATGGCCGCGCACGCAGCACAGCACTCGTCTGCACCCGCGGAGGGCATTGGAGGTGCGAGGTCGTTGCCGAGGTATTCGGTGCCCTCCTCGGCCGTGCAGCTCGGCCCGCCGCCGCCGGTGCGCCCTCGAAGCAAGGGTGGGGCAGAGGCGAGGGCCGTCATCGGGCACGGCTTCGGGGAGGCCTTCGCCGTGGGCCGCGGCCCCGATGGCGCCGTGACGGGCGCGCTCGGAGTGCTCGCATTCAGAGGCGCCGTGACGGGCGCATTCGGAGTGCTCGCGTTTAGAGGCGCCGTGCCGGGCGCGCTCGGAGTGCTCGCATTCAGCGGAGGCCAGATGAGGTTGAGGGGCGAGTCGGAGTAGTGATAGCCCATCCCGTCGGTGGGCAGTTGGCGGAGGGCGGCCTCAAACTTGGGCGCCGCCTCCGGCCACACGCGCTGCGCCATTCGAAGGATGGGGAAGAAGCAGCCGGTGTCGAAGGGCGTGAGCTCTGGCTCAGGGAAGGGCTCCGCGCCGGTGGCATAGGGGAGGACCCATTCGAGGGCCTTGCGCAGAGAGCCACCCGAGGGCGACGTGTAATTAAACGCGGGTACGCCGCGGCTCTGCGCCATCCAAGCGTGCTCGAAGAAAGCTTGGAGATCCCACCACGTGTAATGGAGCGGTCGGGTGCGCGAGGTCTCTTGAGGCAGCTCGCCGGTAGACGAGATCTGCTCGCTGATGCGCGAGAGGATGTGCTGGGCGAAAAAGTCGGCCGAGGGGGCGTCGGCAAGGTGGAGCGCGAGCGAGAGCGCCTGCACGTCGTACCACGTGCCGTGGTTGTTCGTCGAGCTAAACTCGTCCACCGAGTGATGGCTTCGGTTCATCCAGCCCCAATACTGTCCCATCCAGCTGCGCAGCTGCGACGTGCGGCTGGCGCCCCAGCTTGGGTCGTCGGTCGGCAGGAGGCACGCCGAGTCGAGCGCGTACGCAATGTCCTTGGCGTCGATGATCCCGGTCCCGCGCCCAGCGTCGTCGTTTGGCACGCCGGGCACGGCCTGCGAATGCTCGAGGCCAACCGAGGCGTCCATGTACGTCTCCTGGTTGAAGAAGAAGGTGTCGACGAAGGCGGCGGCGGCGGCCGCGTAGCTGCGGTTGGCGGTGAAGAAGTAGGCGAGGGACAAGTTAGACACCGCGAAGAGCATCTGCGACAGAGGGATTGAGTCGTACTTGAATGTGTCCGGATTGACCAGCCCGTCGTCCCGCACGTAAGGCAGTCCGTCGGGCGTCGCGTTGTTGGGCCACCAGTACGTGCCCAGTGAGTAGAAGCAATGCGGCGAGCACGAGTACGTGACCGATGGCGTGGCGGGCTTCGTCGTCACCGTGAACAGCTGGTCACTTTTCCTGGAACGCGCGAGCCAAAGATCCGCGTCGCCCAAGAGCCGCTTGAGAGGCGACTTGAGATCGCCCGCGAGCACGAGCTCGCGCGACGCCTCGAGCAGCGGCAGGGACCACAAGCGTGGCTCGCAGGCCGGTGCGGCGTGAAATGACGCCATTTGTGTGGGGCGATTGTACCCCTTGTGAATAGCCACGACCTCGAGATGATATCTCAAACAGACATCGAACTCGAACTTCGGATCACGCTACGGTGCATGCTCGATCACGCTCACACAAGCAACGCCGCCAGCGCGCGCATGCTCCGCGTCTCATATGGGGTCATGTAAGGTGTGTGTATTCTGAGCGGGCAGTAACAGCGCCGTAGCACCGGTTGTCGCGTCTGTCGTGTTAACGTTCACACACGGTTCACACCACGTGCTGCCGCGAGCTCCCGAGAGAGACGTCCGCGAGCTCGCGGCCGCCTATCAATAGCAGGCGGCTGTGGGCACGCGACGTGCGTACGAGCCGTGCGCGGCGCACGGTTCACACCTTGCGAGCTCCCCTGTCATCATATGCGGCCGCGCGCGACGCTTTTGCTGAGCGCCATCTTCATCGGCCTGACCGCGTCGGCAACTCTTCGTCCGAAGCCGCTGCTATTCCTCAGGGGCGGCGTCCAGCCCCACATGGCCGAGGAGGCGGATGCTTCTGCTGATGCGGACGTGCTGCCCAAAAGCCCGCCCGATGTCGTTCGACGCAATAGCCGGTCGATGCGCAGCCAGCCTGGCAAGAGCAAGCTCAAGCTGAGCACACGCAAGCGCAAGGGCGGTAGCCCGCTCCGAGACGCTGCGGCCGCTGCCCTCTGCCTCGCGGCTATCGGCACTGGCCTCTCGACCAACTTCGATTCGTACTTGGCTGCGGTGCCCCCGCAAGCGCGAGGGCTGGTGTGGCTTTGCGTGGGCGGCGCGTTCGCCGTGGGCCTCTTTGCGCTCGTCGCGGTGACTTCCTACCGCCGGGCAGTGGCCCTCTGCCAGCTCCTGTTTGGGGACGAGCCATCGCTCTCGGTGCCGCCGATGCTGTTTGCGCTCGGCGCGGCCGCGTCCATGCAGTCGCTGCCCGCGGCGGCCGGCTGACAGAAGAAGCAGGCCATCAAGATGGGCATGGCCGCCGCGTACGACTTCAAGCTGACGCTCCTCTTCCTCTGCCTCCTGACCGGCGGACTCGCTGCGTACCAGCACTTTGGGTCGGCGAAGCCGGGGGCGCAGAAGGCGCCCGTGGGGCTGGGCGGATGATGCGGGTAAGCGTGTGGACGGCGATACAGCTCTCCGCACGAGATCCCCTCGAGGTCCGCGCGCACTGCAAACACTTGGGCTCTGTCAGGACTCTGGCAGCTCGGTCTGTGCTCCTTGCGTTCGGCCTCAGACAGACAGACAGGCAGACAGGCAGACAGACAGCGTTTGGCCTCTCGATCTTCTCTCAAGCATCCTCATATGATGCTGGTACTGCCCATCACGATCACCGTGAACAGGCCAGCGGAGACCTCTGAGGGTGCCACAACTTTTCAGTTCAGCCTTTTTTCACAGAACAAGGGCTCCAGATTCTCAATCGTCATCAAAGAGTGTTGGAACGCCCTCAGTGCTGTAAAGACTTTTTACAGTGAATCTGTGAAGACGCCGTCGTGAGCTGTGATTCGACGACGCGGCCACCGCTGCCAGCGTGCTCGTCGATGATGCTGTGGTGCTTGCT
>ENA-UOUZ01000755-UOUZ01000755.1-mixed-culture-metagenome-genome-assembly--contig:-NODE-755-length-22689-cov-102.659539_pt1 | contig 22689 bp, 8 predicted proteins | sample MGYA00238154_ERZ761575 | MGnify/ENA primary metagenome ERZ761575 (study PRJEB28896, sample SAMN07631632) | mixed culture metagenome | isolation source: Freshwater growth medium | place: USA...
GGCGCCGTCGCGGGCGTCAGCGAGGCCAGCAGGGCGGCCCAAGCTTCGCGACTCTGACCGCATAGCTCGCACCCCTCAGCGGGGCAGCGTGCGTTCAAATAGCCGAGCGCTGCACGCGGATCGACTAGAGCGAGGATGCGAACCGCCTCAGCGGGCGTAGCAGCGACCAGCGCACGGGCGGGCCACGTAAAGTCAGCTGCACGGCGCAGCTGCTCGCGCAGCTGCTCGATCGCGTCCTCGGCATGCGTGTCGACGGCCAGCGCGCTGAGGGCTGCACAGAGCACATGCTGCGCCGACGGCGCGCCGGGCAGTCGCGTGTGACTGGAGAGGCTGCTGAGGAGGCTACCCTCCGCCTCGGCGTCCAGCATGGCCTCGGCGTCCAGCATGGCTCTGGCCGCGTCCAGCCCGTTGTCACGCGTCGTCTCGGGCTGGGCCGCCACCCTCGCGAGGGTCTCTTGGCACATCTGCGTGCGAAGGGATCGTCGCGTCCGCGCGCCCAGCCGCTGCCGATGCGCCGCCACGGCGTGCACGGCTCCCGCACCTGGCGCGGGCGCCGTCTCGAGCGCCGTCCTGAGCGCCGTCTCGAGCCACGGCGCCATCGGCGGCAGCTGCAGCTGCAGGCCAGGGAGATCGCAGCTGAGATCGCAACCGAGCAGGGCGGCGCGCCACGCAGCCGGCAGCAAGGCGCTCACGGCGGCGCTCACGGCGGCCAGTGTGGCCCCCTCTGCCTCGTCGCCCGTCGCGCCGTCCCGAGCGCCGTACCAAGCGTCGTCCTGAGCGTCCGGAGCCAAAGAGTCCGGCTCGCTCTCGGCGATCAGTCGCAGCACAGCTCGCGCCAGGGTGCTCAGGAGCTGCGGCGAGGCGCGTGCTCGATGCGCCCGCTGCTGCTGCGGCAGCGTCTCCGCGCCAAAGACGGTGCAACTCAGCACGCATGCATAGAGCCATCGACCGACCGACGCATCAGGCAAAGCCGCCAGATAGGCCAGCCGCGCCGCCTCGGTGGGCGCCAGCTGGCGAGCGGCCACGAGCGCGCACAAGCAGTCGCACAGGGCGAGAGGGCGCACGGAGACGAGGAGGCGCGCGAGGCCGGTCGGGCGGGCGGCGCCGTCTCGGGCGGCGCCGTCTCGGGCGGCGCCGACTCGAGCGGCGCCGTCTCGGGCGGCGCCGTCTCGGGCGACGAGCAGCCTCGAGTGGGTGCGTGCCAACTGGAGCAGCGTCGAGGGTGGCACGCTGCGGAGCGCCGCGCTTGCGGTGGCGGCGTCCTGGGCCGACAGTGCGAAGGCGCCAAGCACGGTGAGCCACAAAGGCGATCGATCGATCGGCACCGCGGGCACCGCGGGCACAGCGGGCGGCACAGCGGGTGGCACAGCGGGCGGAACGAGGAGCAGGGCGTGGAGCACGAAGGTATGCTCGATGGGCAGTGCGCCGAGCGCCGAGTTGAGCAGGGCGTGCGGCAGCCGGTCGGACGCGCCGTACCGAGCGTCATGCATCGACAGGGTGCGCGTGAGGTGCGCCGCCAACGCGGCCGCCCCGGCCACGGGCATGGCGGCGAGAGAGGGGATGAGAGAGCTCTTCACACTTGGATAGAGGAGGAGCTCGATCACTGCGACGCTGATGGCAGTACGATGGCTGGCAGGCTCAGTGTTGTCGAGCGACAGTAGCTCAGCCACCGTCGCGCCGCTCGCGAGCCGCAACAGCGCGAACGAGCGCGCTGCAGCGCCACGCATGCCACGCGGCATGCGCGCACTCTCGGGAGGCGCGCCCGTGACGGCGCCACGCACGCTTTCATCCGTCGCCAGCCGCGCAGCCTCCGCCGGATGGACGATCAGAGCGCAGCACCGCCGAAGCTGGCGCCATGTCTGAGCGGCAGCGCTGTCCTGAGCGCTCGCGCTGCCCTGAGCGCTCGCGCTGCCCTGAGCGCTCGCGCTGTCCTGAGCGCTCGCGCTGCCCTGAGCGCTCGCGCTGCCCTGAGCGCGGCGACCCTCGGCCTCCAAGGGATCATCCCCTTGCAACCCCAGCGCTGCCGCAAGCAGCAGCAGCGCTTGCAGTCTCCACTGCGAAGCGCTCAGCACGGCGCCGATCGGCCTCTCGAGCGAGGGCATGGCTGCTGCCAAGTCTTCCTCCGCCGCGGCGGCCTGGCCGGTAGCACCATCGGACTTGGCGCTCACGACGGCGCTGGTGGAGGCTGAGACTCGGCGGAGGCCGCCGTCGTCATCGTCGTCGTCCGAGTTGTCCGCGTGAACGTGGCGTGCTGCCGCGAGCGCCGTCGTGGGCGCCACCTGCCCATGTTCGAGCTTCTCCATGAGCGCCGTCGTGAGCGCCTCGTCGTCCCTATTAGGGTTCTTCTCCTCGAGCGCCGTCGTGAGCGACGGGGAGGTGAATGAGATGACATCCCACAGCATCGAGCTCAGGCGACGCCCGCCCGCCCAGTGCCCGAGGAGGGCTGAAGAAGATGAGCCCTCACCCTCAGCCTCGGTCGCGTCCGCCTCTACCGGTGGCGCCGTTGCGGAGGCAACGTTACCATATCTGGAAGGTGAAGCGTGCTCAAAAATTGGATGAAGCGCCGTCCCGGGCAGTGCAGCGTGCTCCATAGGACGAAGCGCCGCGTCTTGCGGAGACGTCGCCTGAGCCGACCGCGTCGTGTCGGCGTGGCTGTCCTCTTGCTCGGCAGCCTTGCTGATCATCTCGTCGCATATCTCGTGCAGGAGCCGGCGTGTGTCGATCGTATGCAGCATCGCACCGGCGCCGGCCCCACAGCCGAGGGCGCCGAGCTGGGCGCCGTCAACGGCCTTGGGCGCGACTCGCGGCTCGGCGCCCAGCTCGACGCTCTCGGCGCCGTCGCGGGCTCTGGGCACGCCACGTGGCTCGGCGCCCAGCTCGACGCTCCGGCCTCGGGAAGAGAGGCTGTGGGAAGAGAGGCCTCGGCTGCTCCGCTCAGCCGTGCGCGCCGCAGTCTCGGCCGCCGCGGCCGCCGCCATCGCTGCATCCGCCACCGACATAAGGGATTCAGCGTGTGCTCTTCCCACAGCCTCTCTTCCCACAGCCTCTCCTGCCCCCAGAAGGCCAGACTCGAAACTCGACTGTTCGACGGCAGCGTCGGAGGAGCTCGGGACAGCGCCCGGCCCCCTCTCGAGAGCGCCCAGGACAGCGCCCGGCCCCGTCTCGAGAGCGCCCGGGACAGCGCCCGGCCCCCTCTCGAGAGCGGAGGCTGCAGCTCCAGCGCCCGGGACAGCGCTAGCCACACTCGTGGGCGCGGCGCGCGCTACCGTAGCCTGCGCAGGTTGGGGCACCAGGACGGCTAGCCCCTTGCCCTTCAGAGCGACGAGCACGCACCTGCGAAGCGCGTGTGTAGCTGGGGCCGCGAGCGCTGCGGCGCTGGTGGCAGACGACAGTGTGCCTGGCGCCGTCCCGGGCGCCATGAGTCGATCGAAGCCCGACTCGAGGCTCGCGAGCGCCGTGGAGAGCGCGGAGGGCTGCGAGCTGAATGGTACGTGCCAGGGCAGTGACCACGATCGAAGCGGCCTCGGTGAGGGCAGGGGCTCGCCGGCCACCTCCGCCGCAGCATCCCCAAGAGCTGTGGCGTCGGCTTGTGAGGTTCGCAGCGGCCAGGCATGCACCTTCCCCGACGTCGCGTCCAGTGTGAGCAGAGCCCCCTGTTCACACTGGAGTTCACACGCGGAACAGAGGATGCCGTGCTCGCCGAAGGCATATCGCGCGAGCGGCGGCTGCCTGAGCAGCCGCTCGGCCGCATACGCATCCGAGTGGGCGCCATCCAGCGCCATCAGAAAGCCCTCCGCAGTGCCGCACACGAGCAGAAGCGGGTCCGGCAGAGCGCACCTCGGGTCCGGGAGAGCGCACCTCGGGTCCGGGAGAGCGCACCTCGGGTCCGGGAGAGCGCACCTCGGGATCGGCGCCGCAGCCTTTGCTGCACATGTGTCGTTACATTTGTCGTCCGCCACCGCCGTCTCCGCCTCAAGCTCTGTGCCGCGCGGGTCGGGGCGCAGAGTCGCCCGCTGGGGCACGAGCCTCACGCTGTGTACCCCCGCAGCTCGCATGAACCGTTCGTGAAAGATCCATCTCACGCCGAAGGAGCGAGCTGTGAAGGAGCGAGCTGTGAAGGAGCGAGCTGTGAAGGAGCGAGCTCCGCCGCCGCTGGTGCCGCTAGAGCCACCACAGCCGGCGCCCATCTCGACGCCCATCCGAAGCGCCGCTGAGGAGGCACCAGTGGAGGCACCCGTGGGGGCGGGTGGCAGCAAGGAGTGGCGCTGCGAGCGCGTGGGCAGGCAACGTCCTGGCTGCTCCGATGGCCAAGGCTCGTGGAACGCGAGAGAAGGCGCATCGGGCGCGTGGTACGATGGTAGGGTGAGTCTCATCTGCATTGCTGCGGCGTGGCCGCTCAAAGCACGCGTGGTGGCTTTGGGCATGAGGCTGGGACCAGCCTGACTGACCCCGCGCCCCTCTTTAAGCGCGCTTGGGGCGATCAGCACGCAGATGAGCTCGTCGTCGTCGTCGTCGTCGTCGTCGTCGTCGTCGTCCTCGTCCTCGTCGTCCTCGTCGTCCTCGTCCTCGTCGTCCTCGTCGTCGTCCTCGCCATCGTCGGCACCCGTCACATCCGGCGCGTCCCTCAGAGCGTCCCACTCCTCCTCACCTACGTGCATGCATGCAGCCGCGCCATCCTCGTGCCAACGCACGCGCACCCAATCGTAGGCGTCGTCGCGGGCGACTTCGGACGGCGCAGCAGCGCTGGGCACAGCAGACTGCATGCCATCACCCATGCTGCCAGCCATGCCGCCCGCCACGTGGGCGGTCGCGTGGGCGGTGGCAGGCGGCTTGGGCGATGCAGCACGTCTCAGGCCGGCGTCGTATCGGGCGTCAACGAGGCTCAGCACTAGCACCTCGCTCAACGATGCTAGCGCTATGAGCGTGCCACAAACGTCCACGCGAGCTGTCTCCATCCGAAGCGGCACGCAGCACAGCAGGTGGAGCGACTCCCTCCCCGTGCCGCTGATGGCGTCGTAGCGGGCGCCGAGTGCGTCGTTGCGGGCGCCGCTCTGCAGGAGTAGTAGGCGGTCGGTGCATGCGACGACCACGATGCCCGAGTGCTCGCACGCGGCGACGCAGCTTGCGTCCGCCGCGTGGCCCGCGCGCTGGCCGCCCGGACCGAGCGACAGCCACACGGCAGCAGCGGAAGATGCGGCAGACGCGGTGGAGGCGGGGGCAGCGGCGGTGGCGGCGGAGAGCGCTCGAGGGTACACGGCAGCGTCGCCATGCGAGCTCGCCTGAATCAATGACTGCAACACGAGCAGGTCGTCGCTACGCGGGACGACGCACATTGCAAAGGCAATGCCAGCACCCGCGCAGCGCAGCAACCGTCGTATCGCCCACGTCGTATCTCCCTCTCCTGCGTCAAAGATCCTCAGCGTGCCATCTGCACATCCAATGGCGACCGAGCCCTTACCAGCAGCACAAGCGCACGTCACGTGGACGCCGTCGAGCGCGAACGAAGGCAGCATCGCACTTATGCGCCGCGTGCACGGGCCTTGCTGATCTCCTTCCGGAAGCACTCGTTGAGTGCACGAAACTCCTTCTCACAGGCGCCCTTTTGGACGCCGTCAAAGTGCTGCGAGATGCACTGGCCGTACTGCCTCGAAGCGTCACTACACGCAGCGAAGCTGGTCACGAGGCGGCGGACGAGCTTCTTGCCGTCGCTTCCGCTGTGCGTGTTCGGGGAGGGCATCTAGCGCGCGGCGAGACCGTCCCGACGTCGCGAACCGCCACGTCTCCATTTTCTCGGATGAATCTCTTGAGTGTGAACAGGCTACAGTACCGGTGTAGATCGGGGATACTACTGAAGGGAACCAATAAGGTCCGCACCTAAGTTCATGTAGGACCGCACTGAGCGCTCCTCTCCTTTCGATGAACACCTAATTAGGAAGTACCGTACCGGTATACTTTACATCGAAGGAAGCCGCATCTCCGACCGCGTGCCGCCCTCTATACCCACACACAGCGCGCGCCTGGCATGAGAGCAAGCTATCGCACAAAAGCTATGATTGAATCCGCGCCACGATTTGCACACGTCATCGTCTTCGCCCTGATGGTGAGCGTCACCGATGCGCAGCCGCCACAAACGGCGGCACCACCAGATCCCGGGAGCGGCGACGACGGCGGCTTGGAAACGCCATTTGGGCGGCCTTCGCCGCCGCCGTCGCCGTCGCCGCCGCCCCCGTCGCCGTCGCCGCCGCCGCCGACGCCGCCGAATCGCCCCCCCCCGCCGCCACAAACGGCGGCACCACCAGATCCCGGGAGCGGCGACGACGGCGGCTTGGAAACGCCATTTGGGCGGCCTTCGCCGCCGCCGTCGCCGTCGCCGCCGCCCCCGTCGCCGTCGCCGCCGCCGCCGACGCCGCCGAATCGCCCCCCCCCGCCGCCACAAACGGCGGCACCACCAGATCCCGGGAGCGGCGACGACGGCGGCTTGGAAACGCCATTTGGGTCGCCTTCGCCGCCGTCGCCGTCGCCGTCGCCGCCGCCGCCGTCGCCGTCACCGCCGCCGCCGAATCGCCCCCCCCCCCCGCCGCCGCTGCCACCACCGGCGGTGCGACCAACGCCGGGGCCAATCCCAGAGAGTTACGACTACGGCGGCTTGGTTGATCCGCCACCAACGGCGGCACCACCAACGGGAGCAGGCAGCGGCGCAGGAGGCGGTGGCGGTGGTCCTGGCCCGGGTCCTGGTCCTGGCCCTGGCCCGCCGGGACCAATCTGGTCGATTCTTTCGGGTGAATCGTATTGCGAGGTCACCTCCGATGGGTATTGCATCACCGATGGCCCTGGCAGCCATGGCAACCTCGAGGCTTGCACGATACGAGCGGAAGTGCCAATGACACTTCGATTCCTCGAGTTCAACACCGAGATCGGATACGATTTTATCACGATTGGAGGCGTTGCTTACTCCGGCTCCACAGCCCCGACGAATGTGCAAGTGTCCGCCGGAACACTCTTGACATGGTCAAGCGATGAAGCGGTCTCGCGTTCAGGCTTTGTGATCTGTACCACTGCTATTCCACCATCATCGCCACCGATGCCACCGTCACCACCAATGCCACCGCCACCACCGTCATCACCGCCGATGCCACCGTCACCGCCGGGGCCACCGGCGCTCCCGCCAATTCCACCGTCGCCGCCGCCTCAAATACCCGGCCTCTGCTCTAATAACGATGGGGAAGATTACTGCTCGTTTATCGACGACGGCACTTGCGACGATGGCGGGCCCGGTGCTGAATTCGACGATTGCGCCTTGGGCACAGACTGCAACGATTGTGGGATCCGCATCTTGTATTCCCCACCGTCGCCCGGATATCCGCCGCTCCCGCCGTTGCCAGCCGGAGCGCTCATCATTGGAGGCGTTCCCGTGGTGCGCGTCACCTTCTCCTTCCCCCCACGAAATGTTACACAGGAGGAAGTGTTTGAGTTCATGAAGACGGTGGGCAACGTTGCGCGCTGTGCAACCCCCCCAGTGCCTTGCCAAGTATCTCGTGAGCTGACGGCAACCAGCCCGGAATTCGTACGCTCGACGGTCCTTGCGAGCACTATGACCTTTCGGCTCACCTTCCCCGAGTCCACCTTCAACGGCTCCCTTGGCTCGGCCGTCCCCGCCCCAGCGGGTGCGGCGCGCGCCAATGCGGCGCGCAACGCTCTCACGTCTACGCCACTCACCGCGCCGGTGTATTCGACGGACCGCACCATCACATTCACCCTTCAACTTGCCGGTGACGTCGCCGCGTTCACCGAGAGTGTGCGAAGTGAGATTGCCAGCGCGATCGCGACCGCGGCGAGTGTGAATGCGTCTCTCTGCACCGAGACGTGCGTGTGGGCCTCCGATGGCGATTGCGACGACGGCGGTCCTGGCATGCAGTACACATCCTGCGCCATCGGCACCGACTGCACCGACTGCGGCGTGCGCAAGCTGGTGGAACTGAATGTTACGTCGTGCAGCGTCGTGGCCTGTGGCACGGCCACCGGCGTCATCCTTGCCGTGCATATCCGGACGCTGGCAGCCAGTGCGACCACGGTCCACTCGAGCATTTCAAATGCAATCAGCAGCCCGAGCCTCGCGACCCTCATGCTCGCCAACGTCAACGTCACGGGCGTGCGCCGTGCTCGACGTCTCGCGGCTTCTGTGATCGCGATCATGGCGATGCCCGACGTGATAAGCGGGCCCAACGTGATAGGCGCATTCGGAATCACCAACTTACCACATGCAACCATCACCTCCGCAGCTGTACCGTACTACAAGCCACCATCCCCTCCACCTGCGCCTCCGCCTCCCGCAGCACCACCGGGCCTGTGCTCGAACACGTGCGACACCTCTGGCAGTGGGGGGACCCCGGGTGTGTGCAACGACGGCGTCTCTCCGGACCCTTTCCCTTTTCGGCAGCTCTGCCCGTTCGGCAGCGACTGCAACGACTGCGGCTCGCGTGACTTTTGTCACACCTGCTCGCTCGAGTGTCAGAGGCGCAACAATGCGCTGCCCGCAACGAAACGTGGCAGTGGGTGCATGGCGAGCATGTTTGGTGACACGGTCTGCGACCCCAATTGCAACAACCGCGAGTGTGGCTACGACGCCGGCGCATGCACACTGAGCCAGATCCGGTCCGTGTGCACGGCCGAGCAAGATCTTGGTCGCACGGACTATAGTACGAAGCCGCTGGCACTCGGGCTCCTCGATGATGGTGATGCGAGCGATGGCTCCTTCCGGCTACTCCTGCCAGAAAATAACTCGCATACCTCGAGCGCCTCAATGCTCGCCATGGGCCGCGTGCCGATCGCAATCTCACTCGACCTCTCGCCCATCCGCCTGGTGCTGCAGCAAGACTTCAACGAAAACTACATCTTCGCCGAGATGGGGTACACGCTGCAGTGGGCCGACCCACGCCTCGCTCGCTCGCCGTGTGCGGGCGCACTTTCGGGGATGCTCTCGCTCGACTTTGAGCAGGGCATGAGCCAAATCGCGCGCGAGGCGGCCCGCGCGATGCGCTCCAAGTTTTGGGTGCCCTCATTAGTGCAGACAGACGCCGTCCCTGGCTACCGTGGCCTCGACGATACCACCGATTTCAGTCTAGGTACGGAGACGATTCTCATAGATGGTGCGCCAGGGTCGAGAGATGAAGGGTTAAGGGTCCCCATCCCAGTGCAGCCTTGGCTCGATGGCTATGGCACCGAGCTGCCGGAGTCCGCACCATCAGCAACGCCCTCGGTCGTCCTCCCGATCGCCAAACAATTCACGTCGGGGTCACGCAACACATCAGCATGCGTCGGCTGCGCCTCCTGGACGGGCGACATTGAGTTCCAGCTGCTCCAGTCGCACCACATCTACTTCTTCTATCCCTTTGACCAGCAGGAACTCAGGTTGACCGTAGAAGTGACCGGTGCCTGGCTGTACGGCTGTGTGGGCACGGGCGCGGACTCGCCTGTGCTGGCCGCGATGGGCCTCACGGAGGAGAACAAGGACACGGTGTTGCTGCCGCCGACGGCCGAGTGGTACTTGAACGGACCCCTGTCCGAGTCGGTGCGTGTGGCGCACCCATTCAATAACGGAGTGGAGGAGGTGCACCGATGCGAGGTCGTTATGTTCGCGAACCGCAACCCGACCGTCTTCATCTTCCGCGCGCTGGTCACGACGATCATTGTCGTCTTCGGCTCCTTGCTCACGGCGATCTTCATGCATGCCGAGGAGCACAGCGGCGACCGCGCGTCTGTGCTGTACATCGCCTTCCTCATCTCGCTGACCAACATGGCGACGACCAACCTGGGCCTAGGAAAGGTCTCCTCGCTGCTCTGGTACGACCTCTTCAACCTTTCGCAGCTGCTTCTCTCGCTGATCGCGGTGGCCGAGACGATGGTGGTTCACCTCCTCTTCAAACATAACGCGGCTAAGCTCGCCACGCACATCGACTCTGTCTGCCGGCAAACGCTGCCGGCCCTTTACATCGGCGTGACGGCGGGCATCTTCATCTACGGCATTGGCCGTGGCCGAGAACTTTACACGAGCGTGGGCTTTGCGATCATGGGCATTTTCATCATCACTATGATCCCGGCAACCCTGTTCTTTGTTTGGGTTCGGCAGGGGCGCCTAGGGCGCTGGCAGGCAAAATGCATCAAGGAGCTCAAGAAGGCCAATCCCGCCGATGGCAAAGAGTACGACACGAGAGTGAGGCAGGTCTTCCACGCCTTCGACGTGGACGAAAGTGGCGAACTTGACACGGACGAGTTGCGCGACTTGTTCGTTGCCCTCCACCCGAAGATCTCTCGCGATGACCTGAGCTCCTGCATTCGGTGTATGTCTGCGTACGTCGACCCCGCTTCGGGGGTGCTTACGGAACCCAAGTTTCTCGACGCGCTCATCGAGGGCGAACGTACACTGTCGCAACGCATCAAAGAGCGCAACACTGGCCCCAAGGTCCCTATGCTGCGGATGAAGACCCGTGACCTCGGACAATTTCAAGAGGATCCCATGGCCATCGCCGACGATGAGCGCGAGAAGGTCCTCGAGGAGGATGTCATCCGCAGGCATCGCAAGATTGGCACGCCTGACACGGATGCCTCGCCGCTCGTGACGATGCCACAACGGGCGGAGGTGGTTACGGTGTCGTCCACTTCTACAAACTCCTTGGGGGGGGCAGATCGTTCGCACATCGCGCAGTTCGCCAAGGGCGACAAGGTCCTCTACACTACTAAGGCCTTTGGCCCGCAGATCCGCGCCGAGATCAAGCGGGTGCACACAGAGACGACGCCCCCTTGCTACACAATTCGATATGAGGGCCTTGCCATCGAGAAGCAGACGGAAGAGCACCAGCTCACACTTGCCTTTCCGCCTCCGCCGCCGCCCAGCGGCAGTCCAACTAGCGCGCTAGCGCTTGAAGCTTCACAAAAGCTGAAGGAGCAAGTGTCCGAGCAAGTGTCCAATGAGACGCAAGAGGCAAGACGAGTTTGATGGGCCAGCAGATCCTCGACGCGCTTGGACGCGTTTGAGACGAGAGTGCAACATCCATGCAGGGAATGTAGGCTGGTGATTCATTCTACTGCTCGCCGGGGCACGGCAGGCGTAACCGAAACCGTGGCCGCGGGCCGCGCTCGCGGCCGTCGGGCTCCTCCAAAGGAAGCCTATACCAACGCCGTGCCGGAATCTTGTCCGGGAGCACAGGGGTGGTGCGGGGCGTGAGTGGCGGGCTCACTGTCACTTCTGTGTCTACAAAAGTGACAGTCGAGCCGGGAGTGAGCGGGTCCTGAGGAACGATGTTAATCGATTTAGCGGTCAATGCAGCATCGGTGCCAGCCACGATCAGTGGGTGCATGTGCTGTTGGCTGTTTCAAAATAATTCAGCCGGACCTACGCTAGACGTCGTTTCGGAGGGGAATGACGCTTTGACGTTTGTATGCCTGGGTACCCCCCTCGCCCGCGTGTGCGCTGCCGTCAAAGGCGTGTATCACTTACTTACTGGAGGGGATGCCGCGGCCGCGGCGTCGACCGCGTTGGAACGAACGGGTGTGGCGGCGGAGGTGCGGGTGGCGGCGGCAGTGCCGGTGGTGGTGGCGGCGGCGAGGGCGGCGGCGCGCAGGGGGCGGGCGGCTGCCGCGGCGAGGGCGGAGGCGGAGAGTGCGGCGGCGGCCGCGTTGGCGGCGGTGTGGGCGTCGGTGCCGGAGGGCGGGGGCGGGACGACGAAGGCACCGACTCATCAACCGCGTCAACGCTTTGGAGGCGGCGCGCGCGCGCGCGCTGCCTGCTCGACGAGCCGCTTCTCCTTCTCCTTCGTCACTTGCTCCTCGTCTTCGCTCTCGGCGAACTCATCGTCCTCGCTCACCCAAGAATCGAGCCTCTCCACCGCCACCTCGGCACCAATTTGGCATACGACCTCATCAACGAGAGTCCCGAAACAGCCCAGCAGTGCGAGCTCCACGCGCACGAGCTTGGCGCTCTCCTCCGCCACCACCGCCTTCTCAATCGACCACAGGAAAGGCTCGAGTGGCGTCGGCTCCGCACTCTCGAGTGCCTCGTCTACAATCCCCCACGCGGTCGTCCTCATAAAGTCGACGATGTTCTTGTGCTCCGAGAGCGCACCTGCCTGGTCCCGGCCCAGGTAAAAGTGCGGCGAGAAGATGCGCTGCTCAATAGGTACGGCGCCGATGCGAGCGGAGCCCGTACGCACCGCGAGCAGCTCGGAACGCCGATGGTCGGTGGGCGGCTGCAGGTAGTACACGAAGACGCCGGAAGCCTTGTGCTGGGGCACGACGGACGAGCAGCCGACGGCGATGCGCTTGCCATCGGAGGTGACGGCGAGTGAGTCGAGTGAAACGCTCATGTCACGACCGAGAGGTCGGATGGGGGGACGTACCTGCACGCCGGAGCCGAGGCTATAGATGCGCACTGCATTGTCGAGGAGCAGAAAGACGTAGTCGGTGCCGGGTAGGTCGAGGTACGACGAGACGACCATTTTGACCGGCCTCTCGGCCTGCTTCCCCTGTTGCTTGAGCAGCAGCCTCGTCTGTGCATCCCATCCACCTTGATCCCCCAAAGGGATAGTCACCTTGAGCTTCAGAAACTCGCGCTGTCCTTTGGTGACGCTCAGCTGCTGGATGCGCATGTGCGGGCCCTCCGGCAGGTTATCAAAGAGAGTGAGGGTCACGAGGACTGAGCTCGTCGGGTTGAGGCAGGCGGTGATGAGAGAGCCCTTGACCCTCTTGTGCGCGTACCGGCACGACGCGTGGCGTAACAGCGTGCCGCGATTGTCACGGTCGACGATGGTAATCTCGCACGTGTGATTCTCCTCTATCGGGTCACCGTAGAAGCTGCGCACCGTGCCATCGTCGAGCCGTTGCGTGCGCCACGGCCGCTCAGGCAGTAGCTTCAAGTGGGCGTTGACGAGCCAGTCGTGCTCTCGCGACGCACTCGCGAACGCATCCGAGTAGCCGGTATTGTTGCCCGCACTCCGGGGAGCTGGTTCCGGCTCCTTGCCCTTCTTGCCCTTGGGCGCGAGCGCAACGGAGTCTCCGATGGCGCCACGCTGCAGGCCGGCGGGAGGGAAGTGGACTTGCTCTGTGCTCGGCTCGGCGGCGTTTAGGCGCACCGTGAGGCCGAGCTGCATGGACTTGGCCGGACGGAACCATCCGTAGTCGGAGTAGTTCTCCTTGCGGTACGGCCACTCTAGCAGCAAGCCGAGCTCGTCGACGGTGATCATGAGCGAGTTGTTGTGCACGAAGCCGACGAACACGAGGGGCGCCGGGTGGCCGGTGAAGTACTCGCGTGAGATGAGAGAAGCAGGGAAGAGCGGTGCCAACGTCTCTCCTGGACCTCCTCGCTCGCGCGAGCTCGGGCGCGGGCCGCCGCTCTTGGCGCGCTCCTTGCCGCGACCGGCGCGAGCCGCGGCAGCCTCAGCGGCGTCGGGCTTCTCGCCGACCCTGCGCCTGGCGAGCACCTCCGCGGCCTCCTCTTCGGTGCCAAGGGGCAAGGGGCGGCAGACAGGCGCGGAGTACACTGAGCGCTCGGCCCCTGGCCGGTTGCACTTGGCAAGCAGCCCGCCGCGCATCGCCACCACAAAGGCGGGCTGCGTGCCCATGAGTGTGAACGACGGATGGAACTCGGCTACCAAAGGGTATACCTCATCCAATTCGCGCTTGGGCCCTGCGGGCCGCAGTGCCGACGCAGCCACCACCTGGTTGGTGGCAGCGGCGGCGGCGCGCCTGGCCTCAGCTTCAGTGTCCTTGGGCGTCGGGACGGCGGCCGTCCCCTTCTTGGGCGGCGATGGCGGGGCTTGAGGCAGTGCGTCGGGTGCAGCATTCTCTGCCTTCTTGCGGCCTGATCCGAAGAAGCCGCCCGTCTTTTTGGTGGCCGGCTGCAGCGGCTGCGGCATCGGCGCCTCGGCAACATCACGCCCCGGGTTTCCTTTTCGGGGCGAGGAAGGCGGCAGTGTCTCCCCGAGTGAGGAGAGGGCTTTGCCGCTGAGGGCGCGGGCCGCAGCCTCTTCCATCGCCGCGTCATCAATCATCAACTCGGCTTTGACCAGGTGAGTGCGAGCGAGCACTTCGACCAGCAGATGCGGCCGCCGCTGCTCCCCCGACCCGCTCACCTTTGCCGACTGGCCCACAACCTGGTCGGAGAGCTTCTTGGGCAGCGCCCCTTCCCAAGCCTCTTGCGAGTTCTCATTCGCAACTTGCATGGCATTCGCCGCCTCGGCCCAAGCGACCTGCGCCGTCTCGAGCGCCTTGGCGGCACCCTCTTTCTGTTGGGCCTCAGGCGTACTCAACTCCTGCGCCTTTTCCTGCGCCTCGAGATAGGCCACCTGAGACCAGAAGGCTGTAGCTCGATGCTGCGCAAGCCCCACCAGAGAGTTGACCATGCCGGTGACCGACCAGACCCTAATGAAGCCCGCCGCGTCGGTGGTGAGCACCTCGGACGAGTCGAACGACCATCGCACGCTAAGCACGTCATTCGGCCGGTCGCACGCAACCCGAGGGATCCGGCGGATCAACTCCGCGCCCGGCCGGCGCTCGGCGCAGTGGTAGATGAGCAGCCCGCCGCCGCGCGTGCCAACGGCGAGCATATGGCACTTGGGAGTGAACTGCACGGCCGTCGGCTGCTGCGACGGCTCGCCAGCCTCGGCAAGAAAGCTCTCGATCAGCTCGGTCCCCGCCCAGTACGCCCCCTCCTTGTCAAGGAAGACCTCTCGAATCGTCTTGGAACATTTTGGAAGATCGGGCGCGTCCGACATGGGAATGATCACCACGCCACCCTGACCGTCATCCGAGTCCACGTCGTCCGAGGAGGAGGAGGAGTCGGCATCGTGGATAGTCTTGCGCGGCCGGCGGCCACGCCACTTGGTCGTCAGGGGCGCATGGTGCTTATGAATCTTGGACGGGAGCTGCGATCTCGAACGCGCCATGTCGTTGTACATGCGTGGGAGCTCCGCCGCTGGCTCGGCGTCGAGCAAGCCGCCCGCCGCTACGCGCCCTATCGAGCGTAGCAGGATGCGCCGGGCGAGGCTCGAGCACAAATCTCGCTCCGCCAGCGCCTGCCGACACGCCGCATTCGTCTCCTCGCGTACCAGATCCGTCAGCATGCGCGTGGCGACCTTATTCACGTTCGTGGGGTCGACCACCGCCTCCTCTCGCAATCTCGCTTTCTCCGCCGAGCGCGCGATGGCGACTGCGAATTCCACATCGGCCTTCACGTCCTCGGCCTCGTCCTCACCATCTGCGCCGTCTTCGTCTTCGTCTTCGTCCTCGTCCTCGTCCTCGTCCTCGTCCTCGTCCTCGTCCTCCTCCGAGCTCGAGCTTCGCCGTTCAGCAGCCTTGGCCTTCGCAATCTCCCTCGCAATCTCCCTCCTTTGGCGCGCCTCGCTCGCCAGCCGGCGCTCAAGCGCCTTGTGCGAGCGCTCCCAGTTGGCGTATTCCTGCCGGAGCTGCGCCTCGTCGGGGCCATGCTCGCCTGCGCTGCTGATCTGCCCGATCATCTCACTGACGAGGTCATACGCCACCGAGCGCGACACCTTAACAGCTTCCAGCTGCTCCGTCTTGTAGGTCTGCGGTCCCAGCCAGCCAGAGTACCCGCGCCCACCCGCGCCCTTACGGTTTTCGGCCAGGCTCAGCGTGAACGCCTTCTGGCGCGCGTGCAGCGACGCCTGCTGTTGCTCGAGGGTGGCCGCGTACGCACGGCGCACCTCCGTAGCGCTCTCGAGCGGGTGCACGTGGCTCGGATCTTCGTCAGTGTCGGCCAGCTCCGCCTCGCCGCCGCTTGCCGCGCCCGCCGCTGCCTTGCCGTCCAGGCCGCCCTCCTCGCCCACACCATCGGCCGACGAGTCGTGCGCGATGGCCGTGGCCGCCGCAAGCTTGTCCTTGTGCTTACGGGCCAGCTCGGTGCGCCGCGCCTCGAGCGCCTGCACCTGCCGTTCCAGATCGAGGCGCTGCTCGTTGAGCGTTTGGCGATCAAGTTGCTCCTTCATCCGCTGCTCCGACAGCTGCTGCTTGCGCCGCGCCATCGTCAGCTCAGCACCGCGCGCCTCCTGATCCTCGACTCCTGCGTCTGGCTTGACCGAGGTACTAGTACGTGGCGGCCGCGCGACGGCGTAGGAGCGCAGCACGTCCTCGGGCAGCGAAGAGCCCCCCGCACCACCGACACCAATGCCTGCTACGAGCGCAGCCTCACCCTTGCTGAGCGACGCCACACGCGCCTTGTAGTGCGCTGCCTGCGCCTCCAGTGCCTCGGTGCGCTTAGCGACCTCAAGCTGCTTTTCACGCGTCGCCGCGAGCTCGCGCTGAGCTGCAATGCGTTCTGCATCGAGATCCGCCATTGTTATTGATTGACCGCACACAAATTATTGATGTCAATGGTGCCAATGTGCGCTGCACGCCGTTGCTGGTGCCCCAAGTCGCCACCCTCGACGGCCGGACCCCTCTACTAGTACTCTTCATCATGTGAAAAGACGTCTATGAAAGGAAAGTTGAGCGCCGTATTGGTGATTTGAAGCATGAATATCGCAGGAGAGAACAGCCGACAACCGACAACGCGGAACACTGACAACGAATCTTCATGTCACTTGTCGTGGACAACCAATCGAAGACAACCTGCTCGAGATACGGAATCAATGTCCGGATACAATTACTTGGAGCAACTCTTGTGTCACAAGACTTGAACGACTTCCTCCTTCTGCCGATTGCGATTCTCGGTCCGCGGCGAAGTCAACGAATCGAACATGTCGCAGAAGTCGCGATCGAGGGGGGGCTCGCCCGTCGCCTTGTCCTCCGAGACAGCACTCCTATCAGAGGTGGGCGCGCTGACGTTTCGAGAATAACGCGTGGCCAGCTCCTGCTGCTTCGTCGCCATCTCATCGCAGAGCAACTTGTAAACTGCGCGCTGGTTGCAGAGCAGGGCAAGGTCGGCAGCGGTACGATTGTCCTTATCCTTAAAGGTGACGTTGGCACCCGCGTCGATGAGCAGCCGGCAGCACTCGATCGCGCCGCGTGCGGCCGCCCAGTGGAGAGGTCGACGATCTCTGTCCTTGTCGAGCCTGTTCGGGTTTGCATGGGTCCCAAGCGCCTTGTCGAGGATCTTTTTGAGCTCTCGGGGCTGGTTGAGTGCGCAGTGTAGGGAGAGCGCGTCGTGCATCATCGCACCGCTCATGGGCTTTGGATCCACCTCAGCCGGCCCGTACGTGAGAAAGTAGTACACGTCCATCGCGCCATACGCCTCGGCGAGCTCTGCCGCAGTCTGGCCGCTGGCATTGAGGGCGGCGTCATCAGCACCCGCGCGCCGGAGCTCCTGCACACAGTGCATGTGGCCGCGTGCGGCTGCCCAGTGCAGAGGGTAGCGGTCGCCGTCCCGATCGCGCGTCATCACCGCCTGCTTGTCCGCAACGGTCACGCTCTTCAGCTGCGATAGCTGGTCCAGTGCGGCGTGCAGCGAGAGGGCGGCGATGCCCTCGAAGACCTTTTTCGGATCGCGGTGCTCGGGTCCGCGGTTAGTATAATAGAACGTATTCGCCAAGTCACTTACCGTAGAGAGCACCTGGCGCGCCGAGCGCATCGATGCAAGATTGGTCGATGTCGATGTGGACGGGCTCTTGGCCTTGCCCGGTGAGTTGGACAACTTGCCAGTGTCCAGGACAGGGCTCTTGCCCGGTGAGCTGGACAACTTGCCCTGCCCCTCGGGTGGCGCCGGTAGATCCGGGAGATAGATTCGCGGGCGATGGACAGCGGCGTGTGCGCGCATCTCTTGCTCGTGATGCTGCTCGTGCTGCTGCTGCTCGGACGACATGATACGTGTTCGGTACGCCATGGCGGAAGACATCTCGTCTTCCTGCGGCGTGGATTTGGTCTGCTTCTCGTCGTTCACGGGCTGCTCAATTTTGACCGTCTCCTTCTCCTCGACTTTGACGCTGAGGTCGACCACTGCATCGGAACTTTGGTTTGCACCCATGGGAGACTCCCTTTCGCGAACACAACACCTCCAAAAACTTCAGCGCGCTTGCTGCGCGTCCAGTTTGAGATTCGTTTGCAGGAATCCTAGAGGAATCCGTACATATATAGTAAAAGGTCGGCCAACAAAAGTGTTGAGACCTTCGGCTCATTTCGCCTAATTCGACGAAGTCCGGGTGTTCCACAGCTATTTCCGGAAACCGGAAGTTTGCAAAGTTGACGAGACGCCGCGTCCGACGCGAGAGCAGAATTTAGATACGCACGGCGGAGGGAAACAGGATGTCAGCATGATGAACAGGCTCCCTGCCCCCCGCCCCCCGCTTTTTGCACGCGACTAAATGCTTCACCGATTGCGATCCACTCGATTACTTTGGCCCACCCACAGTTCGATGATGAGCGTCTCGCGCGTGCCCGCGGTGACGGGGCGCACGTTGTGATAGTCCTCCGAGCGAAAGAGGATCCCATCGCCCAGGCCGAGAGCATGCGCGACAGCCACACCCGTCGAGGGGTGACCTTGCCACGTGAGGAACTCGCCGCCTCGGAGCATCGAAGGATCGGTGAGTAGGACCGATAGGGTGAGGGAGCTGCCTGAGTCCTTGTGATCTGGGTCCATGAGACCCGCGCCCACCGAGTAGTGATGAAGCTCGACGCAGCGCACGTTCAGCCCGGCCGCCGCCTCTCGCCCCCGCGGGTCATGATCCTTCATCGACTGAACGATTGACTCGATGACTTCCACACATGGGCCGCTCAGCAGCCCACTCGCCATCGCAGCGTGCAAGAAAATGACCTCGTGCCCGGCGCCGTCGTCGTGCACAGGCCATGCACAAGCATGCGAGCGGAGCGCGAGGAGCTTACCGACCTGTACCGAGTCCACGAGACGACCCAGCACGGCCGGCGTGAAGTGCTCGAGCTGTAGCAGTGCAGCCACCTCCGTGTGCCCCTGCCCGGTCGCCCATTCAAGCGCCGTTTCGCCGTCCGCGTCGCAGATGTCAAGGGTGACCTGCGCACGCACGAGGCTGCGCACGATGCCCGGGTGCCCGATGAACGCCGCGGCATGCAGAGCAGTCACTCCTTCTTCGTCCTGCATGTTCACCTTCGCACCGTGCTCCAGGAGTGCATCCACAACTGCTCCCGCGCCGCCCGCGCTCGCCTTTTGCAGCAGCGTCGAGCCGCTGTTGTTGGCCTGCGCGTTGACCTCGCCGCCGCCGCGCAGCCAAGCAAGCACCCCTTCCAAGTCGCCCTTGGCCGCTGCGCCGAGCGCGCTGGCAAAGGCCGCAGGGTCTGCGGGCGGACGCAGCTCGGACACGCGCGAGAGGGGATAGCTCGCGTGGGCCTCCTGCCATCGCTCACGCAGCTCCTCACGGCTGAGAGGCACAGCCTCCGCCTGCAAGGCCGCAGGCGGTCCGTCAGCCAGCACGCCATCCACGTACCTCCACAACCCTCGCCACCGTGCCTCAGAACGAACAGGGGTGCCGACGAGCGAGCGAACCATTCGGAGGAGAGCGAACGGTACGAGCACCATGCGCGCAGCCTCGGCCGCGTCGGAGCCGGGCGCCAGTGGCGCGGGGTCCGAGCGGGATAGTGGGGGATCCAGCGAGATCCGGCGAGATCCCCTGGCCAGCGGCGCGGGGTCCGACGCTGCGCACTTGGTGCTCAGGTCCTCGAGCGCGGGCGCGCTGGTGGACGTGATGGCAGAGTTGAGTAGCTGCAGGCAGCGGCGCAATCGAGCGTCATCAGCAGGCACGGAGGACGAGGAGAGGACTGTGCATAGGAGCGCGGCGATCGGCCGTGGCACGTGCACAGAGGGCAGCTGGCGTGCGGACGAGCCATAGCTTGCCTCCCAGTCGATGAATCGGGCGAGGGCCGCCTCCATATTGAGTAAGGAGAACTGGGCGACGAGCGTGGGACGCATGGCATACTGTCGGCCATCGGGGAAGAGCGAGGGCATGCAGAACGAGATGGCGAGCAGGGCGGTGCGGTGCAGCCCGGGGGCATGCGCGCCGCCGCAGCGCCACAGGCGCGAGTCCAGAAGTACCGCATCACCGCAGCGTAGGTCGAAATGAACCCCAACGCCGTCGCGCAACGCGTCCGCGCCGCGTGTGCGCACATCGGCGTGCACGGCGGCGGCGTGCGAGCGTGGCCACACAAGCGGAGCGCCTGCGCGGTACCCGACGTCACACAGCGCTATGAGCACTGTGAGCACGGACGCGCCGCGCTGCGCCAGCGCCTCCTGATAGTGCGTCTGCGCGTCCTCGACGCACGCTGGGGTGGCGCAGTGCATAGGCTTGATCGGGGCGCCGCCATCGCTCATCTCGCACGACAGCTCGCAGAGGGCGGCGTCATCCCCGAGTTGCGCCGCGAGTGCGGAGGCCATGGGCGCCGATCCACGGACGGCGAGCACCGCGGCGCGAGTGGCATGTGTCAGGCCCAGCTGGACTGCGTAGCGACAGGGCGATGAACCGTCGCAGCTCAAGAGCGACTCGCCGAGCGCCGCGTCCGCGTTCGCGGCGCATCCAGCCGCTGTACGCTGATCGACCAATCCAGGCACCACCAGAATGCCATACGTGTTGATCGCTGAGATGGCTGCACGAATGCCCTGAGACTTCTTCATCGGGCGGTCCTCTCGCCGAGGTAGCAGCCACGGCGACTCGTCAACCTCTGAAAGTAGCACGTGCGCCGCCGAGCGCGTGCCCAAACGCTTGTGCGAAAGTGGGCTGGCCTGCTCCAGTGGAGGTAACGATGGGATTGGCGGATGGACGACTGGCTTCATCGGAATTGAGCGTGAACGAAAACTTGAGTGTGTACGGTGTACCGGTAAAAAGACACCGGGGGGCAGTGTGTACCGGTACATGTAGGTTCCTTGTTAGAAAACTGTTCTGCGCAGGTTTGGGGGGTGCTCACAAGAGGCTATCTCGGCAGCCGTCATTCTCGCCACCGGTACCGGTACCATCCTCGCTCCTTCTCGCCGCACCCGCCATGAGCTTCCCGAGCTAGTTCAAGCTCATCAAGGGTACATCAAGGGCATGTCGCCCTTCTAAACCGCCCCCGTGCGGTACCCGCCACTCTGGCGTTAATGCGTATGTGTGATTATGAATGTGTGTCTGAGTGTCTGTGTACTAGTCTGTGTGACTTCTACCGGGACCTTCATGGTGGGTTTGGAGGACGGTCGAAGCTTGTGGGAGGTTCGTCTGTGTGATCCGTGTGCCTTGTGCGCCCGCGTGTCCCGTGTGTGTCCCGTGTGTGTCTCGGCTCCCCCCGGTGTCTTTTTATCGGCACGTACGGCCCCGGCTCCCCCGAAAAATCCTCTCGTGTAACCCGCCGATGTCTTTTTTTCTTTTTACCGGTATGAATACCGGCCCTGTAACGCAAGAAGGTCGCACCGCGCAATGTCTTGCGGCCTGGGTGGCATGTTCTCGAGGCGCGCTGCCGCCTCGGAGAGTGGCTTCGCCCGTGACGAGAGCAAGCGATCCGTGCTGCGCTTACTCGAAAAGCGCGAGCAGGCCGTGTCAGATCAACTCGAAAAGGTTGCAGAGCTCCGTAGAGTTCAGGACGGCATTCAGAATGCTGCCATAAAGAGCGCCGTTGGATTTTCGATTCAGGCCGAGGAGGAAAAGCTTGCCGAGCTTCGTAGTCGGATGGTTGAGCTCGACCGGCAGCTGAAACTACCCATGGATGTGCCAACGGTGGACGTGCTGGCAGAAATCCACGCCCACGAGGTGCCGTTAGGAAAGGTGTCTGTCAAGGACGAGGCAACGGTTTACGACATCTCCATCCCGCCGCCCGACCCTTCGGTGCCCGTGCCGCCGCAGCCTACGACGAGCGCGGTCGTAGCAGAAATCTACCGCGAATCGGGGATGACTTATGCCGGCCGCAGCAAGAACTGGTTTGGCATGTTGGCAGCGTCGACGAGCCCATCCAACATGCTCCAGACTCAGAGCCACGCGATGGAGAAGAGACTTGGCCGTCCGCTACGTCCGCGCGAATTGGCTGAGATGCAGCAGAACGCTCGAGCCACCGTCGTGGCGTCGGCCTCGTTGCTTGTCGGAACGTTCTGCTGCCTAGTCGGTGCCGCTTTCGCCGGAGTCGTCATCTGGCGGGGCTACGGAAAGCCAAGGACATCCGAGGACCTCGCGCGCATGACAGAACAGGTGCAGACTGCGCAGAAGGAGCGTGAGGCCCGGCTACGTGAAAGTGTAGGCCCCGTGGTGAACAACATCAAGATGGTGGCCAGCGCCACCTTACATCAGCACGAAGGACTTGCGAACCTCGCAGCCGGCTTGAGCACCACGACTGCGACGAGGTACGTCCCGCCAACTACACGGCCCGTGGTCAGGCCCGTGGGCGGAGCGGCGGCGGGCAAGCTGGCAGAGGAGTTGGGGGCACGGCCGGCGTGAGAGCTCGCGGCGCGTTGCGATGCGGCAGTGGCACACGCACGGACGCTGCTGATTACGCCAAGATCGCGGCGGCGGCGTGGCAGGCTATTGGCGGTCTGACCTCGGCTGATACTGGTGTCATCATGGGAACGCCCAAGGGTTGAAAATAACTGCCGGTCAATGGGCCGGGAGTCGTATCTGTAGAAAAAATGAGTTATCAACTTCTTTTTCGCGAGCTGTTCGGGGGGTATCTGATCGGGGGCGGTTCCGCCCCCGGCGGCCGCGCGCGCGGGCCACTATGTTGAAACGCTCGAAGTGAGTGATGAAAGTCCACTCATACCCCCACGGA
>ENA-UOUZ01000771-UOUZ01000771.1-mixed-culture-metagenome-genome-assembly--contig:-NODE-771-length-22486-cov-107.961571_pt1 | contig 22486 bp, 15 predicted proteins | sample MGYA00238154_ERZ761575 | MGnify/ENA primary metagenome ERZ761575 (study PRJEB28896, sample SAMN07631632) | mixed culture metagenome | isolation source: Freshwater growth medium | place: USA...
CGCCGCCGCCGCCGCCGCCGCCGCTGCCGCCGCCGCCGCCGCCGCCGCCGCCGCACCCGCCGCACCCGCCGCCGCCGCCGCACCCGCCGCACCCGCCACTCCCACCGCTCCCGCCGCTACCGCCGCTACCGCCGCTACCGCCGCTCCCCCGCTCCCTCCCGCCGCTCCCGCCGCTCCCGCCGCTCCCGCCGCTCCCGCCGCTCCCGCCGCTCCTACCACCGCCGCCGCTGCTCCCACCGCTCCCGCTGCTCCCTCCACCGCCGCCGCTCCCGCCGCTCCCGCCGCTCCCGCCGCTCCCGCCGCACCCGCCGCACCCGCCGCACCCGCCGCACCCGGCACCATCGGCTCTCGCAAGGACGCGGTACGCCATTCGGCCGACGGAAAGACCTTCTGGTACCAGGACCCGACCGGCAAGAGGGCCTCGCCGGTCTACATCTACGACGTGCTCGAGTCGCTCGCCGGCAAGTCCCGCCACGAGCTCGACTTCCCGGTCATTCTCTCGAGCAAGTCGTCGGCGCAGGCGCGCGCCACCCTCTGCTGCTTCGAGGGCAATCCGGGGCATGAGCACGCGGGCTCTTCCGCGCATCTGGCGCCGTACGCGGATTTTGTGGCCAAGGTGCACTCGCATTTTCAGTCCGCCGCACCCGCCGCACCCGCCGCACCCGCCGCCGCCGCCGCACCCGCCGCCGCCTCAGGAGCACATGCGGAGTCAGCGGCGTCCGCAGCGCACCCGCGGGACGATGCATGGCTCACTCACATGGGCACCCACTTTGTGGCGCCGGCTGCGGCATCGGAGCCCCGCGCGTCATTGCCTGAGGAAATGTGGAAGTGGAGGCAATGGAAGAGACAGGCAGCTACGGCAGTAGCCGCGCCGCCCGCTGTCGTGCCCTTCGCTCAGACACCTCTACCGCACCCCACTGCCCCTGCGCGTCCGCCTCCTCCAGCGCCTCCTTCCACAGCGCCTCCTTCCACCGCGCCTCCTCAAAACTTGGGGCCGAACGCCAACGCCGAACGCCTACTGATCGGGACTCGGGAGGTGCCACGGGCGCCGCCGCAGTGGGGGCCTCCGCCTGGGCTTCCGACAGGCTTTGTGCCTGATGAGCGCGGACGCATGCAGTGGGGGCCTCCGCATGGTCCCGCGTCGCATGTCGCGCAGTGCCATGGGCAGCTGCCGCTCCAGCTGCGGCACCAGCTGCCGCACTGGCAAGCTTGGCCGCCTCAGCCGTGGCAGCAACCCCGTCCGCCGCCGCCTCTTTTTCACTATCTGAGCGGCCCTCCACCGAACCTCAACAGAAATGCGCCAGTACCTGCACCAATATCGGCGAGGGGAGCGGAGGCACTCCGCCGGGCAACCTTGTCGCGCGAGCTCGATGCTGAGCTCGATGGTCTGAGAATGGGCCGGGGCGCCGATGTTCCGAAGTAAGTGCGCCTGGACCCGCGACGAGCCCGAGGACCGGCACGTCTTCGGTATTGACAAATTCACACCATTTTCTGAATTTAGGAAGTGAATCCGTAGCGCGTAATTAGCCAGTCAGTCAGTCAGTCAGTCAGTCAGTATTTAGATCTAGATCTCAGTATTTAGATCAAACCCGGCCTCAGGAACGTCCGGAATGGGGCCGTTTGTCGGCGCGCATGCGGGCCGCGCGGGTGACTACACAGAACCGCACTACGCGTACATCTACAACGGGACGGACTGTACCACCTACCTGCGCCAACGATTGCGCCTATGCCATGAACCCGGCCTCGGATATCGACGTGCGAATGGTATGCTCCTGGTTGTTGTACATGTCTCGACATGCTGTCTCCATGCTCACATTACGCCATACACACTCTCTCACGGCACTGCACTCGCTCAGATGGCACATGGCACTCGCACAGACATCACGCACGCATAACATGCGAACGGTACAACGTAGGGAGGGCGGATGGGAGGCGCATCGGCGCGATGCAGAAGGGTCGCGCGGGAGAGTCGCGGGAGAGGGTACAACGGGACAGCATAACGGTGTGATGTGTCTCGACTCAGCACCTCATCGGACGCTCGGCCGGCCCGCGCTCGCATATCGCATATTTTACGTTGTCCGCCTCCTCGTCGTATTCGTCGGGTTCAGCATCGTCCTTCTCGCCCACATCCGTATCTGAAGTGCTGAACGCTACACGCTTGCGCTTCAGATTGGGTTTGAGCGCCTCTGAAAGCGCCTTCGCCTCCATGTTGGCTTGCGATGCATGCAACGCCTCGGTACGCAAGCGCACAGGCAAGGGGGCGACGACGGGCGCCAAGCCAAGGAGTGGCTTCATTGAATGACCAGCGCCTCTCTTCCAGACCCTTCCAGGGGCGACCGACGACCGCAGTTGAAGAAATACAAATTTAGTAATTTAACTCGATGAACTTTTCCTAAACGAGCGTGAGGAAGGAGTGGAACGTATAGTCCCGGCTCGCAGTCGCGTGTGCGCGGAGATTTGACTATACTTGGCAATCACGCGTCGTGTTCGGCACTCAGCGCCTCATCGCCATCCATGCTCGTGGCGATCGTCGGGCTCATCCTTCCGGCCGCAACGTCTGGCTACTGCACCACGCTGCCGCGCAGACTCGCGCCGCGCCGTACGGGCGTGTCGCTGCTCCGCGCGTTGCCCTGGGCCGAGCTTTGCTCCACGCTCGATGAGCTGCCCTGCTTTACGGTGGTTGACGGTCAGCAGCTCGCATTCACAGGATACAAAGCTTGGACGGACGTGCGCGCGCGGCTGCACGTCGATGCCGCAGCCGCGGAGGCTGAGCTCGCTTCTGCTCGCAGCGAGGCTCCCGAGCTAGACCTGCGGCTTCAGGCCGTCGGCCTTGGCTATGCGCTCACTCGCTCAGGCGGTGGCACTTCGAGCGGCTCGCCATCGGCCGCGAGGCTCTTTCCGTGTGAGGCGGACGTCGAGCACGCGCGGCGCCTCGTCGGCGGCGATGAGATTGACTGGTCGCGCGACGAAGTACCCCTCTTCTTTTGCTTCCAGCTGCAGAGGCGCGATGAGCAAGGCGGCCAAGGCGGCCGCCTCGTCACCCCTCTCTTCTTGAGCTACGCGGACGCGGAAGCGGCCGTCGCGGCGGCCGAGGCGGCAACGGCACGGGCGGGCGGGAGCATGTCGAAGCCGCTCGAGCTTCGCAGCACATCGCTCTCGACCTTTGCGCGCCGTCTCGTCGAGGGTGGCGTGGCTGACCCTTTAAGCGTGCGCTTCGTGCCACCTCTTGCGTCGATGAGGCTCTGCGCGGCGCTCAAGCCGCTCGCGGCCACGAGGGAGGGGACGATGGAGGGGAGCGCCGGCTTGCCGCCTCCCACCGACTCGATCGCGAGGCAAGCGCTCACTGTCCTGTTTGACGGCACTCGTTCGGGCGCGTCAGCGAGGAACGCGGCCGGGCTCTTTCCCGACTAATGAATTGGCCACGCGGCTGACACAACCGTGTTCATGTGTCGGTGGAGTCGCCTTCAGTCGGTGGCCTTGCCCGTGCCTCAGCTTTCAGCGGTGCTATCCGGCTTTGACGATTTGTACGTCCCCAAGCAAGCAAGCTAGTTCCTAATTTATAGTCGAAACACACAAGTACCTAAATTGCTTGTTTGCTTGCTTGTACGTCCCCGGGTCGTCTGAGACGTTCCCTGGGCCAGCTGGGCGAGCATCCGAAACCGCCGCCCACGAATCCTAATTACCTCATCAGGATCTGGCGATTTTTGCGACGACCGCCATGCTGTCCGTCGCCGCTTTGCTGTTCTCCGCGCCGACGGCGTTCGTTGCGTCGGGCTCCTTCCGCGGCGCCAGCGCGCCGCTGCAGCAGCGAGCTGCCGTACGCGCGGTTGCAGAGGCTGGCCTTGGTGATATGATGGTCGCCGAGAAGGCGAAAGCATCTTTTGACACCACGATCGACACGGTTCCCAAGTGCCCGCTTACGCGGTGGAATAGCGATGGCATCGACCTATCAAAGATCAAGGCACCGGCGCGCACGCTGCCAGTCGAGGTTACCGCCGAAGCCGGCATGAGCGAGGAGGATTGGATCGCCGCCAACCGCGACTCGCTGCTCAAGCAGCTCGAGCAGAATGGCGCGCTGTGGTTCAAGGGCATGGAGCTGATGAAGACAAAGGAAGGCTTCCAGCGCTTCTACGAGCTGCTCGAGCTCGAGCCCTGCCAGGACCCGCTTGCGAGTGTGGGCGCGCGCGCGATCGTCGATAAGAAGGGTGCGATGTACGAGGCGGTCAACAAGCCGTCACGCGCCAAGTTCTTCGTCGGCATGCACAACGAGTCGACGTTCAAGCGCACGAACCGGCTAGGCGCGTTCGTGTGCTTCAAGCCCGCGGACACGGGCGGCGAGTTCCTGCTCCTCGACGGGCGCAAGGCGCTCGCGGACATGAAGCCGGACGTGCGCCAGCGCATGTACGAGCGTGGCGTACGCTTCTCGAACGCGGAGCTGCCCTTTTTCGACTTCCTGCGCTCGGCTGGACCGCTCAAGGAGGTGCTCAAGCCGGTCTTCCAGGCGGTAGGGAGCGCCGCCGTCGCGGCCAAGATCGACATGGAGCTCGAGCTCAAGTGGGCTGAGGACGAGAAGAACGGTTTGCGCCTGCAAGCCTTCTCGCCGCCGCAATCGCCCATCAACCGGCATCCGGCGACCGGCGAGCCGGCGTGGTTCTGCAACGTGCACTCGCACTCGCGCTACCTGCGCGACCGGCGCGACGGCGAGCTCGGCGAGACCACCGGCGCCTCGAAGCTCAACGTCACGGACATGTTCTATGGCGACGGCTCGCCCATCCCCATCGCGGACCTCGAGCACATTGACGAGATCACCATGAAGAACCTTGTGTACGTGAAGATGCAGAAGGGCGACGTGGTGCTCGTGGACAACTACCAGGTGATGCATGGGCGCGACGTCTTCACTGGTGAGCGGATGCATGCGGTCACGTGGTTCCAATGAGAGCCCACAAGTTCGCGAGCGCGCGCGCTGCGCGTTCGTCGCGTGGCGGACCCACACATAACTTCACAGTATAGAGACGGGAGGCTCAGACGCAGACGGCGATACCGCTGGGAGATGCGACGTATGATGGCGTACTAGATGGCGCTTTGTTGGCGTCGCGGTGATGTCGTGCTCCGTGGCGTGGCGGGCCCCGGCCGGGCGAGTTCGTGGGGCGACCGACCGGTACGACCGCTCGACCGGTGACGATCGCCCCTCCCGGGCTCCGCGTCTTTTGGAGCGCTGTGATAGTTATCCAGTCCGAGTCTCCGCAAGCTATCCCGCTAAAATACCCCTCCGGACTCCCGGCTTACCATGCCCCTCAAGGAAAGTCTTTTGCCAGCTATAGTGGATATGTCGCCGTTGACTGTCTCGATCACTGTCACTGGAATCTGGCGTGCGTCTTGCTCCCCGTCCTCCGCGGTAGTCTCTCGTCACACGTCTCGGCGGTGATCAGGACTTGCTGCGGTTATCAGAGCAGGCGCATAGTATGCTCCATCGATTCGTTCATTCGCCCACCGCGCCCGCCGCGCCCGCCGCGCCCGCCGCGCCCACTGCCGTTTTCGCCACCGCGCCCACCGTGATGGTGCGGCACGGCGCCAGGGTCCACGGTCGGCGTCGCGAGCGCAAAGTAGAGCGCGACGAAGAAGAGCAGCACGAGCAGCGCGGCGATGGCGAGCACGGCGTTACGCGGAAGGCCGGCGATGGACTCGCCACCTGCGCCGCCCTTCGAGGAGACCACTGGCTTTGAGGAGAGCAGCTCCGTGGAGAGCGGCGCATCGAGGATTTCGTACTCGACATTCTCGAGCAGGTATCGCGCCATTCGTCGGGGCTGCGGTTGGTCCTCGATGTTCGGGTCCAGGTCGTCCGCGTTCTTGCAGTACGTCTTGAGCTTCGCTGCAAGCGCGAGGGCCCTGGCCTCAGAGTCGAAGCCGCACTCATCAAAGTAAGAGTTGGCCTCGAGCATGTCGGCCTCCCCGGTGATGGACTGCGCAATCGCGATGATCTGCGACTGCACGCGCTCAATCTGATCCTCCGACGGGTTGTTGGTGCCCATGTTCGGCGGCGGCGCAGGCAAAAAGCAGCGTGCGGCGGACGTGAGGAAGTTTGCTGCCACACGTCTTAGTTCGTCAGCGTAATGCGTGTGGAGCCCAACACGGCGCAACAGCGCGACAAACTTGTCAAGACGGTCACCGCCAAGCGTCATTGAGTCCACAAGGATGGCACTCGCGGTCGACGCTGAGCGTGCGAGCCGTGTGCTGCAGCAGCTGGATGAGGAGCGGAAGGGTGATGTGATACGCATTCGGCGCGAGCTCGCCGTCGAGTTCCAGCAGGCTTTGGAGCACAGGATCGCGCAGCTGACGATCGAGCAGCAGGAATGGTATGAGCGGCAGCGCGCAGAAGACCTGCAGCGATGGCTGGCACTCGAGCAGCAGTGGCGCGAACGCGAGGCGACCGCTGAGGCGGAGCGCGCGCGGCTCGCCGCCGAGCGTGATGCCGCCATGCGGGGCCCGGCGAAAACACCGGAGGAGATTGAGAAGAATCTCCGAGACCGCGCCGCTCTTCTCGCGGAGAAAGACAGAGTACACGCGGAGAAAGACATAGAACGCGCGGCTCTTCTCTCCGAGAAAGAGGAGAACGCGCGGCTCAAGATTGAGCGCGATAAGCTGCTGACGGAGCACGCACAGGCGCTCGAGGCGGGTCGCGTGCACGCCGTAGAGTTACACGTCGAGAATTGCCGGCTGCACGCGCAGCTCAGCACCATGGAGCGCGAGCTGCGCCAGACGGAGCACGAGACGCGCCTGCAGACCATGGAGGCAGAGGAGGCGGTGCGGGCGTTGGGGCCGTTGGTGCGAGAGCTGGTGCCGCTGCGTCAGGAAGTCGCTGATCAGCGCGCGGCGATGGTCGAGTGGGGGCGTGCGGCGGCCGAGCTCCAGCACGCGGCGGAGGAAGATCGCGCCTCGTTTCTGATCGCCAAGAAGGCGGCAGCGCGCATCCTTCGCAACAAGCACCTGAAAGCGCTCGATCAAGCTGTGAAGCAACACAGGGACAGGGCGGCTGAGGAGGAGAGGAAGCGGCGCGAGGCGGAGGCCGGCATCGAGGCCAAGATCAAGTCGAAGCAGCTCGACTTCGAGGGTGAGCTGCAGCGGCGTCAGCGTGAGGAGGAGGAGCGCCGACTACAGCTGCAGAAGACGCTGCAGAAGCAGCTCGAGGGCGAGGCGATGGCGATCCAAGGACAGCTCCGGGACGAGTTCGAGAAGCAGCTCGCCGAAGAACGCATGGCCGCTTCTGCGAAGCTCATCCAACAGCAGCGCCAGATGGACTTGGAGCAGAAGAAGAGACTGAACCTGATCAAGGAGGAGGAGAGGCTCTCGACGGCGCAGCATCTCGAACAGTATGCGAAGGAGGCGGCACAGAAGCTCGCAGACGCGCTCGCGCGCGCGGACCGCGCCGAAGCCGAGCTCGGCATGGCGACGCGCGAGGTGGCTCGCATCCCGCCTTTGCTCGAGGGCATGCCCAAGGCCTTCAATGCCATCATACGCGACCTGAGGGAGGGCTGGGAGGCGTGCGAGGTGCGCCTGCAGGGCATCTGATTACCACTGATTGCCTCTGATGGCCCTCTGCCGCGTGTTTCGGGTGCGCCTGATGAGCACTGATAACCGCTGATTGCCTATGATTGCGTCCCTCATCAGGTGCGCCTGCAGGGCATGACGGAGGAGCGCGACATGTGGCACATGAGGTGGCAGAAGGAGGTGCCGCCTCTCGAGAAGGAAATCAAGACGATTGCCGAGCGCCACCGCCAAGAGATCCAGGCGATCGCCGAGCGCCACCGCCAAGAGCTGCGCGAGGTACGCGTGCGCGCGGCGTGCGACCTCGCCGCAGTGCGCGGGGAGATCATGCTCTCCGAGGAGGAGATCCAGATTCTGCTGCCTTGGCGGCAGCGCTTCGAGGCCGTGACTGAAGAGATGAAGGTCCTCAAAAAGTCGCACCAGATGCTGCTACAGGAGTTCAAGGAGTTGAAGCTCGAGTACGAGCGGTATAAGGTCGAGATCGAGAAGAAGTATGCGGCGGAGATTGCAAAGCTCATCAAGGAGCGCGACGAGCTCAAGGAGGAGATCCGGGTCAAGATCCCTCCTCTCCAGAACGAGATTGAGAAGTTGAAGGAGGAGCTCCGGGTCAAGATCCCGCCTCTCCAGAAGGAGATCGAGAAGTTGAAGGGCGAAGTCGATCGGCTCAAGGCCCAGCTCCCGCCGCTCAAGGCGCTTGCTGAGCTCCATCTCAAGACGTGCGTCAACGAGATCAAGCTGCTAGAGCGTGAGAAGGGGGATATCGACGGCCTCCTGGAGGACGCCAAGCGGAGGATACGGCTCGAGTACGAGTGTTATCTGGCGGCGATCACCAAGGAGATCGCGCCGCTCGAAGCGCTGTATCTCGAGATGCGGCAGATGGAGGAGCGCTTCGAGGCGGCCAAGCGCTCGCTTTTGGAAGAGCTCGAGTACCAGCGAGCCGAGAATCGGAAGATCAAGCTGCTCGTCGAAGAGGCACGGCGGCGCGCGGAGGAGGCGGAGAAGAAGCTCGAGGAGGTGGAGGCGGCGTGCAAGGCTGCTCTCGAGGCCATGAGGAGGGAGCTCGAGAAGCTCGCCGAGGAGTGCAGGCGGAAGGTGGCCCAGCTCGAGGAGCTCCTCAAGTCGGCCGAGGAGGCGCACGAGAGGACCAAGCGAGAGCTCGAGGAGGTGAAGGTCAAGATCCCTCCTCTCCAGGATGAGATCCTGAGGCTAATCAACGAGCTCAAAGTCTTGCTGGCCGAGTTCAAGGAGCTCGAATCCAAGTTTGTGAAGCTTGAGGTCGTGTACGATACGGTGCGCATCGAGGCGGCGGAGGTGGAGACGGAGCTCAAGGACCGCATGGAATGCGTCATCGACCAGACGACTACGAGGCTCGAGGTCGAGTCCAAATCCCTGGTGGTGCTCGACCAGATGACGCGAGATTTCGAAACGTCCCAAGTCTCGCGCGACTACGACTGGCAGTCGCGGATTGACGAACTGCTCGAGCGCATCCGTCAATTACTCGAGGACCGCGAGGAGCTACAGGCGCGCTTCGACTGGCTGCTCGTGCGCTTCACGGGACGCGAGCCTCGGCAGCAGGACATTGCGATGATGCAGCGCCTCCAGGAAGAGCTCTCACGCCAGATGTACATGACGGCTGAGGCAGTGCAGCAGGCACGCGACTACAAGGAGGCGCTCCGCACGAATGACGCGGCGTACACGCGCCTGTTTGGGCAGGGCTCGCTGCATGACGGCGACTACGTGAGCTTACATAATGAGCTTGTCATCGAGGATAACGCACGCGACAGTGAGGTCGGAGGGACGCGAAAACGGCCCGGCAGCCCCGCCTGCTCGTCGCGCATGTCTTCGAGGCCAACGAGTGCCAGGCCCGCTCGCCCCGGGAGCGGCATCCCGAATGCGCTACGCGTGGCCGGGCCAGACGGAGCGCCAATGGCACCCACGCGCACATCACCACCGCCCTCTACGCGCACCTCACCGCCGCGCATCATGGCGCCCAGCCCGACGCCCGAAGCGCAGCCGCCGTCGATCGTCCCGAACTTGCGCCCGCCGTCAAGCATGCCTCCTTCACGACCTGCGAGCGGCTCGCCGCGCACTCGAATGGGAGCTGCGACGCACCGGCCGATTGCCATGCGGGGAGGGCACCCCCCTGCCACCATCACCGCTCCCATCGTCCGGCCGCTCTCGGCAAGTGCTCGCGGGATCCGCTCGGGCGTGCCGTCGGGCTACGCGGCGCCTGGTGCGAAGCAGCCCACCGCGGTGACGATGCCTGTGGGTGCCCTCAGTATGGAGGAGGTGCTCTCGAAAGCTGCAGAGACGGTCAGCACCTCGCACGTTATCGCCGGAGCGTATTCTCTGCGCCCCACAGGCTGCAGCCGCCCGTGCAGCCCGCGCCCATCGACGGTGCCGGGCGCAGAGGGCGTGGGCGACTTCGTGTCACTCGCCGCTGTACCGCACCCACAGCGCGGTGCGCAGATGCACCTGCGCTCCCCGACGCCGACTGGGGGGAGCCCAGTGTCGCAGGTGATCGCGCGCCTCGCGGAATCGCCACCCTCGCCTCCCACGGGACCAGCGAGGGGGTGGGATGCCTGGGAATAGCGTCTGCTTTCTAATGGTACGTTGAGTTTAGTTATTACGTGTTAATTCACAGCCTAGTCTGCGGATTTTGTGCATGGGTTTATGCAGACCTTCAGCACCGTCGTCCGCGGCATAATTGCCGTCACCTCCTGTAAAGGCGGCGTCGGAAAGTCCACGGTCTCCTTAGGGCTTGCCCGCGCACTCGCACGCCGCGGCCATCGTGTCGGCCTCTTTGATGCCGACGTCTTTGGCCCTTCGCTTCCTACTCAAGTCCCGTCCTCCGTCAGCGACCAGGAGGTGGAGCTCGTGTCCAACGGTCGGGCTGTGATGCCGTTTGAGCATCAGGGTCTCAAGCTCATGTCCTTTGGCTGGTTCGGGCGCACTTGGGGCGTCACAGAAGGTGAGATGCGAGGCGCGAAGCCGGCAGTGATGGCGCTCTCGTTGCTGCACACGACCGCGTGGGGAGACCTCGACTATCTGATCGTAGACTCTCCGCCTGGCACGGGTGAGATTCCCCAAACGATTGCGAGCCGGGTGCCGCTCTTGGGCGCTGTGGTGGTCACCACGCCCTCGTCGCTGGCGGTTGTGGATGTCATACGAGGCGTGCACCTGCTCCAGCGGCTGCACGTGCCCGTGCTCGCGCTGGTTGAGAACATGGCGAGCTTCCAGTGTGGCTGTGGCGAGGTGCACCGTCCATTCGGCGATGGCCACGCGAGTCAGGTGGCAGCGCGCATCGAGGACCAGCGCTCGACGCACGCGGCGCGCGCGCGCTTCTGCGGCACCATCAGCTTGCCCATCTCTGCCGGCGACGCGAAATCGGCCTCGGAACTACTGGGACCGCACATGGATGCGCTGGCTGCGAAGCTCGAAGCTGCCGCCGAAGACCACACGGTCTCATTGCCACACGATCTCGCGCCGCACGAGCTACCGCACTGGCCGACACAGATGGCGGTCAACGAGATTTGTAAATAGCAACAGATGAGGATCAGGATGGCGGTCAACGAGTAACTTTCTTTTGTCTGTTGCACAGGTGCAACATTGTACACTTCCTACGGAAAAGTCTAAACGAACCTCGGTGTCATTGACTAGCAGCCCGGCCGGAGGTGAGTCACGGCCGTGTAGTTCTCCGACACCAGCACCGCACCGCGCGCACACGCCCGGACACGCGCCAGAAAGCAGCAGCGCACGGCACATGATCGCATCCCCATCCGATCGAGCGGGACTCGTCAAGCGCGCTCACGCGGGCTCACACGCGCCGCCGCCACCACTCCGTCCGCGCCCTAATCTCTCATTCGAAATCGGCACTGCGTGCTGGAATAGTCCATCACGGACTGCACGCCGCCCTCGGTGAGAATCGGCACTGCGTGCCCTGCGTGCTGGATCAGTCCGTCACGGACTGCACGCCACCCTCGGTGATCTCGAAGTGAGCCTCGAGCTCGCCGCATAGCGGGCTCTGGACTATCTTGGCGATGCGCTGCGCACCCTTGCCCTTGCGCAGCATGATGCGCGTGTTGACCGCGTGTGCGAGGATGTTGCCGCCGACTGGCTTCTTGGCGTCGGGTCCCGCCATCGCACCCGGGTCGGCGGTCACCTGGTTGGTGAGCACCACGGCAATGTTGAACGTCTCCGCGATCTTCTTGAGCATCCAGAGCACGCGCCCCATCCGCTGCTGCCGCTCGGCGAGCTCGCCGCGCCCTGGGAACTCCTGCCGGTACGGTCCGATGATCGAGTCGACGACGAGCGTGCGGAAGGGCGCCGACTCGGGGTCCTCGCATGCAAACAGCGCGCCCGCCTCGGCGATCGCGGCGTCGAGCTGGTCGCAGTTGTAGATGCGCGCGTGCATGACGTTCTCTTGCACGAAGTCGGCGTCGAGGTCGAAGCGCGTCGCGATCGGAATGAGCCGCTCGGGTCGGAAGGCGCCCTCGGTGTCGAGGTAGAGCGTCCGCCCCTCGCCGCCACCGGCCTCGCGCGGCAGGAAGGAGGCCACCGCCACCGTGAGCGCGAGCTGCGACTTGCCCGCGCGCGCCTCGCCATAGATCTCTGTGATCGAGCCCGACTCGAAGCCGCCGCACAGGATCTGGTCGAACTCGGCGCAGCCCGTGGACACCTTGATGCACGTATCGTCGCGGTGCGTCTGCAGATCCTTGGCGGTCTGGAAGCGGCACACGGGCTGGACGAGCTTGAGCGCCGAGTCCAGCAGCTTGTCCACCTTGGTGTCGGACAGGCCCTTGATGAACGCGAGCTGCCGGTGCGAGGTCATCTGCAGCTGCTCGACCGAGTGAATGCCGGTCTGCTTGAGCTTGGCGATGCTGCGAGGCGCAAGGGAGGGATGGGACGGACAACGGGCGGTGGGTGTGAGAGGCGCGGGCGCTAGCGCGCGGGCGCTAGCGCGCGGGCGCGCGGGCGCGGGCGCGGCCAGCGCAGGGCGAGCCTTGGGTGTGGCGATGGCGCACTCGGCATGAGCGATACCCATGTTGCTCAGGCTGTCGATGTTCGTGTACGTGACTTCGACGCCGTCGCCTTCCTCCTCGACATCGGGACGCTGTGGGGCGAGGCGCACGCGCGCGCGCTCGGTCACTTGCGCGCGGCACGATCGGCAGCGCAGAACAGGTGCGTGTTGTGGCAGCGTCCGGCATGGGTCGAGGGAGAGCGCGCGCCAGGCGCATGTGGAATGCGCACCTGGATCGTGTTGGGTGTCTCGTCCTTGCGCATCACTGTAGCCGTGCCAGCGCGTGCTGGTGTCTGCGTCGCCATGACAAGCTGTGGGCCGAGCGTCGTGCTTCGATCGGTGACGGTGTTTCTGGCGGTGTCGACTCTCACGTTTCGGTTGCATGCAAACTTTCATGTCCACAGAGATATTCTGTGCACATGTACGTTCCGTGAAGACCAAACGGATCATAATCGTGAAGTAGGCGAACGCGCCTTCACGGGCGTCTGCCGACGCCAATGGGCCAGGTCTTGTTGGCCACTGCAGGTGCTCGCGCGCGCGCGCCGGCCCCATTCACGTACGTTGGGCTCATCAGTTGCCAGCCGAGCGTACTCATCACCTCTAACTCGCGGCGCGCGCGCAGGCTACGATCACACGATCAAGTTTTGGGAGGCGCCGTCGGGCATCTGCATCAAGTCGCTCAACCACCCGGAGTCGCAGGTCAACAAGCTCGAGATCTCGCCGGACAAGACGCACATCGCCGCGGCCGGCAATCCGTCCCTGCGGATCTTTGACATCGCCACAGGCACTGCGACCAGCTACGAAGGCCACACGAACAATGTGACGGCCGTCGGCTACCATAGAGACGGCAAGTGGTTCTTCACAGGATCGGAGGACGGCACGATCAAGATCTGGGACGTGCGCGCGCCCGGCTGCCAACGCGAGTACGAGAGCAGCTGCCCATTCAACAGCGTCGCGCTCCATCCCAACCAGGCCGAACTCATTTCGGGCGACCGCGACGGCAACATCCGCGTGTGGGACCTCAAGCAGAATGCATGCAGCGCCGAGCTCGTACCCGACGGCAACAAGGCGATCCGCTGCGTGAGCGTGGCGCACGACGCCACGCTGCTCGCAGCCGCCAACGACCAGGGCTCGGTCTTCGTCTGGCGGCTCGGCTCGCAGCAGGACGCGTCCAACCCGAAATCGGACGACCGGTCGACGAAATTCGAGCCGCTGCAGAAGTTGCAGGCCCATTCGACGTACATCACCAAGTGCCTGCTCTCGCCCGACTGCAAGCGGCTTGCCACCACGTCCTCGGATCACTCGGTCAAGATCTGGGACACCGCCAACAACTTTCGCGAGGAGAAGACGCTCAGTGGCCACCAGCGGTGGGTGTGGGACGCCGTCTTCAGCGCCGACTCGGCCTACCTGGTCACCGCCTCCTCGGACCAGACGGCGCGATTATGGGACGTCGCGCAAGGCGAGACGATCCGCCACTACACGGGCCATCACAAGGCGGTCATATGCGTCGCGCTGCACGATCGACCCGCGGGCGAGCCCAGCTGAGAGGAGACGCCGCGGTCCTGCGGGCGGCTTGCCGGCGCCGCACGGTCCACTCCACTAGATGCTTTTTAATGTTTGTACGTGCGCAGCCTACGATGATTAGCGAGGGCATGGAATACTGCATCCTTAGTAGTCTACACGGTACTGTAGCATGCGCGTATGCATTCACATTCAGCAGTCTCATGAGTTTCTCACGTATTTTGCCACGCCTATTCGCTGATGTTGCCATCGTCGAACCGGTCGAGGTCACTCACGGCCTTCATGTCGGAAACTTTGTCCGAGGTATCCAGAGCAAAACCCTCATCATCAGCTTTTGATGGCTTCGCCTTCACCGCGGCTCCAACGTAGTCGCTGCCCTTCTTTCTCACAACCGGCATCGCCGGCTTCACTCTCTGTGGCACGGCTTTACTAGCCAGCTTCGGCGCTCTGGGATTGCCGCTATTCAGACGCTGCTCGAAGGCGTCGAGGTCGTCCATGGCAGTGCGGGTTTCGTCGTCATCCCTGATCTGGTACGTCTCCTCCATGTTGGGCAAGGAGACCTCGATTGAGTCCCCTCGACCCGTTGGCGCAGTGCTCGCCTTTCTTCGAGTGTTTTTCCTCACAAAACGCTTAGGACACCGCTTTTTTTTGGACAGCGCCACCGTCGCCACCCCTTTCCGAATCCGTCGCCCCAATGCCGCTCTGCTTCTGCGAGGCCGCCGGCGCCGCCTCGGTTACGCAGCGCACTGCAGCCTGGACCGTAGTGAGGCAGTACCCGAGCTTGAATGACGCCTCGCTCGCCGGCAGGTGCGCCTCGGCCAAAGTGAGGTGGCTGAGCAGTTCGTCTGCGACGCCCGCGACCACTAGCGCGTCGGCGAGGCTGTACGCGACCATCGGCAGCAGCTCATCGGCATTCACCACCCCCTCCTTCGCGCCCTCCTTCGCGCCCTTCTGCACCTCCTCCGCCTCCTGAGCGGTGGCGGTGGCGGCGGCGGCTACAATGGCGTCGCACGCGTCCGCGATCGCGCGTAGCTTGAGAGAGGGGCGTCTCTCGCTGCAGAGGCGCTGCCACGCGCCTCTTGGGCCGCCGGGCGCGCACAACGCACTCGCGATCCGCTCACGACGATGCTCGGCCAGCCCGCTTGTGCTCATCCTCGTACGCGCCCCCTCGAGCATCGCGTGGGCGCCCTCGCGCAGCAATGCATGGGCGTACGCATGCCGGTGCGAGAGCATAAGGAGCAGCGACGCATGCAATTCAGGCCCGTACACGAGCGTCTCGGCGAGGGCCACGAGGCCCTCGTCGAACGGTTCGGTGCGGTCGCCTCGTGGCTGGCTCGACACGGCGCTCGACACCATCATACGCCGCTGCTCACCCAAAGTGTCGGCGACCCCCACGCACGCGGCCACCACCGCCGCAAGTGCCTCGCTCACCTGCAGCTCGGCGTATGCGAGTGAGAGCTCCCGCTGGGAGATATCCATCTCCCGCTTTGAGGTCGCCATCTCCCTCTGGGAGATCGCAATCGCGGCCGTCCCTCGGGCATCCCCACAGCGATCGATCTCGAGCAGCGAGGTCACTCGAGCCTTCAAGGCCGCCGGCTCATGCCTCTGATGCTCGCTGGCCACGGATGCGCGCGCAAGCTCGGCTCCGCGCCGTACGCGGGAGCAATCTCGATCTCCGAACGCGAGATCTCCGAACGCGAGGCTTGCGTGCGCGCGGGCCGCCTCGCTGTCGGCGGTGCGGACGGTGCAGAGCAGTGCGGCGAGCGCCGTGCCGAGCGGATGCGACGCACACTCGAGCAGCCTTGATGCCAAAGCTGCATCGCCAGTGGGAACTGGACGAGATGCCAGAGCTGCATCGCCAGTGGGAACTGGACGAGATGCCAAAGCTGCATCGCCAGTGGGAACTGGACGAGTGCCATCCATGAGCGCCAATACACCAGAGCCACTGATGCTGCTGCTGCCGCTGCCGCTGCCGCTGATACTGCCGCTGCCGCTGCCGCTGTCGCTGCCGCTGCTTCCGTCTGCGCCAGCACCAGAGCAGCTCGTCGACCCGCGTCGTGCCGAGCACTCGAGCCGAGCCGAGTCGAGGTCGCGTCGTGCCGAGCACTCGAGCCGATCCGAGTCGAGGTCGCGTCGTGCCGAGCACTCGAGCCGAGCTGAGTCGAGGTCGCGTCGTGCCGAGCACGCCATCAGCTCGTCGTGCAGCTGCCGCGCGTCTGGCTGCTCACCGACGAGCGGTAGGCGCCAAAGCTGCGCACCAGAGGCCACGAATGCATGCAGCCCACACAAGCAGAAGCACGCCGGCCGCTCCGGCGAGAGTGCCCGGGACGGCGCCACAACGGCCGGCGCGAGTGCCTCGCATCGAAGGGCCAACGGCCCTCGGCCGGACAACTGTGAATTCACACCTTGGTCGGACAACTGTGAATTCACACCTTGGCCGGACCGCCTCCATTCCATCCACTCCGCCTCGGTAGGCAGGACGGCGCGCGCGGCTGTCAGGTGTAGCTGGCCCGTAAGGAAGGAAACCACATGGCCGTATGCACTGGGTGCGAGCTGCGTGCTCGAGCCACCAAGCAGCGCCGCAGCCGACGGGTCGCATGCATCGAGCCGCATGACGTTCAGCTCCGACGCATCCAGCGAGAAGACGAGCACCGAATCCACGACGGCGCCCATCCTCGGCGACTGCGGAGCTGCCGCATCCACACCCACACCAGCGCCCGCCGTCGGCGACCGCAGCTGCGCAACCGGTAGAAGCCATACGCTTCGCGTGTGCGGATGGGCCACAAAGCTCGCCAGGCCCCATACCGATGCCGAGGATGGCGATGTCACCCACAGCTCGATGGCCTGGCGCACCTCGCCCGTGCGCGCGCAGCGCAGCTGGCAGCTCGTGGTCGTGGCGACCGCAACATGCCCCTGGCCTACGTGGATGGCGGTCGTGCGGTCCTTGAGCACTCGCTTCCACCGCATGCGCACAGGCACGCACAGCTCGTAGAACACCACGAGCGAGTGCCCAGCGCACACGCACAGGCAGGCGACTGGAGCGGCCGCGTCGCTGTGGAAGCGAGTCGCACGCGCATGGTGCAGCGTGGCCACGTGACGCAACTCCTTGAGCGTGCAAGCGATCACCGCGCCGCCGCAGTTGTAGGTCAGCAGGCCAACCGCCGGAAGCGCTTGCAGCTGCGAGATCGGCTGGCCTGCTGAAGCGCGGCGTATCGTCAGCAGGTACTTAACTGGCACGGTGAAGTCATCTGGTGGCACCGTGGACAGAATGGGCGGAGGGACTGCCCACACGGAAAGAATGCCATTTGCCGCTCCCACATAGATGTGCGCGTCGGCTACGAGGATGCACTCGACGCCTTGGAGCGCCTCGCTCGCGGAGGTGTGCGTGATGATGATGGGCTCGGCCTCTTCACACGACCCAAGCAACATGTCCGCACCGCATGAAATGAAGAGAGGGAGCGCCGTTTTATGAAACGGCTCGCTCGGCTTTCATGTCTTGGTTGCGTGTACATCCTCACGTCAACAGAACACTCAGCTTGGTTTTGAGATTGGGGACACCCAAATGGACCGTACCATTCCGACGCAAAAAGTCCGGCGCTGTTCCGGTAAAGCGCTGTACCTGGCTGTATGCCTCCTCTGCGGTTCGTTCCAAGACGGCCATGGTGCTCGGACGAGTTGACTTGCTCAGCAAGCAAACTCTCGGGGCCTCGGCGTCGTCCTTGAAGCTCTCCAAGAGCGGCGTGATACAGCCGACGACCGGCTCGAAGGCGGAGCCCATTGGCACGCTGCCGTCGTTCGGCAATCAGGTTAACAGCAGGAAACCGAGCAATGAATCGATTAAATTTGGCACTTCAACACGTGAGGTCCAGGCCTTTCGTTTCTTGTCAAACGAGCACGTCAAGAAGGACAGCAACACGGTGACGCCAGGGCCGGCCGCGTACAATATTAGGCAAGTCGCCATTTTCGCGCCTGAACTGGGCACAGCCATTCAGACGTACGGCAAAAAGACGGCTGTGGAAAGAATGGGCAAAAGGACTGCGAAATTCGCGATTGAGGCGACCAACAAAGTACGAACGCAGCCTTCTTACGGCTTCGGAACGTCAGTGCGCTTCGACACCGTCAAGGACAAGCGAACGGGCGCAGTGCCTGGCCCTGGTGCTTACCTTGTGTGAGCACGCGCTGCCTTTACAGTAGCCGCCACCATCGAAGTAGCCGCAACCATCCGTGGGTCGATTGGTGATCCGTACGTTTGCATGCGTGCTATGCCTACCGCACACTGCGCGAAACTATATAGAGAGGCTGTGCAACACATAGCATGAGCATGCGAGTGTGAGAGTACCGGACTATCTCACGCCGCCTGTGGGCGTGTGGGGATCTGTTCACAGACTCGGCATGTCGTGTTTCGACTTGTGAGTAGCAGTGGGTCCATTGAGCTGTATACACTGTATCCGAATCAGCGTAGTGCTGACGTGCTGACTCGGATTGCGTGGCATCGCGCAGTTGCCCCGACTTTTACGAAAACTCAGTCCTATCTCCTAACGCCCACCCGCCACCGCCCGGGGTTGCGGGGAGCCCGACGGACCCCGTGTAACGGCCTCGAACCCCTAACCCCGCTAACCCCTAACCCCTCGAACCCCTACGGAGCCAAAGGGCCCAAACCCCCCAAAACCAAAGGCAAAGCACGCGCACCGACTCGCGGTCCACGCGCGCGGACCGCTCGGAGTCTCGCGAAACGAATATCAGAAAAACCGGCACCGCGCACCGGGACGGGCGTCCGGAGTTTTGAATAGAGACATGATAATTAGAATAGGAAGCAACGTTCGTGCGGGCGAAGCCCAGCCCGCCACCTCCGGCGCGCCTCGCCACGCACCGTCACACGGGCCACGGGCCACGCAGTGTGGAGTGGCGACTTCGTCCAAGGCATGGAGACCATCTCGTGACACACCACCACACATTCCTGGCTCTCGTCTCCGTACTGCAACTTCCCCATGCGTTGGCCCATGAGATTCCCACAGCCGACACACCCCGACCCCCAGGACAGGTCGGGACGCTCGCCACCGCACGCCCGCGCCAATCGACCGGGCACGGAGTACACGGGTCTCGGGATTGGTCTCGGCACTCTCGCACGCCACATTTGACACTGGTCGTGGCCCTTTCGGCTGCGCTGCCGTGCTGCCGCGCCACCTGCGCTGACGCGCCACTTCGTGGCCGCTTAGTAGCGGTAGGTGGTCGGCTTGTACGGGCCAGACTTTTTGACGCCAATGTAGTCGGCCTGCTCGGTGGTGAGCGCGGTGAGCACGGCGCCCAGCTGGCCGAGGTGCAGCTTGGCCACCTTCTCGTCGAGCTCTTTGGGCAGCAAGTACACCTTGTTCTGGTAGCGGGACTTGGTCTTGTCCTTGCCCGCCTCGACGTACGCCTTGCGCAGCTCGAGCTGCGCGAGCGTCTGGTTGGTGAACGAGTTGGACATGACGAAGGACGGGTGGCCGGTGGCGCAGCCGAGGTTGAGCAGGCGACCCTCGGCGAGGATGATGACGCCGTGGCCGTCGGGGAAGATGTACTTGTCGCACTGCGGCTTGATGTTCATGCGCGTGGTGGCCTTCGTGAGAAGCTCCATCTGGATCTCATTATCGAAGTGGCCGATGTTGCCCACGATCGCGTTGTTCTTCATCATGGCCATGTGCTCGACGGTGATGATGTCTTTGTTGCCGGTGGTGGTGATGAACACGTCGGCGTTGTGCTTCTTGATGCAGTTCTCGATCGTGTCCACCTGGTAGCCCTCCATGCATGCCTGGAGCGCGCAGATCGGATCGATCTCGGTAATGTACACGACCGCGGCCTGCCCTTTCATCGCCTGGGCCGAGCCCTTGCCGACGTCGCCGAAGCCGCAGATGACGACCTTCTTGCCCGAGAGCATCACGTCGGTCGCGCGCATGATGCCGTCGGGCAGCGAGTGGCGGCAGCCGTACACGTTGTCGAACTTGGACTTGGTCACGCAGTCGTTGACGTTGATCGCGGGGAAGAGGAGCTCGCCCTTGTCCGCCATCACGATCAGGCGGTGCACGCCCGTGGTGGTCTCCTCCGAGACACCCACCATGCGCGCCACCATGCGCGAGAAGCGCGTCTTGTCCTTCTTGATCGAGCCGGCGATCGTGGCGAGCACGCACTTGAACTCGGCATTGTCGGTCGAGGCGGGGTCGGGCAGCGAGCCGTCCTTGGCGAAGGTCTCCTCGAACTTCTTGCCCTCGTGCAGCAGCAGCGTCGCATCGCCACCGTCGTCGACGATCTGGTCCATGCCCTCGCCGTCGGGCCAGTTGAGTGCCTTGTCGGTGCACCACCAGTACTCCTCGAGCGTCTCGCCCTTCCACGCGAAGACGTTGGCGGTGCCCGCACGCACGATGGCGGCCGCCGCGTGGTCCTGCGTCGAGAAGATGTTGCACGAGACCCAGCGCACGTCCGCACCGAGGGCGTGGAGCGTCTCGATGAGCACGCCAGTCTGGATGGTCATGTGGAGCGAGCCCATGATGCGCACGCCCGCGAGCGGCTGCGACGGCCCAAACTCCTTGCGCGCGGCCATCAGGCCCGGCATCTCGAACTCAGCGAGGTCATACTCCTTGCGCCCAAAGTCCGAGAGCGACATGTCCGCGACCTTGAAGTCGCCGGACGCCTCGACGTTCTTCGTCGGCGGCTTGGGCATGGGGAGGTCGTCGAGCGCCGCGATGCCCGGGAGGAGCTTGCCCTCGAGAAGCTCGAGGGAGGCACCGCCTCCGGTCGAGACGAAGGTCACCTTGTCCTCCATGCCAAACTTGGCGGCGGCGGTGGCCGAATCGCCGCCACCGATGATGCCTTTGTTGCCCGCGGCCGTAGTCTCGGCCACCGCCTCAAGCACCGCCTTCGTTCCCTTGGAGAAGGTGTCAAACTCGAAGACGCCGGCCGGTCCGTTCCAGATGACCGTCTTCGACGAGAGTACTTTCTCGCGGAAGAGCGCCATCGACTTGGGGCCGCAGTCCATGCCCTCCCAGCCGTCCGGGATCCCCTCCTCCTTGGTCACCAGCTTGGTCTCCTGGTCGTTACAGAACTCCTGCCCGCACAGCCAGTCGCACGGAAAGACGAGCTCGCACCCCTTCGCCTTCGCTTTCTCGAGGAGCATGGGCACAATCTCTGCGCCCTTGGCGTCGTACAGCGACTTGCCGATCTTTATCCCCTCGGACACCTTGAGGAAGGTGTACGCCATGCCGCCGATGCACATGACACGGTCCGCCTGGTCGATCAGGTTCTCGATCACGAGGATCTTATCCGAGATCTTCGCGCCTCCCACGATGGCCGTGAGCGGGCGCTGCACCTTGGATGGGTCGAGCACCTGCCACCGAGGGCCATCACACACCATCAGACACTATCAGACGCCATCAGATGCCGTCAGAGGCCATCAGACGCCATTAGAGGCCATCAGATGCCATCAGAGGCCATCAGAGGCCATCAGACGCCATCAGACGCCATCAGACGCCATCAGACAGACGCCATCAGACGCCATCAGACGCCATCAGACGCCATCACAGACCAGATGGAGACTCGCACCTGGCTGAAGGCGTTGAGCTCCTTCTGGACGAGCAGACCGGCGACGCAGGGCATCTGGCCGGCCATACCCACCATCGATGAGTGCGCGCGGTGCGCCGTGCCGAACGCATCGTTCACGTACACATCGCCGAGCTTGGCGAGCGACGCGCGGAAGGCCGCCGTCTCCTCCTTTGACGCCTTAATCTTCTCGCACTTCTCGCCCTTGCTCGGAGCCTTCTTCTCGCACTTCTCGCCGGGGCAACCCGCCTCGTGCTTGATCCCCTTGCCCTCCTCCTCGACATGCCAGCGCAGATTCTCGAGCAGGATGATCGAGCCGGGCGCCGGGTTGGCGCAAGCAGCCTCCACTGCGGGCCCGACACAGTCGGCCAGGAAAGTCACGGGCTTGCCCATGAGCTCCTCAAGCTTGAGGGCGACGACCTTGAGCGACGAATCACGCTTATCACCCTGAGCGGTGTAGTATGAATCGGGCATGCCGTCCGGGCGGCCGAGGTGCGACATGAGCACCACCGACTTGGCACCCTTGGAGAGGGCCAGTTGGATGGTAGGGATGGCGCCGACAATGCGCTGGGTGTTGGTGATGGCGCCCGTCTTGTCCTGCGGAACGTTGAAGTCGACGCGGATGAGCACGCGCTTGCCCGCGACGTCGATGTCTGCGATGGACGTTTTGGAGAGATTCATGTTGTCGCGCAAGTGCCTCGTCGACCTTCGACGCCGAACCGAATCACCGACGCAACCTTCGGATCTCGCTTGAACGACTAAAAGCGAGCGCTATGGTCAATGTCAGAAAACTTTCGCGCCACAGCACCCCTCTAAGGCCGACCCGCCCCCCCC
>ENA-UOUZ01000779-UOUZ01000779.1-mixed-culture-metagenome-genome-assembly--contig:-NODE-779-length-22351-cov-171.160477_pt1 | contig 22351 bp, 23 predicted proteins | sample MGYA00238154_ERZ761575 | MGnify/ENA primary metagenome ERZ761575 (study PRJEB28896, sample SAMN07631632) | mixed culture metagenome | isolation source: Freshwater growth medium | place: USA...
GGCACTCAGTGCTGATGAGGGTGGCACTCAGTGCTGATGAGGGTGGCACTCAGTGCTGATGAGGGTGGCACTCAGTGCTGATGAGGGTGGCACTCAGTGCTGATGAGGGTGGCACTCAGAAGCTGCCAGAGAACCAGCTGACTGAAGCCATCCGAGGCCATCCGAGGCCATCCGAGACCATCCGAGGCTCCTCAGCGTACCGGCCCGATGATCCGATTGTACCCGTTGAGATAACCACTCTCGCCGCCGAGCTCCACGGAGGTCACCGACTCGAGGAACTGTCCGCCGAGCCAGTCATAGAAGAGATGCACGAAGTGGACGTCGTGCAGCGTCTTCTCATGCGTGACCTCGCCGAAGAAGAAGGCGTCGTCCACGAACTTGCCGCGCATAGCGGCGTTGGCCCAGTACTCTGACGAGTTGCGTGTGGTGAAGGCGACTACCGTGAAGATCATCACGAAGAAGAGATACCCGATCGTGCCGCGGATCGTCTCAATGAGCTTCGCCTCAGTGAGCTGCTTCTCCTTCTGCTCCTTGAACATCTCGTCGCTCTCGAGCTTGCGCAGCGCACCCTGGGCGAGCTGCCGCGTGTGCTTCTTGCGCACGAACGTTTCGCTACCTGCCCGCACGAAGCTACCGGAGGTGGCTTGTCGCATGAACGAGTCTCGCCTGAACGAGGCGTCGTCTCCGGCGATCTCGTTCAGGACGGAGCTCATCCGTCGACCGGCAGCGTCTCCCATACGCGATGCCGCCGATCCCACCGCAGACAGCAACGCCGATGCCGATGCCGTTCGCTTTTCGACAGAGCCCGAGTTCGTTCGCTTTTCGACAGAGCCCAATGCCGAACGCGTAGCGGCCGGTTCCGTACTCTGATCCGAGAAGCTCACGCTGTGGCACCGGCCTCCTTGGCTGCCGCTCCGGCTTGCTTGGCTGCCGCTCTTGGAAACGACGCCAGCGGGCTGCGGCTGCATGGAAATCTTAGCCGTTGACTGTGAATTGGATGGACTCACTGTGAATGACGCCTCTTTGCTTTTTTGGATGCATTGACCATTGCAGTGAGTAAGAGGGGAGAGGGGGCGTCACCTGCCTCGGCTGGACTGTGCAGCAGCATATTCGACCTGTGACACAGTATAAGGAGTATCCGGATATATCACCTGCTGCGCGATTTTGACCTTGGGGGAGGGTTTCACACTCCCAGGTGGTTACCTTTTGTATTTAAGTACATTGTATAAGTCATGGCTTTAAGTGCGGTAAGCGGGTGAAAAGCCTTCGCCCTACCTTTGCCCCAGCTGCCAGCCAGTGCCACCTAGCAGGACCTTCACTGTGTGCCACCGCTTTTGTTTTGGACTTAGCTCACACGCAGGTCCGGTCCTGTGCGCTGTGGATGGTCATTTATAAACCTCGAGTAAGTAAGTAATTAAGTAAAACATGCCAACAGGCAGCGTACACGTGGCGAGGCCGAGGGGGGTACGCCCAGGCATACAAAGCGAATAACTAACGAATAACACCCTTTGTGACCGCCAATTAGTCGTACCGTCTTCATGGAGTAATGAGACACCTAAGCTATTAAACACCGAACACAATTTGATATTACAACGATTCGGGATACCGTTACCGATAACGAATACACTCCTTCGACGTTAAGGGTAAGGCGCTCCGGTAGCTCCGCCCGCCCAGCACCCGCCCTCAGACGCCCAGCCCGCCCTTGACATTACCTCACTATGCCCGATCCACGCGCGACGGCGCGCGCGACAGAGCTCTAGCAACAGCTCACTGCTCAGACGAAACCTCAGACTACAGTGCTCAGACGTCTTGAGAGGGGACGAGCGCGCTATCGCGTGGCCCCGCGTTGGTGGTGAAGCCATGCATGTAGGGAGGCTTGCGATGGGTCAGCGGGTGGCTCGTCGAGGGTCGCAACCTCGAAGGTTCTGCGCTCAGCACGAGATCCCTGAGCTCCACATTGTCTGTCTCGTTTTCAACCTTGTCATATGTATTGAAGTACTCCATGGTACGAACCTGTTCAAAAAGAGGTGAGTCGGCAGCCCCTCGAGTCATCTTAACCCTCTTGTACCGCTCGCGTGCGAGGATGTTGTAGTGGTTCAGGAGCACGTGCTCGGGATCGGGCTGCTGCCATCGTTTGTACAGGTTCTTCCCAATGTATGGAAAGTGGATCCACATGGAAGTCAATGCGTGTGCTCGGACAATGTACTTGGTATTGAGGTCGGGATGTGATGGCTTCAACGACGCGCGTGTGAAGTTGAGGCGCACGCTGGGAGGTTGCACGACGTGGCCGCTGCTACCAAACATCTGCCAGTGCAGCAAGATGAGCGTCGATGTGCAGTCTGTCTTCTCCACGTGGCGAAGGTACGTTGGGATATCTGAGAAGCCAGAGCGTGGCGATACATACACGAACTCGTCTACATCAATTTCCAGCACCCATCGAGCGCGAGCTTGGAGGTGCTTCAGCCATGTATTGATGTGACGAGCTTGCTGGTGTCGCTCGTTTTCGGTTCGCACGGAGACATGCTTGGCAAAAGGAGCCACGGCAGTTCGCCAGTCGTCCGTCGAGTTGTTGTCGATCAGGAAAAAGTGCTCGACGCCTTGCCACAGGTGGTGCTCGAGCCACTCGGACAAAATATCGGCCTCATTCCGGAAGATCGCGACCACAACGAGGAAGTGGTGCTCTGATCCGATCGGAATCGCGCACAGCTTCTCAAGCGTGTATGGAGTCCACGTGTGGCTGACGTTGACGGTGGAGCCACACTTGCGTTGCCACGCCGAGGCAGTGTCAAGGCAAGAAGAAATCGTAGCGTCTGACCTGCCCCCTGACCATTCAGGATCGCCTAACAGATTGTGGCCTGGGCAACGACCAAAAGAGGAGAGCCGAAGCTGGCACACGCCGTTCGGTTCGCGAGCATACCTGATTCCATTTTCAGTGAAGTTCGGCTCCTTGGCCTTGCGCATCAGCATCCAAAGGCACGCGGCCGTGGTGACAGCAAGGACTGCGATGGTGGCGATCTGGCGCGTTGAGGGCATTTGCAGAAAGCTCCGCGCGTCACGCTCCGGCATTCGAAGCGAACACACACTGTGCCGTACAAGTACTCTATACAGCAGCACCGATTGTCGCGTCTGTCGTGTTAACGTTCACAGCGCAGGGGCGCAAAGCCACAGTGTGAACCGTCTAAGTTATTATTAGACGGTTCACACTGTGGCCTCCCTTCGGTACATGCTAAGGCGCGGCGCGGCGACCCTGAACACGGATGGGTACCCGGTACACGCGCCCACGCACCCGCAGAAATTCGGTCGAAAATGTACCGAGATGGATATGCAAAGCTACATTTATCATTGGGGCCGAGTCGCCTGCTGAACGAGCGCAGTGAGTGATACACTGACCAATCGGATAACACACATGCGAAGGGTCGGGAGGGTTGGCGCTTGCCATGGATCTGCGCGCTCTTGTGCGCCAGTACACCAGAGCAGAGGACCTCAAAACCACCCCACAATCTCAAGAAAGCTCACTTACGGTACTTAGTGACACCCCGCTTGTCGTGCTGGCCCTCTGCCAGTAGTCATGAAAGCGCCCCCCGCTGGGCGCGCTGACAGGCCGCAGAGGAATGAGCGCCGCACCTGTACTGTGTCGACCCGATTTACTAGATTTACTCTCCGTCTCTCACATACTTACTCACATACAGGCCCCCGGTATTCACAGGACAGTGGACACATAAGAAGAGTTCACAGGTTTGACACTTCGCGCGCCGCGTGCCGTAATGCGTTCTAAACGGCGGGTACGCGGTATAGAAGGAGCATTCGCCTCTTAGTTTGGTGCCGATTCCGGCGGATGGAGGGTCATGGGAGGCGCTCGGCATGGCGCTCGAAGACTTTTATATTGACCCACGGGGTATCTCTTGCGGGGTGTCTCAGCGGCGGCCGCACTGGTGCTAACTGCCATAGTGCTAACAACTACTACCTTATGACGTACTGCTAACATCCTAATAGCTTGTGGTGTGCTTCATGTAAGCCCTTGCTCGGAAGAGGCTAAGAGGGTGTAAGGCGGCGGACCGGAAGAGGGTGCGAAGGCGAAGCTTTTATAAGCTACACCTCAGCGCTCCGCACTATCTCATGGATGTGCCGCCGCACTTTGTGAAGCGCCTCAACGACCTCTGGCACATTCACGGTGACGTTGCCGCAGAGGCGAAAGTCCTCCTCCAAGCATGGCGCTGTGTCGGGCTGATGCTTGAGCACAAAGTAGCGTACGCCGCTCATCATGGCCCAGCGCATCAGGTCGAAGACGGCATGCGTCGCCTGGCGCCCCATGCGCTTCGATCGGAGCTCGAGCAAGGCGCAAGGCCGCTCGTGCGCGGGCAGCAGCGGCACCAAGGCGAGCCCCTGGCCGTGCATGCCGGCGATGGCCGAAGCCCTCGCGACGAGCGCAATCTGAGCGACGAGGGGACCTACATCCTCCATCCGCACGAATTGGATGACATCCTCCAGGCCCGCCTCGGCCGTCACCGCCGCCTGCAACGCGGCCTCGTTGACGATGACGCGAGATTCCCGTCGAAGGACAAAGAGGATGGAGCGCGGCTCGGGCTTGGTGCGCGCGTGGCCGCCGCCGGCATGCGTCATCGTTGGCGCCGCTTCAGCAGCTGATGCCGAGCCTGTGCCATGGACTGTGCTGGGAAGTATGCTCGGAAGCGCGAGGCCGCCTGCGAGACCAGCGCGCGCCCACACGCGCAGGCGAAATGCGTGGACCCGGGGGGTGGCCATGAGCAGCTCCGAATAGTTGCGAAGGGGCCAGAGCCGTTGGGGTAAGATGCGGGGGTAGAAGGCACCGGGGCCTCCATGCAGCTCACGATAGCAGTGGAAGCGATCGGGCCGAACCAGCTCCTGTGTGCGTGCATGCACGGCCGGCCAGAGGGATGCATGCATTTGCGCGAGCAGCACAAGCTCCAGACTATGCCATGACCGTACAGGAGGAGAGCGCCCGGTGCAGCGCGCGCACAGGTAGCGCCGCCGGGTGCGTGTGCAGGTCTCGCAGGCGTCCTGGCCGGGCCAAAGCGTTGTGTATCGGGGGAGTAGCTCGGAGAAGAGCTCGGTGGAGAGCTCGGTGGGCGCCTGTGTGGGCGGCGAGGACGTCGTGGTCGTCGTCGTCGGCGTGGACGCCATGTGGGCAATGGGAGAGGTCATGGGGTGACTGGGCGAGGATGTACTGCTTCGGCCATGGGAGAGGTCATGGGAGAGGTCATGGGAGAGGTCATGGGGCGAGGATGTACGGCGGACGTCCGAAGCGGGCGGCGGCGGCGTATACTCCGCGAAGGCGACGCCGTGGAAGAGCGCATGCCATAGACCATCGTGGGTAAGGGTAAGCACCAGTGCACGGCCAACCTTCGGCCACGTCCGGGGGAAGGTGCGGTTGTCGGTATACCTACCGTCGCGCTCCTCGGCGTTGCTCCGGCTGTACCATGCAGGCTCCCAACCGGTCTGTTCATAGTGAGCCGGCCAACGGCGCGGCCAGAGCAACAGGCCGGTGCGAGCGTCCGCCTTGGCAAGCAGCATCCTTTGCTGCCCGTAGCGAGCTGGCCGGTAGCACACGCACATGTCATGGAGGCGCCATGCCGATGGATGGACTGACTCCTCGCCCGCGGGTTGGTAGTCGACCCACTCGGGCGAAAGCGTGGTGCGCACCTGCAGTGCTGAGGGCCCCCGATGGCTCCGAACTAGCACGGTCACATCAGCGACCGTGCGAGGAAGCAGCTGGCAAGTTTCCGTCGGTGCTGCGCACCAAGACCACACGATGCGCCACGCATGCGATCGGGCCCGATGCACCTTGATTGCATACGGAGTGACGATGTAGTCGAACCGTGTCAAGGCGGCATCGACGTCGGCCACTGTACGAGCCACACCGAATTCTCTCAATGCGGTAGCTTCAACTGGTTCGGTGCTGAGCAGCTCCAAGGGATCAAGAACGTCAGCACGAAGCGCTGCGAAAGCGTGCTTGTAGAATTCCGCGGGTGCGCTGCTGCTGACATGGGCGGCGATGCTTTTAGGCCGTGCCAATGTCATGATTTTCTTTGCATGCACTGGGTAACACCGGTCGGTCGGTAGGACCAAGCACGGTGGCGATTCCACGCGCGGATGGATCGCGCGGGCGAAGAGGAGGTGAAGAGGAATGACGAAGACCACGAAGGGCAGCATGTCCCAACACACAAAACTAACGAACCACGTTCCCACGCAACTCCCCACAGGTACCGGTACTACTGTACATAGTCCTGTGGTAACTGTATGCAACATGGAATGTGGTGTGCACAGACGGCGATAGCTATAACATGTACATACACAATATGCCCCGTGACAGCCCCTCACGGCTGCGGTGAAAGCCATGCAGCCGTACTATGCGGGGCATCTGATAACACCCTGCGACAGCCCCTCCTAACCTGAATGCAGGTACGAAGGTTAGGCTGGACATAGGGTGTGCACGCAGGTCGACAGTAGTGGGAGACGCCAAGAGGCCGATGCCGATGGCCCACGGACCGATGTCGATGTTGCACGAGCCGAGGCCGATGGCGGAGCGGGCAAAGACTAGTCGAAGCCCCTCCTGGCCTGATGACGGGCTTAGCACCAGCGACGGTAGCGACGTGATCGATTACGGCATTGGTAGAGGTGACGACGACAGCTGCAGCAAGGGTGACATCCGCGACGGCAACAGTGTCGACCGCGGCATCTGCAACGACGGTGACGGCTGTGTCGGCGAGGGCAGTGATGGCAGTGACGTCGACGGCATCGTCTGCCATGGCAGGTAACAGCGGCGACTCAAGCGGTGGAGGTAGCAGCATCGGCGACCGCAATGTCATCAGCGGCGACAATGGCAGTACCGGTGAGGGCAGTGGCGACGTCGGCAGCGGCGGTGACGGTAGGATCAGCGATGGCAACGATGACAGTACTGGCGGCAACTGCGGCGACCGCGGCGGCGACAACGTCACCAAAGGCGGTGACTGCAGAATCGGCGACAGCAGTGACGATGATACCCGCGGCAACTGCGGCGGCTGTGGCGGCGGCGGCAACGTCAGCAAAGCATTCTGGAGCCCGCGCAGAAAATCGAACGCGTCGGTAGCGTTTGCCGACAAGGTCGGCAAACCACGGTCCAACCGCTCTGTGTCAACTGACGCAAGGGCAATCAACATAGCGCAGTAGTCGCCAAAGGTAGAAGGGGCGATGCGTCTGACGGTGACGCGTAGCGGTGCATAGGATACAGGCAAGGCACGCGCCAAGGTAAACTGCAGGAGGCAGTCGTCCATACGCAGACCATCCATAGCCTGGGACCAGTCAGCGGCAGCTGCTAAGGTGAAATCAATCTGGCGGCGAAGCGACAGGACATCGACTGGAGCCTCGGGCGGAAGTACAGAGCTCTCCAAACGCTGAACTGCGTCCCGGAAAAGTGCTGCGTTAACACTGAGAGAGGCGAGCCTGACGATCTCATCCGCGTATGCCGCGAAGGTTGGCGGGTACGGGCACCGCATGACGGTGCGAAGTCCTGAGCACGAGTCGGGCATGTGTCGCTCCACAGCGGCCATGAGCGTCCGGTCGTCGAGTGTGTAGCCAGTGTCGGCAAGATCAGACGCCAACAATGCAATGCGTTCACAGAGGATTCGGAGGCAGTGGCTCTCGAGACCAGGTGGCCACACTGACCGCGGTGAGCCAAATAGCCACTGGAGCGCGTCAACTTGCACCCATGTGTGTAGATCAGCGGGCGTATCGTAAGGCACAGCTGATTGTGCTGGCACAAGTGGTAATGGGGGCGGCGGCATGATGGTGGCGCGCGTGCAGCTCGGGGTCGCATTGATGACCGACAGAGGCAGCGAAGGCGCAAGCTGCTCTGTGTCAAATAACTCATGACCAGTGACGAGGGTATGGGCGGCAGACGCGTGTGCCGAGGCAACTGTGTCGGCTGGGACGGCAGCCGCGGCAATGGCAGCATCTGCGCCGACGCCGACGGCGGCGTCGGTAGCATCGGCGACCGTCACGGCAGCGGTAGCATTGGCGAAAGTGGTATCCGTGATGGGATCTGAGACCGCAGCGGTGGCGACGGCAGCATGGGCAACAGCGGCATCCGTGATAGCAACGGCAGTGATGGCAGCGACAGCGATGGCGGCCACAGCAGCTGCGGTGACGGCAGCAGCCGACGGCGATGGCGCAGCGGCCGACGGTGCAGCGGCTGACGGTGATGGCGCAGCGGCCGACGGCGATGGCGCAGCGGCTGACGGTGATGGCGCAGCGGCCGACGGCGATGGCGCAGCGGCCGACGGCGATGGCGCAGCGGCCGACGGCGACGGCGAGGCCGATGGTGCCGACCGAACCGAGGCTGGTGGTGCAGAACAAGATGATGCCGATGGCCCAGCAGTCGACGGCGATGGCGCAGCAGCCGATGGCGATGCCGAGGCCGATGGCGCCGCACAAACCAAGGTCGCCGATAGTGATGGAGCACTAGCTGATGGTGATGCCGAGGCCGATGGCGTCGTACGAACCGAGGCCGACGGTGGCGCACAAGATGACGCTGATGGCGCAGCATAAGCCAAGGCCGATGGCGGCGCACGAGCTGAGGCCGATGGCGCAGCGCAGGCAGAGGCTGCTGCATTAGCCTCGGAGACGGTTGAGGCGGCAAATGCAGTGTCAGAGATAGCAGCGACGGCGGCGACGGTGATGGCAGCTGCGGTAACGGCGACATCAACAACGGCAGTATCGACGGCTGTGGCGATGGTGACCGTGGCAACGGCAGCGGCTACGGCGATAGCGTCGGCGACGACAGCATAGGCGACGGCAATATCGGCGACGGCGGCAGCAAATGGGCCAAATCCTGTTGGAGCCCCTCCTGGCCAGATGGCAGGCTGAATTTTGGTCGAAGCCCCTCCTGGCCAGATAGCGGGTTGAGCCCATGGCAATGATGAAGCTGGGCGTACTGAGTGATCAGCTGAGCCGCCGAGGTCACCGGGCGAAGGAAAAACAAGCACCAGGCTGCACATGAACCATCGCCCGCCGCCAAACGAGGCGAGCGCGGCAGAGCAGCTGAGGCTGCTGAGTGAGCCACTGAGGTTGCCAAGTAACGCCACGCGCACTAGCGCCGAGCCGCCGAGTGAGGCAAGCACCGAGCCGCAAGGGCGACCAAAAGCGGCGCCGCAGGCGAGCGCGGCTGAGCCAATGAGGCATGAGGCAAGCAACAATGAGCCGCCGAGGCTGCTAGGGCGACCGAGAGAGGCGAGCATGAAGCCATCGCCGCCAAACAAGGCGAGCGCGGCAGAGCCGCAGAGGCTGCCAAATGAGGCGAGCGCGGCAGAGCCGCAGAGGTTGCCAAGCAAGGCGAGCGCGGCAGAGCCGCAGAGGCCGCTAAACAAGGCGCCAAACGAGGCGAGCGCGGCAGAGCCGCAGAGGCCGCCAAGCGAGAGCGCGGCCGCGGCAGAGCCGCTGAGGCCGCCGAGTGGCGCGTGGCCATGGGGCATTAAGAAGCCGTCCCTCGACCCGGTGGCAGAGCCACAGAGGCCGCGCTCGAACGCGGCCGCGGCAGAATCAGCCCTCGACCCGGCCCCCCCTGGACGTATCAGCATGATGACGGCCAGACCATATGAGAGGGCAAATGGCAATGGCGAGTTTGGCGCAGCCGAGGCAGAGGCCGACGAGGGCGTAGCCGATGCTGGTGGTGCAGTCAAATGAGCCGGTGGCGATGGTGCACAATCCGAGAGCCGTGGTACAGCTGGGGCTGATAGCCCGGCCGAGGAAGGGGGTTGCGCACGAGCCGATGGCGATGGTTCACGAGCTGAGGGTGACGGCGCATGAGCCAAGGGCCATGGCACACGAGCTGGGGCTGATGGCCCAGCCGAGGGCAAAGGCGATGGTGCAGCCGATGCCGAGACCAAAGGTGAAGCCAATGCCAACGGGGGCGCAGCCGATGCCGAGGCCAATGGCGAAGCCGACGACGGTGATGTCGTAGCCCATGGCGATGACGCATGAACCGATGGCGATGGCGTAGGAGCCGAGGGCAACGGCGCACGAGCCGAGAGCGACGGCTGAGCCGGCGCCAAGGGCGATGGTGCAGCCGATGCCAAGGCCGACAAAGTCGGTGCCAAGGCCAATGGCGCAGCCGATGCCAAGGGCGATTGAGCAAAAGCACATGTCGATGGCTTAGCCGATTCAAAGGTCAATGGCATAGCGGATGACGAGGCCGAGGGCGTAGCCAATGCCAAGGGCGATGGCGCGGAGGCTGAGGCTGAGGTGGATGACGCAACCGAGGTCGACGCCAACACAGAAATGGCCGAAAACGACAATGCGCAAGCCAATGACGATGGCACATCGGCAGCGACGGCAACAAAGTCGGCACCGTCGGCTACGGGAGCAGCGTCGGCAATGTCGTCCGCAGCGACGGCAGCGACGGTGGCGACAGCGTCGGTAGCGACGGCAGCCGACTGTAGCGCCGTCGAGGGCTGCATCCGAGCAGGCGGCACAGTCGACGCCAAGAGTGACGGCGCAGCCAAGGTCGATGGTGACCGTGCAGCACGAGCTGAGCGTAATGCCAAGGCCGATGGCGCAGTCGAGGTCACACGAGCCGAGGGCGACACTGAGGCGAGAGCCAACAGCGCGGCCGAGGCCGGGGTAGGCGACGGCGCCGAGGCCGAGGGGGCCGGCGCACGAGCCGGCACCAAGAGCAACGGCGCGGCCAACGGCAATGGCAATGATCCAGCTCGCGCCGAGGGCAATGGCGCAGCCATAGGGGCCAAGGGCGACCTCGCAGCCCACAACGCACAAACTGACTGCGCCACACAAGCCGGCGGCACATGAGCCGAAGCTGACGAGGCCGACGGCGCAGCCGACGCCGCAAGGGCAGAGAGCAAAGGCGCAGCAGCGGCAACGGCAGTAATGTTGGCACTGCCAGCGGTGGCAAGGGCGGCAATGCCACGGGCAGGGACGGCGGTATCGCAATCGCCATCCGTAGACGTCTCGCCACAGAGAACAGCCAAGGCTGAGGCCGACGTTGCAGCCGAGGTCGAGGAGGGTGGCACACGGGCCGGCGGTGACGGCAACGGTGACGGCCCAGCCCGCGTCGCCGTAGGCAGCGGTGGGGTCGAGGCCAAATGCGATAGCACAGCCCACGGTGAAGGCACACAAGCCAATCGCGCTGCACAGGCCGAGGCAAACTGCGCAGGAGCCAAGGCCGACCGCGCTGCACAAGCCGAGCCCGAGGCCGACTGCGCATTAGCCAAGGCCGACGGCGCAGCTGACGGCACACGAGCCCGCGCCGAGGCCGACGGCACAGCCGACAGTGCACGACCCAAAGTCAATGTGGAGACTAACTGCGACATGGCACAGCTCCAAATCCACGACGAGGGCAATGTCGGCGGTGGTAGTGTCGGCGTCAGCATCGGTAAAGGCGGCCGCAGCGGCGACGGCTGCGTCTGCAACGGCAGAAGACCGAGCGCCGAGGCGCCAAGGGCATCGAACGCCAAGCTGAGCGTCGAGATATCGACGCCGTCGGGCGCCGAACCGAGGCCATCCAGCTCTGAGCCGAGCACCGAGCCCACGAGCGCGAAGCTGATCGCTGAGCACCCGCCAAGGCCATCGGTTGCCGAGCAGTCGAGGCTATCGAGTGCCGAGCAAAACGTTGAGCCGCTGAGGCCATCGATCGCCGAGCTGAGCATCGAACTGTTGAGCGCCGAGCCGACGGGCGCCGAGCCGGGCATAGAACGTGAGAGCAAATGCCGAGGCGACGGAGGCGCGCAAATCGGCAGTGGAAGCATATGCCGAAGCGACGAAGGCGCGCAAATCGGCGACGTTGGCGGCGACGGCGGTGGCGTCTTCAGCATCGGCGCAGACAGTGGTAGTGAAGGCAAATGCCGAGACGACGAAGGCGCAACAGTCGGCGGTGAAAGCAAATGCCGAGGCGACGAGAGCGCACAAATCGGCAGAACACGCCGCGGCGAAGCTGCAGGCGGTGAAAGCAAATGCCGAAGCGACGAAGGCGCACAAATCGGCAGAACACGCCGCGGCGAAGCTGCAGGCGGTGAAAGTAAATACCGAGGCGACGAAGGCGCACAAGTCGGCAGTAGAAACACATGCCGAGGCGACGAAGGCGCACGAGTCGGCAGTGAAAGCACATGCCGAGGCGACGAAGGTGCGCAATTCGGCAGAGAAAGTATTTGCCGGGGCGACGACAGCGCACAAAACGGCAGTGGAAACGTATGCCGAGGCGACGAGGGCGCACGAATCGGCAGTGAAAGTAATTCATGCCGGGGCGACGAAGGCGCATCCATCGGCAGTGAAACAGCACACCGTGGCAAGGCTGCAGGCGGCGGCAAAAGCGGAGATAAAGGCTTCTGACAGAGGCGCAGCCTGGAGCGATGGCACGACGGCACGAAGTGCAGTAAAAGTGCACGAGACGATGGAGGCTGGCGGTGACGCTGGCGCCACGGCAAAGGCGCATTGGCCGATAAAGGTGGCATGAAGTGCGCTGCCAGGCGCAGCAGAAGCGCAGTGGCCATCGAAGGTGGCAAGGGATGTTCCACATTGCATGGTTTCAGCAGACGAGCACTTGCAAAGTGCCCACCAAAGGGGTTGCCATCACGTTGCTGCAAGACCAGGGTCAGCAAAGAAGCCAGACCATTCCCGGAAGGGAAGCCATAACACCGGTCGGTCGGTAGGACCAAGCACGGTGGCGATTCCACGCGCGGATGGATCGCGCGGGCGAAGAGGAGGTGAAGAGGAATGACGAAGACCACGAAGGGCAGCATGTCCCAACACACAAAACTAACGAACCACGTTCCCACGCAACTCCCCACAGGTACCGGTACTACTGTACATAGTCCTGTGGTAACTGTATGCAACATGGAATGTGGTGTGCACAGACGGCGATAGCTATAACATGTACATACACAATATGCCCCGTGACACTGGGCTCCAAATGCGGCACTTTCCCTGTCAGACATTGCCACAAATGCATGTCAGTCCAGGTGCTCCTTTAAACAGCGGGCACAAAATCTTTCCATCGACAACTCTCCAAGTTATGCACCAAATTTGGACGTCTGGTATAGGTCACGGAGAATCTCTCAATTGACGATGAATGGGGGCGTTGGTGATAAAGCTCGAGCCTTGAGGAAGCGATCCATCCTGATCTCGCGCATGATGTCACGACCCAAGTCAAGCAACCCTGCCGCCACCACGGGGGACGTCGCCGGCGACGGCGGGGCTCTCCCGAGGTCGTAGTAGAGGAGGTCGGTGATTGCATTCTCATTTTTCTCCGGCTCACAGTTGGAGCAGTCATGCCCACATATCAGACCATCACAGACCCTACATACTCGATTTCTTTGGAACAAAGATAGAATTTAGCATCGGGGTGGAGCCGACGGACGGCAACAATGGGACGAGTGCCGTAGCCACCGTACGGTCACATTACGCATAGGACAAATGCCGGGCATCGAGAGCGGACGGCTCTCGTGGGCGGCGCCGCTGCGCAACGTGGCCGGTTGCGAGGCGCATTGGCCGCAGAGTCCAGAAGGGGCCTTTGCGATCTTCGACTCGGCCACACCTGCAGTCCTTCACGGCCTCGTCACAGGTGAACCCGGCACATGGCTACCTGCCGGACTCCTGAGCGGCCATGAGATGGTGCGAGTCGTGACCAACCCAACGCCGGTTGCGCCGCTGAAACGGCGCGGCGACACACTCGTCCGGCCAGCTGAGCTCCAGCTGAGTTGGGCCGAGGCCGTCAAGACACTCGTCGACGGCACGAGACGTCACTACGCGTACGCCTCGGCCGTCTCGCTCGACCACTCACCCAAGGTGCGCGATGCGCTGCCGCTTCGTCGCGCCCTGCACCTAGCCGGCGATGCGCTCCAACGGTCAAACCTGTGGCTCAACCCGCCGCACAAGGGCATGCGCTCCGCGCTGCACTACGACGGGCACGACAATCTCCTCGTGCAGCTTCGTGGCGAGAAGGAGGTGCTGCTCTTTCCTCCGGAGCTGCACGCGCTCCTTCGGTATCGACCCCGATCCGAGCACGTGTACTCGAACGCCACAGGCTCCGAAGTTGCGGGCCGCCCATCGCTCTCGTTTGAGACGCACTCGCCACGGAGTGGTCGAGGCGGTGCAACACTTGAGAATCACGCCGCGCTTGCCGTGTTTGCTGACGAGGAGGTCTTGCATCTGGAAGGAGAGGCTGGAGCGCCCAGCGACGAGGAGTGGGCTCGTCTCGTGCCGCACGCGCGCATATGCACGCTGCGCCCGGGTCAGACGCTCTTCCTACCGGCCCTCTCCTGATGACCTCTGATGACCCCTGATGACCCCTGATGACCTCTGATGGCCTCTCTCATCAGGTCAGACGCTCTTCCTACCGGCCCTCTGGTCTCATGCGGTCGTGTCGGGCCTGTCAGAGGACGAGACAACGATGCATGCACCGATGCACGTGCCGTCGTCGCAGGTGGAGGGCACAGCCGCTGCAGCAACGTGCGCGGCCTCCGACCCGGCTGGAGCGAACTGCGCGGCCTCAGAGAATGGAACAGCTGCTATGTCGCTCGAAGAAGCCGCCGCATGGCCCGCGCTCAACACGGCGGTCAACCTATGGTTCTACTCGCGCCGTGGTGAGCGCTCGATGGCCAGCTTTGAGCGAGCAGTGCGAACAACGATGAGAGGTGACGAACAGGGCGACGGCCGGGGGGACGGCCTGGAGGAGGGATCCTCGGGCGGTTGGCCTCACGCTCAGTATTGCTATGCTGAGGCCCTCCAACGCACCGGTCGGGTGGCGGAGGCAGCACGGCGCTATGCTCGCGCCATCAAGGCAGAGGTCCTCTCCGGCGGAGGTCCTCAGTGGCCCCATTGGTGAGGCATGCACGCATGCACGTGGCCCTCGGGGCGACGCCACCTTGTGCCTTGCATGCGAGTGCTCACCACGACGCCGAGGCATGCATGCATGCACGTGGCCCTCGGGGCGACGCCTCCTTGCGCCTTGCATGCGAGTGCTCACCACGACGCCGATCGCCCTCCCCGCAGGTACGACGCTCACGTGAACCTCGGGGCGACCCTGATGGACACGGGAGAGGTCCAAATGGCCGAGCACGCCTTTCGGCGCGCGGTGGAGGCAGAGCCGGGGCACGTCGCCGTGCACTCCTACCTCGCAAAGCTGATGCGACGCGAGCAACGGCTGCCCGAGGCGGCGCGTCACTACAAGGTCGCCATCAGCCTGACGCCCGTCGATCCAGCCTTATACTTCGGCCTGGGCACAACGCTTGCGCTTGAAGGGCAGCTGGGGCGCGCGGCCGAGAATCTTGCGGTCGCGATCGCCCTCGCGCCTGCCAACGAGCACCCTTCGGGACGGCAGTCCGGGCACGCGTGACCTCAGGCACTGACCACCTAAAGACCAACAGGCAACAGTTTCGGAGGAACCATCACGCATCAGTCGCGCTCGCGCGACGCGAGTGACCTTGACTTCTTCTTCTTCTCTGTGGTTGTTATTGTGTCGCGCCCTCCCACACCACGCACGAACCCTCGCTCGGAGAGAGCACAAGCTCACTGTTTTCAAAACTCAGCTCCATCGATCACTAACTCTGACTTCGTTACCGTTCCGAGACGGTATGTATGTGAATACGGCCTCACCGTTGTAACGAGTACAATGGGTAATGTTAAGATTGGCCCGGCGGAAACCCGCCAACGTTCGCCTTCCGGCTGGCCATACATTCCCAACGCTACTCTACCTGTGAGGCCTAAGCCGCAGGCGGGAGTTCTTCGAGAAGGTCGTATTCCGACCGGTCGCCGGGGAGCTGGTCCCAAGGGCGACCAAATACCGTAAGGGCGCGCCGAAGCGCTGTGATCCAGCGAAGGTGAACGCGCAGCTGGGCGCGCCTCCGTCCCTCTCGATTGGAACCCGAGGTATATCTGACGCGCATCTCCGCGTCCTCTGCCTCGAACACTTGACCGGTCGCCGCGGTCGGCGCTGGTCGTGTGTCACCGGGGCCGGCGTGCTGGCGCTGTGCGTGCAGCACCGCTTCCTGCAGCTCAGGCTCGAGCTCGAGCTCGCCGTCCTTATCCTGCCGCGCGAGGCGGCGCCAGTGGCCGAGCTCGCGCTCGTCCGCTTCGCCCATGGCTATGTCGGGGGGGCGTGCATGCCAATCACGGCAGCCATGTCCGACGGTGAGCCGTGAGCAGAGTGACCCGAGACGGTCAGCTCCGCCCATACCTCCTTGGTCGCGCTGAGAGGCGCCATCGAGGTGATCGCTATGAGCGAGGACATCGCGTGCTGTCGCGAGACGACCCTCGGAAGGATGCGCGTCGCGTAAGTCACGTCACCGGCGTGCCCGGGGGCTTCGAAGGCCGGGAGGCAGTACTTCCAAGTTTGGACTTGCTGGATGTGCTCTTCGGCCCATTCCCAGTCACCGAGCGGGCCACCCGCTCGGATATAGATATCAATGGGATGGCCGTCCTTCGAGAATTTGGCGATGACCTGAATGATCAACGAGCCGTCCGGTGCATAGCCGCCGTGGCGGATGTACGACCGGAGCACATCGACCAGGCGAAGGCGGGAGGATAGCCAGGCGATGAGCACTGACCGGACCCAGATCCGCAGGATGCCTGGGGGCAGGGCGCGGGCCCAATGGTCGAACGCAGCGTACCATTTGATCGGGATGGATCCCGCGCGCCTGTCTCGCGTGCGCTTCTTGGCGGGCGGTGCCGCCGCGTCGACGAGAAGATTGGCGGCTTCCACGGGAAAGCCCATGTTGTACGCCGCGATGGCGCCGGCTCTCATGGAGCCAGCGACTGTGGCCCCCCCTTGGGAGCCTTTCGCCGCTGTCAGGGCGCGGACCCCTTCGCGCACGATGACGCGGTTAACGAGCAGGCGCGATGCCGGCAGATGGTCCGCCGGCGACGCCTCGTAGAGGGCTTCGAGGAAGCGGCGAACCTTGCCGCATGCCGAGCCGTCGGGCCCGGCTCGCGACATAAAGAGCTCGCGCAGAGCCGCATCGCGCTCGGCTGGGTCTGGGCACTGGGCAATCGCCCTGTCGCCCCCCAGCATGAGGTCGCGGAGGTCGGCCGGAACGCATGAGACGAGCCAGTCGGCTGCCCCTTCGCGCTTGTATTCGAGGACGTCATCGTGCGTGACGAGGGCGGCCTTATCGGCCTCCGTCATTCGACGGCGCCGGCGCACAAAGGCGTCGGGGTTGAGGGCAAACGAAGTCCCGGATTTCAACGCCGACTCAAATGTCAGCTCACCCATAGGTGGGATCGCATCGCCGGGGCCACGCCCCGGGCCATGCTGCCCGCGTTTCGCACGCCGGACCGGAGGGCCCAGCGGCACGTACGGGATGCCCCTGATCGCGAACGAATCGCGCGGCGCCGGCACAAGGGCCGGGCTCAAACCGCAAGGGGAAGACCAGCCCACGCGAGGCGAGAAGTGGAGACCGGTGATCTGCACCGTGCTGCCGACCGCATTGCACGCGATGGCAAGCGATTTCGGCAGCCTGAAGCCGCGGATCGCGACCGCCGCCGGAGCGACCGGAGGTTCCGGAGAAGGATTGGCGCCCGGAGAGGCTGGGCCTCGGACATGGGCGGTGGAGTGACCCACTGCATGAATAGCAGCGCTCAGTGAAGGCATTCTGCCGACATTGCGCGGATCGTACCTCAAGCCGACCGGGTTTGCCGGTACCGGCGGAGGCGCCGGAGAGAGAGCGAACGGATCGCCACCGGGCGAACGGGCGCCGCCAGGCGATATCCGTGCCATCCGGAGCCCGCGCTAGAAAGAAGCGGGCGTAGTCGTCGGCGCTTGAAATGAATCAAGCGCCTTGGAGACGACCGCGTACCGTACCGGTACAAGTTCTGTTACCGTATTCGGTCTAACCCAAGTCCGTGCTGGGAGCACGGCGCCTTCACTTAACTTGACAGAGTTAGTGAGCCACCGCGAGCGTGATCGACACGGCGATTCGAAAAGTTGGTCACCATGTTTTTCCGGATCGGCCTTTTGTGCCTCCGCTGGCGACACGACTGAGAGCGTACGTGAGCGCTGAGCCTGCACGCCGTGCAGGTACCTGTGTCTCGCTGCCTACACTCGCTCCCTGCCTGTAGCCTCGCGCGAGCGCAACGTGCGATGGCTGCGCTTGCACCAGCAGGCACTGCGAGTTCAGGAATCTCTCGCTCTCAGGCGCAGGGGAGCATGCATGCCTCGCCAGAGCACGCCAGCGCCGTGCGCCAACCACGACAGCCGCCGCAAATGTCTGTGAAGGCCAATGCACGCACGCGTGCTGCCGATTCCGCACGGCTCCGTCATCTCAACGAGGTGGGTGCCATGCTCGCGCGAGCAAAGAAGGCTGCCGCTTCCCGCTCCGCAAGCATAGAGAGTGGAGGCAGCAGTGGCATGCCCGCCGCGCCCGTGCCGCCGCCGGTTGTGCTCGAGGCGAGCGCGACCACCGAGGACGAGGCTGAGGCTGCGCAGCCAGCGCCTGAGGCAGAGCCGCCAAATTTGGGAGTACCGGCGCCCACGGACTTTTGGCAGCAGCCGCCACGTCCCCATGTGCCTTGGCTCATTGGCCAGCTAGGTGGCGCCACGCCTTCTGCGATGGGCCACGTTGGCGGCCTCGGCAGCCTCGGACGCGCCGGCGGCGTCGGCCCCGGCCCCGGCGCGTGCGCTGGCGCGAGCTGCGGCGGCCCCAGCATGGCTCCGCTGCTGCTGTTGACGAGCCAGGCCGTGGCTCGCGAGGTTGCGCGCGCACGGCGCCGCGCGCAGCGCAGCAGCGACATGCACAACCGGCACACGCTCAACCGTCTGCGCACCCCTTCCGGCATGGCGAGCTTCGCACGTTCGCTGCGGATGCGAGCGTACGCGGATGCGGTGCGCCGGCATAACGGCGTGGTCGGTGAGGACGGCGGCGGCGGCGGCGGGAGTGGCAGCTTGCCGGCGCGCGAGATCGCGACCGAGATCGCGACCCAGACGGACGCGCGCGACGAGCGCATGATGGCGATGCTCGAGCAAGATGAGCAGTCCCTCGAGCACCTTGCCGAGGCTGATCTCGCGTACCTCGAGATGGTGCGGACCAAGGCAGGCATGGGAACCAATCCGAATCCCGGAGCCTTCGCGGCGTCGGAGGCGGAGCAGGCATTGGCAGACTCGTGGCAGCAGCTGATCAAGCTGCGTCTCAAGTCGCAGAAGCTCCAGTTGCGCCAGCGCGCGCAGCCCATGAGTGACGTGGACATGGAGCGCGTCGAGAGCGAGCTCATGTGCGAGATGGCTCGCATCGCCTCGCGGCTGCAGCAGCAGCTCCATGAGCTCACCTCGGCAGCGGCGGCCGCGTCGCCCTCAGCGGCCGCCGTCGTCGCCGAAGCGACGTTGAGCGAGGCCGACGCCGGCGCCGATGCCGGCGCCGCTGCCCCCGACGCCGCCGCCGCCGCCGCCACCGCCGGTACGCCTTCCTGCAGGCCGAGGAGCACCGAGTCGTCTTCAATGGCGCGAGCGAAGACGCGACCAAGAGCTCGTCGTGGGGGCTCGCGCAATCGTGGAGCATCGAACATCTCAACCAGGAGAAGTTGCTGAGGAACCTCGCCACGCTCGAAGGCATCGCCTCGATCATGCTGCGGCACCCGGAGGCGTCGCTCGAGGTGCATGGGCAGACGACTTACCCCGAAGAGGGACGTGCCGACGAGGACCTCGCCGCGCTCTTCAAGCTGCGCGCGACCGAGGACTGCAATGCTGTCATGGACCTACTCGCGAAGAAGCGCGCGACTGCGTGTCTGGAGCAGCTCGTCTATCTTGGCGTGCCGCGGCGCAACTTGTACTTGACGTTCTGTGGCGGGCAGGGCCACTCCCGAGGTCGACTTCCGTCCGCAGCAGGGACGCAAGGTGTGTCGGCACGTGACCGATGATGTGCTCACCATCTTCCGTACGTACGACAAGGACTCAAGTGGCTCCATCGACCTTGACGAACTGAGCACCGCACTGAGTGACCTCAAGCTGAGCGCCTCGTCGCGCGAGATCGTGGAGATCATGCAGCGGTACGACGCCGACCAATCTGGCACCCTCGAGCTCACCGAGTTCGGTCAGCTTGTGCACGACCTGCGCCGCTTTCAGGCCACGCAGGCCGTCTCCAAGCACCAAGCCGAGTTGCATCGATCCTATGGCATGCTCGAGATGGCGCTGCCCGCCTCCGAGCGCTTCGAGTTGCGAGTGGCTGCGCCGGGCGCCACCCCAGGCAAGGTAGCGAGCGTCGAGCAGTTTGACCCGGCAGGCCAGCCTTGCATCTTCGAGACCAAGGCCGCGCCGAGCGCCTCGAAGGAAGACCCCAACCACATGGCCATGGTGTCCATGCTGCTCGCGCCGCTCTCCCAGGCCCTCACGCTGCGTGTTGAGGTGGCACTGCTCGTGAACAATGGCGGTAAGCACTGGGCAGCCGGCCTCGCGACGCTCGACATCATCCGGTACGAGGTGCGCCACACGCGCCTCGACCTCCCGGCGCTCAATGCGAGCTGCACGTGGCTTGCATTGAGGATGGCGACGCGAGGCTGCTTCAACTGCTCGAGGACGTGTTGGTCCACGACGCAGCCGTGTGCGAGCGCCGCATGACACAGGGAGTGCGAGATCGTCGATCGGCTACTGTGGGGAAGTGACAAGATGCTCCTCGATTCGCCGCCCGAGCCGCTCGAGCTATGGGAAATGTTTGACCAGGTCGCGCCGTCCACATGGGCCGAGCACCAGCTTTCGATCTCGAAGGTGGAGAACCCTCTGATGACCTCTGATGACCTCGGATGACCTCTCTAATGATCTATTGATTGCCTTCATCATCAGGTTCGATCTCGCGGCACGCGTGCTCAAGCTCGCCTTCCAGCTGAGCGCCATGTGCAGCCAGTGCTCGCGCTCAGACGACCCGACAGAGGCGCATGCGGCGGTGGAGCTTGCGGACTTACATGCATGCAACTTCCTCTTTGCGATGTTGCACCGCTCGCTGTCAACCTTTCGCTACGTCGACCTATCCACTGAGAAGAAGCATGTCAAATGGCACACAGTGCGCCGATGCGCTGACGCTCTGCGCACAGTGCTCGCGCGCCGGCCGCGTCCCCCGCCGATGGTAGCAGCGTCCTTCAAGCGCACGCTGATGTTCGCAGAGGGCGCTCCTATGCTGCTGCGACCCAGTGCAAGCACTGATGGCCACGAGGACGGCTTCGCGATGCTTCGCGCGCTTACCAAGGTGCTTCGCGCGCTTACCGACCCACGTTTGGTGTGCAAAGCCCTTGATTGGATGCTGATTGCCTACCTCTTCAACGCTCACGGAGATGGCGGCAAGATGTTTCAGCGTGTGTTTCAGCTGCTCGAGGGCAAGGTGCATTTCAAAGTGTGGCCCTTAACACCCAATCCCTTTCCGTTGTTCGATTCTCGTTGATTTTGGCCACAGGTGACGGAGGGGGGAACTGAGCAAACAGGTTCCAAAACTCCTACCCCCTTCCACCGGCGCGTCGTTGGGTTACTCACGCTCGGAGAGAGCAGTACCCATCGACGTGTGGAGTGGAACCTGGCAGCTCACTCCGTCCGGACGGTGTCCTCACTCCGCCGATGCCTCTACTGCCTGACGTGCTCCACCCCTGACTCCTCTTCCCTACAGGCGCTCCTCTCGTGCCCAGCCTCTGTCTCCTCGGGTGCATTCAAGTGCTCACCACTGTGCCATTTTGGCCCAAGACGACCCTAAGGTCACTGCGAACGGAGGGAGCAGCTTCATGATTCACCCCCACGTGGCCTTCTCCTCCAGCCCTTCTTGTTCTCTCGCCGGGCGTTTACACTCACTTCCCTTTCTCACTCTGCCTCTCTTTTTGCAGGCCCGATGGTGCTGACTGCCGAAGCCACGCCGACAACAGCGTCTGTCGCTGTGCTGGCTGTGCTGGCTGCGGCAACAGCGCCGCCGGTAGCAGTGGTGGCAGCGACGGCGCGAGAGGCGGCGCTGCGGGCGCAGGTGCAGGCGCAGGTGCGGGCGCAGGTGCGGGCGCAGGTGCGGGCGCAGGTGCAGGCGCAGATGCACCAGGTGAGGTCGCCTTGGGTTTCTTTTGGATGCTGTGGCTGCCGTTATCCTCCTCCATGCACAGAGCGTCCTGAGCGTCAGCGCTGCTTCCCTGCAGCCGTTTGATACCCGCCTTTGCCGCCGAGTGAACAGGCACAGGCTGTTGAGCTGCCTCCTCCGAGGCCACATTTCGCCTAATGCGAATGATGGTGACAGGGCCAGGCCACCCGGCTACACCACCTCGTTGTCCCTTCGAGAAGTCGACGGTCTCGTTGATGATCTGGCGAGAAGGAGTTTGCCCGCCAAAGCATTCTTCCGGTGCCAGTCGTTACCCTTCACAAGACTAGCAACTCGCGCCGCCG
>ENA-UOUZ01000783-UOUZ01000783.1-mixed-culture-metagenome-genome-assembly--contig:-NODE-783-length-22314-cov-103.640999_pt1 | contig 22314 bp, 9 predicted proteins | sample MGYA00238154_ERZ761575 | MGnify/ENA primary metagenome ERZ761575 (study PRJEB28896, sample SAMN07631632) | mixed culture metagenome | isolation source: Freshwater growth medium | place: USA...
CTTGTAGCCGACAAGCTCGCCAATGGCAACGAGCCGAAAGATGCCCGGCGGGGGTGCGCCATCGCGATAGCGATTGTGGGGCGCTGGTCGCCGGGCATCTTTCGGCTCGTTGCCATTGGCGAGCTTGTCGGCTACAAGCCTTGCGCGATCCTCGCAGCATCTTGGTGGGTGAGTGGTGATGGCCAATGTCGAGACGAGACACAATGAATATACATTCTTAGGAAGCGGGTGCAACATACGAACACATCTTCTATGAGCAGCGGCTCGACTACGAGTCTATTTTATCGAGATCTGGGCGCGCGGTGGCAGCACGACGACAGCCGGTGGAGACCGAAGGCGAGAAAAACGTTCGAAAGAGGACTGGAGGATTTGCACGGTGAGCGCCCCTCAATAATTATCCGTTCTGGAAAGGGCTGGGAATGCAGTGACAGCGGACAGGGCTGGCAGGTCGGCGCACGGCGCCACGGCCGACACGGCCCTGCCGAACCGTACGTATCGTGCGGTGACTCGACACTGTGCGGCGGGTTACGTGTACGGTCTGTGCTATTGCTGCGGACCGGACAACCATCAACCTGAGCTCCTGAGGACACATCTCCGTTCCACACAATATTATACCGAACCATTTCACTTCCTTCAGTTCGTTCAACCGCACACATCTTAGTTATTGGATTATAAGAGCCGAACTCTCTCGAATGCACGCGCGGCGATGAAAGTAACGCCACGCTCAGCCTCGAGTCTCCGCTGCCGTCTTGTGACTGGTTGTGAAGCGCCTGTAGCAGGAGTTGTACCGTAGTACACTCTCAAATCTGCAGCACGACGTAGGTTTGTGCAGCTGTAGGCTCAATCCGCTGCGGCCGCAAGCAACCAGCAGCACCACGGCGCCGCTGCTGATTTCACTCTTCGCACTCATGCATCCCACGATTTACGTGGCCCTGGCGGTGCCGGTCCCCCAAGCTGCCTGAGCTCACCGTAAGGGCCGTCTGGATGCTGCCCATTGGGTGAGCGCCTCCGCGGCCGCACGCCTCGTAACCACTCAATCGGCGGCTGCCACGACACCTGCCTCGTCTCAACGTTGTAGTAGTAGATCATTCCGTGCGCAGACGCGGCCATGTACCATGCAGGCGGCAGCTGCGGCGGGGCGCCTGGCGGCGGCCTGGGTGGCGCAATCGGCGGAGTAATCCCCCCGTTAATCGGCGACGCATAGCGGCTCTGCGGCGGCGGCAGCATCGCGGGAGGCGGCAGCGCCCTCCGATCCAGGCTTTTGCCCACCACAGGGCCGCGGCTGTTCGGTGAAGCACTGTGCGGTGAGTACCCGTTAGGAAATTCTGGCAACGACGCAGGCGGCGGCGCAGGCGGCGGCGGCGGCGGCGGCGGTGGCGGTGGCAGTGGCGGCGCCACGTGATGCGCCGCGCTTGACATCGTCCTCGGCGGTGTCGTCACATCTATCGAGACTGTAGGGGGGGGTGGCTGCCTCTTGGGAGCGCTCTGCGGGGGCAGCTCCTCTTCCATAGACGGGGTGTCGAGCTCAGGCAGCTCGTGCAGCTCAATCCCCTCCACCGTGTACTGCCGTCTGGTGAGTGCGATGACGACCCTTGTGTAGCTCAATCCGCCACCCTCAGAGTCCTGCTTGATCTGGAGCGCATGCACCATTGCGTATGCCTCCTCGACCGTCATTTGGTCTTTGACGCCCATGGGCGGCGGTACGGCCACGATCAGCTGGGCCACCTCCCACTCGGTCGCGGTGCCCGGGTTCGGATCGACGTGCTCCGCCCAAGCCTCGCCAAAGTCTGCAACATCCGAGGCGGACACGAGGTTGGATTTGATCGAGTCGAGTGCGGTGAAGTTATCAAGGACCACGGAGACAATCATGTTGAGCATGATGAAATTGCCGAGGAGAATGAACGAGAGGAAGAACGGGATCGCGATGCTCGAGCCGCAGTCAGTGGGCACCAGGTCTGGATTGCAGCCGCGCTCAGGGCCAACCATCGCGTCGTACATGAGGCCGGACCAGTTGTCGCCGGTGAGGCACTGCAACAGGACCAGGTAGCCATGGCCAAAGTCGTCGAAGTTCCGATGGTCGTTCATCACCTCGCCCGACTTGACGAAGGTGAAGAGCTGCACGCCGAGCACCGAATAGATGAACGTGATCAAGGCGAGCAGTCCACCGACGTTCCCGAGCGCGGGCACAGAGAGCACAAGCGTCGTAAGCAGGGAACTCAGACCCTTGAATCCCTTGAGCAGCCGCATGATGCGCATGATGCGCGCCACGCGCACGATCCGCAAGAACATGGGCGGGATGGGCAGGGAGACGGCGGCGAACTGGTCGAGCAGCGATGTGGCCACGAGGAAGAAATCAAAGCGGTTCCAATTGTCACGGAAGTAATTACCCAGCCCAAGCCCGAGCAGCTTGATAAAGCATTCGACGTAGTAAATATAACTGAAGGATGCCAGAGCGTTCGAGTAGAACGCGTACATGGCCTCGTCATCCTCGATGCGGTGGTAGTCCAGCGCCATAATGATGATGTTGGTCAGAATGATTGAGGTGCAGAAGATGTCGAAGGCCTTGCCGGTGACGAGGTCGAACACGGGACGCAGCAGCTGCGACTTCGGCGGTCGCGGCTGGCGCGGCGCAGGCTTCTTCGCTGCCGAGTCAAGCATCGCCGCCTGCCACTGCTTCTGCTCATCCGTGAGCAACGCGCTGCCGTCGAGTTCAGCCTTGATTTTGCCGAAATTGTCAACGACCGAGCCGACGAAGAGGTTGATGGTGGTAAAGGTGCCAACCAGCAGCCACATGATGAAAAAGAGGCACGCTGGCGAGAAGTCATTGCGCTGAGGGGCAATGCCCGGTCCCACAACGTCCATGCCGGTGTACATGAAGTCTGTCCATCCGTCCCCCGTCGAGGCAATGAAGAGGAGGAGCATCGCGTTGGGGAAATCGTCGAAGGAGCCGAAGGGCGGGTTGAGCCACGACGTCGGTATGCCCTTAGGAGGTCCCTTTCGACCGCCGCCGCCCTTGAGGCGCCGCCGCCCATTCTTCCAGCCAGTCCATGGCTCCTGCTTCGCCTCCCGTGGATATGCATCGATCGGCGCGGGTGACATGCCCGGGACCAGTGGCTGCGGCGGTTCCGTCGCATTCCCATGCGCGAATTCCAACTCAAAAGGAAGCTCGTCCTCCTCGTCCTCCTCGTCCTCCTTCTCTCGCGAGCGCTCACGGTAAGCCCAGCCGTCACGGTAAGCGCTCGCCGTCCAGTTCGCGCGCACGGAGAGGGTCTCGAGCCAAGACTCGCGATAGGGTTCCGGGGCTGCGAGCGAGCGACCGATGCCAAAGGCTACAACGTCTGCTTCGGCGGGTTTGCAAAGCTCGCGAACCTTGATGGTCGGGTCTGTGCATGAGCCAAAGGAATCCATAAAGAGCTCCATGCCAAGCACCGCGAACGAAACCTGGAAGAAGATGACCACGCCTGTCACATTGAGGATGTCTCCCGAGGCGCGCGCGAAGAACTCAAAAATAACCTTCATTCCTTCGATGCGCGAGAGCAGGCGCAGCGGGCGCAGCACGCGCAGCAGCCGCAGCACCGACATTTTTGCGTACTCCTCGCACAAGCTGACGATCGATACCAGCATAATGCACAGGTCCATTACGTTCCACGACGAGAGCAGGTAGCCGTTGGGCTCAGCGAGCAAGTCATACGCGAGAAACTTTAGGATGAGCTCGACGGTGAAGAGCGCGGTGAAGGCATAGTTGGACAAAGTGAGAAAATGTTTCAAGTCAGAGTTCGGGTCCAGCCGTGGCGCGTCGAGCACAAGACATACCGACGACAAGAAGATGGCAAAGATGATGAAAGCCTCCCACAACGGGTGCTCGACCACGCTGAGCGAAAATGTTCTCAGCTTCCTGCCTCCTGTCGGCGGCGTGCCACCGGATTGCGCCGCGACCGCGAAGACCTGGTCGGTGAGAAGATCCGTCTTCTCCGTAGCCTGGCCCGCCGCCTCGACCGCTCCAGGCTCTTCTTCCTTCTTCTCCTCGCCCTCCCCGCCCGCCTCCTCTTCGTCACTCCCAAACGAGTCAAGCAGAATGGCGATGAAGAGATTGAAGATGACGAAGAAGCCGATGACGAGGGCACTGATGAAGAAGACCCGCGCGAGCGATTCGTTAACCGCCGTGCACACGATGTATGGGTCGACCCAACCGCCCGAGAAAGTGCTCAAGATAGTAAGCATCCCGGGGAGGTAGTAGTCGAAATGGTAGCGTGTCCCTGCGCTATCTGTGAGCCCTCCAAAGAGTTGCATGCCCAGAAGCGTGAACATCGTCATGAAGACGAACAGTAGCACGAAGATGTTGGCTACCTGGCCCGCCGCGCCGAGAAGGCACATGAAGATGCGGAAGAGGCCGTCCCAGGACTTCATGATGCGCAACATCCGCAGGACGCGCACCATGCGCAGCACTCGAAAGTACATTACATTGAAGTTCGCGTCTTCGTTCGCCTTCACGAATTCGGTGAGCAAAAGGTCAGCTACGGAGACAAGGAGGAGTGTTGTGTCGAAAATGTTCCAACCCTGTGCGAAGAAATCCTTGACGCCCACAGCGACGAACTTGAGCGCCATTTCGATGACGAATAGTACGGTGAAGTACGCGGTAAGCGTCTCGATGAGTAGGCCGTATTCAGCAGGTTGGCCAGCGTACGGCATGCACATGACCACCATGTTGCAGACGAGCATGAGCATAGTGCCGTATTGGAACGTGGTTGATTCGACAATTTCACGCAGTAACGGGATACCTCCTTTGATTTCCGCCTCACCCTCGCCTGTCAGCTTCGCGTAATCATCGGTTTGCTTCATCTCTTCGCCGTGCTCCGCCGCCTCCTTGGCAAGTGCTTCCTCCTCCACGGCCGCATTATTTTCCTTCGACTTCATAAACTCCTCGAATACGACTGCGAGGAAGAGTTGGACGACGAAGAAGCCGCCGAGCATGGCGACAAGTAAAAAGTAGACCCACACGTAGGCCGAGAACGCATCCATGAGGTCGTACATGATATCACTCCAGGTGTCGAAGGTGATGATTTGGACAATCATCATTACGGCATTGAGGACGGAGTCGAAATCAGAGTTTCGCCCTATGGGCATGTAGTCGTGATAGACGCAGACCTCGCCTGGTTCCGTGCACAACCTGTCATCGTGCCTGCAGAACGTGACTTCCTCACGATCGCCGCCGCCACCACCCTTAAGGATACGGGCGACCAACTGACGGCCATGGTCGTCGTCGTGGTGTGCATGCGGGTCGTCGCACCAGTAGTGCAGCGTCCCCTCGAAGAGCTCCTCTCCCACGATGCCGAAGATGAGGAAAAGGAACGAGGCCAGACCCACGACGTTGCCCAGAGGGGGAATTGCGGCAAAGATAGACGAGATGAGCACGGGCATGCCCGGCACGAAGCGTAGCGTGCGCAGTGGGCGCAGGGCCCTCAACGTACGGAGCCCGGTGAAGTTCCCAAAGGACGGGATGAAGATCGGAAGCCTGCATACAGGGTGAAGACAGGAGCGCTCAGTTGGAAGTCTGGAGAGTGCCACAGACATTTGCGGAGGCGGCGCACCAGGCGAGCGAAACAACCAAGAAGTCCAGGATGCACCAGGGATCGCGCAAGTACGAGTACTTATGCATCACGAAGCCGTACCCTATGATCTTCGTCACCAGCTCACAGGTGAAGATGGCTAGGAACACATGTTCACATTTCTGCAGCGCAGGACAATCGTTGGTTTAGCTGAAAACGTGCCGGGGCGTGCAGCGGGGCGCAGCCACGGGTGCGTCCGAGTGTAGTAGCGGCCGCTTACCGCGATAGTCGCTTGCTTCTCGGTCCCCTCCGGATCGACCGGGGAATTCCATGCCATGACTGAGATGTTGGCAATGATCGTTAGAGCGATTGCTGGCTCGAACCACGGAGCCTCGATTATGTTGATGGCCACGTTGCGGGGAAACGATTGAATACCCACACCCCACAACGATGTCTTGTGATATATCCAGCCGCTCGGCCCTCGGATCTCATCGGGGGGTGGCTGCATTGTGAGGCCTTCGAGGCCTGGAAGCACCCGCATTTCGTCGTTGTCATCGCCACCATTTTCATGACCTGTGGTGCTCGCTACGTCGCCATGCCCTCTTGTGGGAGCTCCGTGGACGCCGCCCTTGCGCACCCCGTGGTCCAGGCCCTCTTCGGTGGCGGTCGGCTCATCGTCAGCCGTGGCCGCAACCATCACACACGACTGCACCAAAATGTCCCAGAGTGGCTTGTGAGTCTGCCCTCCTCTATGAGCGCAGCGCGTCCATTTCCTTACAACGCTCAAAACCCAAAAATTGGTCTAAAAGTGTCACAAACTTCCGTGCACAACGCTGATTCGTTCACGTACAAGACAAGTCAAGTCAATGTCATCGACTTGACGTTCACGTTCACGTTCATGAAATTAGCGTATTAGCCAGGGCCGGTGACTGCCTGGCATTGCTTAAGGCATTGCTAACTGGACGTCACTTCCGCTCCGCTCCTCGACACTCACTCAAGAGTCAAGACACTCACTCACTCACGTCACGTCTAGAACACGTCACCCGCACTCACCATGTTCCATGCTTAGTTCCATCTTCCATTTTTCCATGCCAACCAACAAACCAACATGCAAACTCGACGCGCTTTCTCTTGTGCGGTCTGCGCCTTCCACGGTGTGTCTCCACGGGACCGGTGGGGCGGCTGTCTTGCCGCACGGCAAATGAATGTGAACTTGACTGCATATTCACCACAAGTTTGCGCGGGGGCGCCGGCGCGAGCGTGTGTTCTTGCACACCGCAAAAGGCCCTTTGCTTAGCTGCCGCTGTCGGCGTCGCTGCGCGTTGCAGGTGCGCCCATGTGCCGCCGCCTGTCTGCCTGTGTGCGCGTGCACTGACGCGCTGCCACGTGCTCGGCGCCGTCCGCAGAGAGCAATGGCCACCGCTGAGAGCGACCTGGAGGTGAGGACGATGCACGTCTTCATCTCAAGGGCATTGCAAAAGATTCTCAAAGAGGCACCCAAGAAGCTGACGGCGCTTCGAACGTCGTGCACTTCGGTCCTCGGTGCGTGCCCCCGTCCTGCTGCGGCCGCCTGCGCGCGCTGCGAGCCAGCCGGCAGGCTCTTGGTACCGCTGAACTCCACCTCACCAATGCTTTTGTGGCTGTTGTCGATGCGCAGAGGAGCTCCAGAAGAATGGCGCCGACTCCTTTCCACCGCCGCCGGCGGCGGACGAGTCGCCGCCGGCGACGCCGCAGCCGGCGACGCCCTCGGAATCTGATGCCGCAAAGCTCGAGCGGGCCCAAGCGGTGATGGACAGCGCCAAGGTTGGCGACGACGACAGTACGCCGGCAGTCGGCACGGAGCGTCCGGTCGAGGACATGGAGGACGATGTTGAACGGAAGGGGCCCGGCTCATCCGTTGGCGCTGAGCTGGTGGTGAGCGGCACCGACCGTTTCTTCGTGCCGCTGAAGCTCGCGTGCGAGTCGAAGCTGCCCCGTCTGATGGACGTGGCGCTCGCCTGCATCCAAAAGCTGATCGCGTACGGCTACGTGCGCGGCAAGGAGGTGCAAGTGGGCAAGATGCGGCGCCAGCTGATGGATGTGGTCATGGAGACCATCTGCGCATGCAAGGACCAGGAGGATGAGCTCGTGCAGCTGCAGATCGTTAAGGCCGTTCTGACGGCGGTCACCTCCACCGTCTCTGCCGTGCACGAGACTACGCTGCTGCTCGCCGTGAAGACGTGCTTCTACATATACCTGGTGTCGCGCACGCCCGTCATCCAGACGACGGCGAACGCGACGCTCACCCAGATGCTCAACGTCGTCTTTCAGCGCCTCGAGTTTGGCGGTGGCCAGTCCGTGGTCAGCCCCGCCGCCTTGTCGGTAATCCAGCGCGACGCCTTTCTCGTCTTCCGCTCCCTGTGCAAGCTGAGCATGAAGCCGCTGCCCGAGAACCTGGTCGCGGACGACTCAATCGAGCTGCGCTCCAAGCTTCTCTCGCTGCAGTTGCTCTTCTCGATCATCCAAAACTCGGGCACCAAGTTCCGCTCGGGCGACAAGTTCGTGTGGGCGGTGCGCCAGTACCTTTGCGTCTCGCTGCTCAAGAACGGCGTGTCGCCGATCGCGTCCATCCTGCAGCTGTCGCTCGACCTCTTCGTGGCCGTCATCCGCTTCTTCAAGGATCACCTCAAGTCCGAGATCGGCGTCTTCTTCTCCAACATCCTGCTGCGCATCCTCGAATCGACCAACTCGTCGCTTGTCCAGAAGCAGCTGACCGTGCAGTGCCTGCGTACGCTTGTCAAGGAACCCCAGTTGATTGTGGATCTCTTCCTCAACTACGACTGCGACCTCGATCACCCGAATATCATGGCCACCATCAGCGACGGCCTCTCGCGCCTGACCACCTCGCTGCACACCCTCACGGAGCCCACGGACGAAGACAAGCACCTCAAGGGCATCGCGCTCGAGACCCTCGTGGCTATCTCGGATTCGATGGTCGCATGGGAGCGCGAGACGCGCGGCGAGGTCGCCAAACCGTCCGCCGTGGAGGAGGTGGAGCGCGACGATAGCACAGTCGTCTCCCCTTCCGCGACCGCGGGCAAGGCGGCGGCCGGCGAGACGGCGGCCGCGGCCTCGTCGCCGGCGGCGGAGGGCGGCGCGATCGTGCCTGCGGGGAAGGGTGTGGTACGCGACCTAGAGGCGAGCTTCCACCGCAAGAACGATGTGCAGGAGGGCATCGTCAAGTTCAATATGAAGCCCAAGAAGGGTCTCAAATACCTCACCGACGTGTGTGGCCTCGAGAACACGCCCGCGGCCATCGCCCAGTTCCTGCTGACCAGCTCGGGGCTCGACAAGCGTGCGGTTGGCGACTTTTTGGGCGAGGGCGATGAGTTCAATAAGTCGGTGCTCTATGCGTACGTCGACGCCATTGACTTTGCAGGGCTCACCTTTGACGCAGCGCTGCGAAAGTTCCTCTCTCACTTTTGGATGCCGGGCGAAGCTCAGAAGATCGACCGCATGATGGAGAAGTTCGCGCAGCGCTACTGCTCGCAGAACGACGAGAAGGTGTTTGCGAACGCGGACACCGCGTACGTCCTCGCCTACTCGCTCATCATGCTCAACACCGACGCGCACTCGTCGCAGATCAAGAAGAAGATGACCCAGCAGGAGTTCGTCAACATGAACCGCGGCATCAACGACTCCAAGGACCTGCCCAGCGCCTTTCTCGAGCAGCTCTATCAGGGCATCACCACTAATGAGATCAAGATCAAGGAGTTCGACCCGGTCGCCGAGCACGCCAAGAAGCAGGAGAAGGAGGGCCGGTCGACGAGTGCGCCGATCAACAAGACGAAGCTCTTCAACCTCGAGTCGGCAGCCATGGTCAAGGAGTCGCAGGAGGCATTCAAGCTCAAGGCCAAATCTAAGACCAAATTCGTCACCTCCAAGGACGCTGAGGCGGTGCGCCCGATGTTCGAGTCGACCTGGTGCGCGATGCTCGCCGCTTGCTCGGCCGTGATGGACGACCAGCCTACGGAGCCCTTCCCGCCCATCGTGGGCCAGGCCATCCGCGGCTTCGAGAACGCGATCCACGTCGCAGCGGACTTTGGCATGCAGACCGAGCGTGACGCATTCATCACCATGCTCGTCAAGTTCACCTACCTTGACTCGACGAAGACCATGGGCAAGCGCAACATCGAGTCCTTCAAGGCGCTCGTGCAGGTGGCGCTGCGCGACGGCAATGGGCTCGGCGCCTCCTGGGGCCCTGTGTTCAAGTGCCTCTCTGAGTTCCAACGGCTCTACATGATCGGCACGGGCGCGAAGACCGACGCGCAGATCTTAACCGGCCCCGCGCGTCCCTCGTCCGCGCCCGCGTCCTCCAAGAAAGCGGAGCCCGCCGCCGCCGCCTCGGCCTCCAGAACCTCGAGCTCGAGCATCATGAGCTTCGGCTCGTCGAAGAGCCTCGCCGTGATGCAGCAGACGCGCCCGCGCCAGTCGACGGTGAGCACCGGGCAGGTGTCCATCGACTTGGCTGCCGTTGACGCGCTCAATTCGGAGACGATGCTCGACAAGGTGGATGTCGTCGCCATCGACCGCATCTTTTCGAGCTCCGAGCAACTCTCGCCCGAAGCCATCGTGCACTTCGTCAACGCCCTGACCGCCGTGTCTCGTGAGGAACTCTCCGATCCGACTAACCCGCAGGTGTACTCGCTGCAGAAGCTCGTCGAGATCGCGCACTACAACATGAACCGCGTGCGCTTCGTGTGGGCGCGCATCTGGGAGGTGCTCGGAGAGTTCTTCACCGAGGTGGGCCAGCACCCGAATTACCACTTCGCCATGTACGCTGTCGACTCGCTACGCCAGCTCTCTCACAAGTTCCTCGAGAAAGGCGAGCTGCTCAACTTCGCCTTCCAGCGAGAGTTCCTCAAGCCCTTCGTCGACCTGATGGGTCCGCACTCGGCCCTCGAGATCCGCGAGCTCATCCTGGGCTGCCTCGAGAATATGATCCTCTCGCGCGCCAAGAACATCAAGAGCGGATGGACACCCATGTTCTCTGTCTTCTCGCTCGCCGCCCAGGACGCCGCCGCCTCCGTCGCGCAGCCTGGCTTTAAGCTCGCGCAGCACATCATCGCCGAGCATTCTGCGCTCATCGGAGGCCAATACACCGAATGTGCCGCCTGCCTGGGTGCCTACCTGCACCAGCCGCACCACGAGCAGCTCGCAGTGCAAGCAGCACAGGCTCTCGTCACGTTTGCGCGCGTGCTCTCGAAGATCACCAAAGAGGTGTCACCCTCGGCTAGCAGCGGCGAAAAAGGAGAAGCTCCCGGATCGCCAAGAGCGGAAAGCGCGAGCAGCAGCAGCAGCATGGAGCGCGATTGGTGGGCGCTGCTTGGGGCCCTGCTCCAGGGCGTGCACGACCGCCGGCCCGCGGTGCGCGGTGCGGCACTGCAGGCCATGTTCACATGCCTAAACTTGGAGCTTGGCACGGAGGGAGTACTCCAGGGCGAGGTCGGGCGCTCGGCGTACCGCACCTTCGTCGTCGGTATGTACTCTGTGCTGCCTGTCGAGCCCCCTGCCGTGGCGGCGGGCGAGGCGGCGACGGCCAGCGCGCCGGCGGCCGCGCCTGCCCCCACGCCCGAGGCGGCCGACTGGCTGGCGACCACGGGTGTAGCGGCGCTCAGCGAGTCAGAACGCTGCTTCTGCCGCCATTCCAAGGCGCTTGGTTCGGGGCTGCTCGATGAGCTCGTATCGCTGCTCGTGCGCTGCCTGCAGCAGACGCACACGCCGGCGCTCGCGCACACAGCGGCGGAGGCGCTCCTCCACCTTGTCAAGGAGACGGGCGCCGCCTTCTCACAGGACACGTGGAAGAGCGTCTGCGCCGAGCTCAAGGGCGCCTTCGTGGGCGCGGGCCCGTATGTGGCGCCGTCGCCGCCCGTCGAGGCAAAGGGCGACACCAAATTGGTGGCGGAGGTGTCGCAGCGCGTCCAAAAGGAGGCCCCGCCCGGATCGGGCCCCCGCGAGATGCAGACGCTGCTGCTCTCCACTGTCCATCAGCTGCTGCTGCTCAACCACAAGCTGATGAAGATCCCGGATCTCGAGGGCCTGCTTAACAGCATGCACGAGTCGTACGAAAAGGCGCACCACACCGTTATGGACGCGGTCGGCGGCGCCGAGGTAAGCAAGACCGAGCTCGATGAGGCCATCACTCTCGAGGTCGACGCCCTCTCGTATTACTCCCAGATCCTGTTCACACTCTTCGCCAAGCTCACGCCCGGTGCAAAGCTCCCTACCAAAGGCACCGAGCCGCCGCTGGGCTCCGAGGCCCACATCTTGCTCATTGGCGCGGCCGCCGAGTACCGCCTCGTGTCCTTTTGTCTGCACGTGATGCGCGAGTACCTTGCCATCCACAAGGTCGCCGGGGACGCCAAGAGCAAGCACGCGGCGCTCGCGCAGCGGCTGCTCACCACGTTCACGCCGTCGGTCGAGACGCTACTACAGCAGATCATGCAGTGGCATGACTCACAATTCGCGCGCCACCTACCGGGCTTCTACCCGCTCTTTGTCGACCTGATGCACTGCGACTCGAAGGAACTGCGCCAGATCCTGCGCGACATCTTCGCCAACCGCGTCGGAGATATGGTCAACAACAAGGCTCCGGCCTCGTGACGCATACAGGTAGCATCTGGCGACGGCGGCAGCGGCGGCGGCGGCGCGGGAGCGATGTGAGAAAGGCGCCGGGGGCTGAACGCGGGGCGTCGGACGAGAGGAGTACATGTGAGAGAGCATCTGCTATGCGAGCGAGCGCATGCGCATGACGTGCGAACTTGTGACGGTGTTCGTTGTGCTGCAAAGGGGGGAGCAGGGGTCCAACCGACTTCGTCCAGGCGCGTGCATCTCGTGTGGGCGCTACGAGGCATCGTAGGTCTGCCTAGGTACGCCACGTGTCCGTCCCTGGTGTGTCCGCAGTCGGGACTCGTCGCGCGTCGGGGTAACCCGCATCACTTATATTGCACGCTTACGTATCGGTGGAAACGATCGATCAGATCACCGGCCGGCGACGCGCGCGCATGCGGATTGCCCGATTGGCCATTGGCAGTGCGCATCCAACCGGATCGCGCATCCAATGCGCATCCATGTGCGCATCACTGTGAAAACCCCATCACCGTCGGCGCGTGGGCGCAAAAGGAAGCATGTGACCGAAAAGAAAACCTCTCGCGACGCCACCGAACCTAATTAGGGTTTTCTGCGCCTCATAGGTGCGAGTGTTTGTTTTGCTGTTCACGGTGGAGCCGAGACGTGAGAACGCTTCATCCATGCGTGGTACCAAGCTCACCTACGACTGCTCCAACGACAAGTGGGTCCGTGAGCCGGTCGACCTAAGCGTCGAGCGGGAGCCCTTTCAAGAGGGAGGAATGCGACTTGCATACAGGGCGCGGGAGCGCTTCCCCGACGGCGGCGAAATCGACGTGGTGCTCAAGTGCTTCAAAGAGGACGTGCTGCACGAGGGAGAAGACGAGGGCGAGCTCATCAAGAGCGAGGCCATGACGCAGATGGTGGCCGAGGACTTTGCTCAGCAGTTCAACAAGCTATGCTCAAGCAAGGGCCTGCCGCACCGGCTCGCGTTCGTTCCAGTGTCAGTGGCGCAGATCCCCAACCTGGAGACGTTCCAGGACGAGACCTACTCCGTCGAGCCCTTCCTTCCCGGGGATTACAAGAAGTATAATGACAACAACGGGCACAACGTGATCGAATCCGATGTCGTCGGCGCCTTTTGCTACTTCACTTACCATCAGACGGGCGGCTCGCTGGTGGTGACAGACATCCAGGGCGTAGGCACCTTCTACACCGACCCGCAGATCCATACCCTCGACGGCACTGGCTTCGGTGCTGGCAATCTGGGTGAGGACGGCATCAATCGCTTCCTGCGCACCCACCAGCACACGCTGCTCTGCGAGCAGTTGGGCTTGCCCTCGCCGAACGCGGGGCTGTCGGACGCCGAGCTGGCCGCTAAGCTGCAAGCCGCCAAGGCTGAGATCGCCCGCGAGGATGAGGGTAGGATAAGCGATTTCATGTCGGCCTCTCGGTCGAAGTCGCCAAAACGAGCCGCGCGTTCGCCCGCCCGACGCCGCACTCCGGCCGCAGTGGCCGAGTCTGTGCCTAGAGTCGCGCCGGAGGCTCACTTGCATCCACCCTCGAAGCAGCCGAACCACCTCTCAGATGATGACACTAGGCCGAAGCTCGTGCTGCCTCAGCAGTACTCGGCGAGGATTCTGCGGATAAGCTTCCTCACGTTAGCGTCGATCGGTTCGAGCATCTACCACGGCCAGTGGATCAACACGTGCCTCAGCTCGTTGGTGTTCTTCACCTCAGTTAACTACTGGATTAATCCAACATTTGGCTGGCGACGAAATTTTGACATCGTGTGCGCAGTGGGAGCGCTGTCATATCAGTGCATAGCAACGGCGTATCAAACAAAATATCCTGGCGCGCGTTACATATACTGGGCCGCCGTTTCCGCGGGTCTTGCCTTCTATGCGATGGCTGTCTACTCTGGCCGAGTTCTGAAAAACTTGAACTATTCGAGTGCTTTGCATTGTGGCGTGCATATCTGCGGCAACATCGGCAACTTAATCTTGTACGATAGCCTCGGCAAGAATTGCTTGGGCTTTACATGATGGCCGTGATGAGACATTCGTTGTGCTCGTCGCTGCTCTGCATCCACGCGACCGGCCCGGACGCGCCACGTCTTCCGGCCTGAGCGATCGTGTGCGCAAATACAGGGGACAGGAGCCGGCGCGAACTGGCGCGCATACTACAGCTGTAAGAGTAACGAAACTGCAAGAGTTATACGGTAAACTGTAAGACGCCGACTGTGGTCTGCGCCCACTCGCGCGCCACAATCATCGGTCACGTCGCACATGCGATGGCCGATGCTCTTGAGCTCTTCCGCTTGGGCCTTGTGGCGCTGGCGGGGCGACGGGCGAGACGAGCCGCGAGACGGCAGACGCCCGGCAACGCAAGGAGCCAAGTAGGACCGGGTCGGACGACCCAGGGACGACCGTAACGATTACGTGTCGTCCGGTCTCCTCACAAGCGATAGCGCTGGGGTCTGACCGCGCGAACCGACCACGAAGCACGATGAACATCACTCTCTGACTCTGACACCGCCCGCGCCCGCCGGCCGGCCGCGCGACGCTCGGCGCGGCGCCTTTGGCCTTACTGTTACTCGAGACGAGACGTCGAGATCGGAGATGATCGCTCTTTCCGCGGGGCCATGCTCTTTCGCTGTATCCGTGTTCCCCCTGCGGGAAACCGCGATTCTACCTCCGTCCACCAATCACTGCGTCACAACACACCCCCGAGGTCACTGTCCGTCCGCCCCCGCCCCGTGTCCGCCTTTCCTCGGGCGTCCGACGACCATTCCTCGTGACTCGCCGTTCCCCGCCGATCAAGTTCTCCCCAGTTTCTTACCTTAGACGATCTCCTTTCGGCCCTTAAGGACGTCTCTCCGCCCATCCGACCCTCCAACCCGCGAATCCGCACCCCGTCAGCGTCGCTGCACTCTTGTTCCATGTCCAGGTCCGCGTCCATCGAGCGTGGAGAAAGTGTGGAGTTGGTCTAGAGAGCGACAGTGGAGAGCTTGGTTGGAGGGAGTCAGCACGCCCTTGTCAGCGCCCATGGCAGATCATTAGTCAGACCATCTCGTCTAAGCGCCAACGGCGCCCTCAAGGCGAAGCACAAGGCTCTCGAGCGCGGCGCTGCGCCCCGCAGGCAGCGCGGCGCTGCGCGGCGGGGGCGTGCCGAGGTGCGCAGTCGCGCGCTCCAAGCGTGCCGTGAGGTGTCCGAGAACGATCGCATCTGCCGCGATCTCCGACGACGTGACAGCCGCTTCCACAGACGCGAGCATGTCCGCGACCACCTCGGCCTCAGCGAGAAGTGGCGCAAGAGCCACCCCACAAAGTGAAGTGAGGCGGGTGCTCACCTCGAACAGCCGCTTGGCCGTTGGCGCGCTGATCATCATTTCGACGCGCGGCGGTTCCGCCGCAGCCGACGCCGCGGGGGTAGGCGTCATAAGCGTCGGCAGCGCCGGGGTGGTCGTCGCAGCCGGCGTCGCCGGGGTAGGCGTCGGTGGCACCGGCGGCGCGGATCCGGCATGGCCGATGAGTTTCATACCAAGCTCCCCACTGTCCAGCAGGTCCTGCAGAGCATCGCCCTGTGTAACAAATCCCGTGAGCCCCGAGTACAGGATCGGGTAGGTGCCCGGCTTGGCACCCGCTGCCTTCCACAGAGCCGCCCGCACATCCTTGTGCTCCACTTGTGTCCCATCGACCTCCAAGAACGGCACGCGGAGGCCCTGTAGCTGGGTCGCCATCTTTCGAGTCGCCACGGTGGCGAGTTGATCGCGCGTCATCGGCGTATACAGGAGCACGATCGTCGCGCTGTACGCAGATAGTGGATCGACGGAGGCAGATGAGGGCGCGGGCGCGGGCGCGGGCGCGGGCGCGCACACGGGTGCCGGCGCGGGCGCTGGTGCCGCCTTCGCCTCGGCCGCAGCCTTCGCCTCGGCCACCGCCTTCGCCTCTGCCTGCAATCGATCAGCATCGGCCTTCGCCTTGCGCTTCTCGTCGAAGGCCTTCCGCACCGAGGTACGTTTCCCCTCCAATTCAGCATCAAGCGCTTGCAGGGCTTGCTGCTCTTCGGCGTCGATCGCAGCTGCGAGGCCTGCAAACTGGTCTTCACTCGCGGCCGCTTCGCGCGCTGAAGCCTTCTCGGCTACTGCCTTCTCAGCCACAGCCTTGTCCGCCGCCGCCTTTTCCGCTGCTGCTTTCTCAGCTGCGGCCGTCTCGGCTGCTGCTTTCTCAGCTGCCGCCTTCTCCGCTGCTGCTTTCTCAGCAGCGGCCTTCTCGGCTGCCGCCTTCTCAGCGGAAGCCTTATCGGCTACAGCCTTCTCAGCGGCGACCTTCTCGGCCGCCGCCTTATCCGCTGCCGCCTTATCCGCTGCTGCTTTCTCGGCAGCCGCCTTGTCCGCTGCCGCCTTGTCGGCTGCTGGCGCGGGTGAGGTCACTGCCGCTGTATCACCAGCCTTGGCCACAAGCTGGCAGTCTCTAAACTGGACCCATGTGGATTTACCATCAGCGAATTCCACGCGAACCGTGACTCCCGAGACTTTGAGGACGCGGCCAGGGCCTTTTGGCGTCGATACGGTGTCTCCTTCTCCGTACATGAGCTTCGGTTCTCGCGCGGGGACGACTACTCATCACGGAGTTCCCGGCGAGCACACGGCTTTCACGTTCACACGGCTCGATGTGGGGAGGATTTGCAGTCTCTACTTTGCAGGTCTACCCTCCCAGCACCTGGCCATTGGGGTGGCCGTTATGCTGTTCGAGAACGTTTGCGACATTGAAGGCATGGCCAGCGTTGATCCGAGTTATTTCATAACTCAATGCCATTGACAATGCCGCCGAGTACACGTGAAACTCGTGTCCTGCCCCGATTTGAAAGATTGTTCTTTGGAGTGCTTGAAATGTTCAGAGTGCGAGAGATAAAAGAAGCTGGATGGAGGACGTTTTCAGAAGTGTACTTAATGCCACGCCGACAACTGTACGTGCAACGGCCCAACGGGCGTCTGATGACCGGTAAGTCGGTGAGACCGGCGAATATAACGCTTCCGTATATGGACGTACGCGATACGACCCGCGCTCGACGGCCGGTGCGTGGTGGTTAAATGCGACACGATGTGGCTGGAAATTCAAAATACGTACACACGTCGAGACTCTTCGCCCCTTTCATGGTAGATGGACTCGGGAACAAGGGACTCGTGCTTATTTCGTCATTGTCGGGGCCGCGCGGCGGTTACGCGCCGGCGGAGCCCCCTGAGGCCCTGACTTCACAGCTCGAGCCGGTGCAGCCCGGCATGGAATGTTGAATGGTTGATTCGCACTTGGACGGCGCTGACGCAAACTACGGCTGAGCCTCGTCTGTCACGTGCGCGCACGAGGCCCTCAAAATCTCGGCCCCATGCATCATGTTCGTGCCATGCCATTGTGCAAAAAGGGGCTCTGCTAGAGCCTTCTTACATCTTACGAGGGGCCGTGCCCATCCGAGAAGCTCCGGCCTTGATCTGTGTCTGCTCCTAAAGCGCCCGCTACAGCCGGCGGTGCTGCCAGCCCTCCAGCCATGGCAGCTTGCGCAGCAGTTCCGCTGGGCAGCGCCCCCCCAGCGGGAGCACCCGCTGCCCACACCGCTGGCTGCGGTGTAACGTACAGCTGGTGGGGCGGCAGCTGGTAAGTGGGTGGCTGGTGCTGCGGCGGCAGCATCGTCGGCGGCTGCGGAGTGGGCGGGTGCTGCGAGGTCGGCGGTGCTGCAGACTGCGGCTGTGGCGTCGGCTGCCACGTCGGCTGCCACGTCCTGCCATCACCAGTACTCACGTCCGGCATTTTCACAGCGACGCCTCCCTCTGCCGGCAAGCCGGTGACGTGCGCGCCAACAGCGCCCACGAAGCCGTCATGCCTCAGGAAGAGCGCCTCGACCTGGCCTCGCGAGTAGAATCGTACGCCGCTCGAGATGGTGGCGATCGTGTACGGGTGGTCGCGGATGAACGAGCCGCCGAAGACGACATGCCTCATGCCGTACTGCATCGCGCACATCGTGCTAATCTGCCCGATGTTGTTGGAGACCATCCGTAGCAACGAGAGCGCCACATCGTGGGCGCGGAAGTTGCCGCACATGGCGACAGAGGCGGCCCGCTTCTCCGCGAAGCGAGCGAGCCCGATCACGCTCACGAGTTGGCGCACCCCCGGTAGGAAATTGAGCACTGCGAGGATCACCAGCCAGAACCCCTCCTCGTAGTGGCGTATCACCGCTTGGACCCATCGGATGAGGAGCATCGGGCCGACGTAGCCGCGCTGCTCGCGCTGCATCGAGATCTTGCCAAACGAGGCGGCTATCACGTCCGCGCGCAGCCCGATCGCCTCGCAGTCGCCACCGTAGATGTCGCCCACGAGCATGTCCACGTTTGCGCTTGAGCCTGCCTCCGTCAGCCGAATGACCTCATCGAACGTCGAGCACGAGGTGAGGAGGCGCACCAGCCCCCAAAAGGTGGAACCGCCCATGGAGGAGCCGCCCACGCGCCGGTAGCGCGAGCGCGTCACGCCGTCGGTGCAGTCCGAGTGTACCTCGAGGATCGACACGCCCGAGCCGATCGACACGTACAGATAAGACTGGGGCGGCGTGGGTACTGCGACGTGCTTGAGCTGCAAGCACGCGGCGGGCGTGAGAAGCGGGGTCCGGCTCGCGCTCATGTCGAGGGCAAAGACCTCGCCCGGAATACGCCGCAGCAAGAAGCTCAGCCCGGCGATGCTCGCTCCCATCTCGTCCACCGTCTGTAGGTCGATGCCAGCCGCACGCAGCTCCGCCGCGTACTTGAATGCGCCACCGCCCGTCGCGCGCATCACGAGCGAACTCTGCCTGCGCGAGCCGTCAGCACTTGGCACGCCGCCCCTCCAGTGTTTGCCCACGAAGCGGATTACGTCTGCCACGAACCGCGTCTCGAAGACGAAGAAGTGCAGGTTGCCACCCGCGTGCGGACTGTAGATGGATAGCTGCTGGTCCTCGGGGCCAAAGGCGGCGGCGCCCGCTTCGCCGAGATCGATGGCCGGAAGCTCGCCTTCGCGCGGCGGCCCGTCGCATGGCTGGAAGAGCACGACCTTGGCGAGCGTGCCGCCAATGTCAATCGAGAGCAGGTCCGGAGAGCTGTTGAGGCGATCGAGCAGCTTCAGCGCCGTGTCTGGCCGCATCGGTGCCAGCATCTTGCCGAACGCGAAAGACGCGAGCCACACGAGCTGGAGCAGCACGCGCGTCATGGGACTCCGCTCCCAGGGGGCGACCCCCGACAAGCGTTGCGGGCGCCGCTCTCGTGATCTCGCAAGCGGCAATCTCAAAAACTTGATGAGCGGAGCGTCGGAACCATGTGTCAGTAGTCACACAGACACACATTCACATTCACACAAACACATTCACACCATGTGTGGGCGTGACAAGGGTCCGAGCCATTCGTTCCCGCGCAGACTGGACCTTGCGTGATGGCGTCGGGGCCTCGGTCAACCACCAATATCCATGAGAATTTCACCTACCACGGCTTTTTCATACGCTCAAGTCTCACGGTGCTCGTGCTCGGCCTTACGCTGCGGCGACCACGTGCCATGTACGGCGCAGCTGCCCTCGCGCTGCTGCGGCTGGCCATCCTGCTGGACCCAGAATCGGATGCTGCCATGGCAGTGATCGGCGTGGAGTTCGGATTCACGTTCGTCGCCGTCGTGTGCCTATGGATCGGCGTCATGGTCTGGGCACTGCTCCAGTGCCGCATCCCGTTGCTGCAGTGCCTGCGCGTCGCCTTCCTGGTGGTCGTCGTATGGTGGCAATGGAATGAGCCGTTGCTGAAGAATTTCGTCGAGGACCCACTGGTGGTCTCCCTCTGCTCGGTCGTGAGCAGCTCTGCATGGGCTACCAAGGAGCTCTTCATACCAACGTCGCCGCCCTCGCCGCCGCCCTCGCCACCGCCGCCGCGGCCGCCGCCGCCGCCGCCGCCCTCGCCGCCGCCGCCACGGCCGCCACCGCCACCGCCGCCCTCGCCGCCGCCGCCGCCGCCTCCCTCGCCGCCGCCGCCGCCGTCGCCGCCGCCCTCACCTCCACCGCCACCCTCGATGCCGCCGCCCGGTCTGCCGCCGCCGCCCTCGCCGCCGCCGCCCCCCCCCCCGCCACCCCCGCCGCCGCCCCCCCCCCCCCCGCCGCCCCCCCCCCCGCCCCCGCCCTGCCCGCCGCCGCCGCTGCCGCCGCCACCCTCACCGCCGCCGCCGCCCTCGTTGCCACCGCCCTCGCTCCCACCGCCTTCGCTCCCACCGCCCTCATCGCCGCCGCCCTCGCCGCCGCCACCGCCCTCGCCACCGCCGCCCCGCCCGCCGCCGCCGCCCTCGCCGCCACCGCCCTCGCCGCCGCCGCCCTGCCCGCCGCCGCCGCTGCCGCCACCACCCTCGCCGCCACCGCCGCCCTCGCCGCCGCCCCCCGCACCGCCGCCACCCTCATCGCCGCCGCCGGATGTCTTGCGTTGGGCGGAACAGCGCGGTGTGAACTGGCAACACTTTGGCCCCTGTCTCGAAAGCCTCGGCGCGAGTTCATGGGCCGATATCGCAACGCTGAGCGGCTTGACGCCCCACGAACTCACGCATGCAGGGCCCGAGTGCGCGGAGCTCAAGCTCGCGGCACGCCGCCGGCTGATAGCTTACCTCAACGTTCCTTCGCCGCCGCTGCCACCCCCGCCCGCGCCGCCGTCGCCGCCGCCTCTACCGCCGTCGCCGCCGCCCTCGCCGCCCAATATGCCGCCCCACCCGCCACCCGCACCGCCGTCGCTACCGCCGCCGCCGCCGCTGCCACCGCCGCCGCTGCCGCCGCCGCCGCCGCCGCCGCTGCCACCGCCGCCGCTACCGCCGCCGCCCTCACTGCCGCCGCTGCTAGTGCGGCTTGGCGTCGACAGTGTTGGGCAGTACGCATCGCAGGCGACCGCGGTATCTCTGGAATCCATTCGCTCCCAGGCAGTCAGTCTGTGGTCGCGGTTGTGGCAGGTGGAGGCAACAGCCGGTGCCTCCGACGATGACGATGACATCGAGCACGACGAGCTCAGGCGTCGTAGAAAACGCAGGAGGCTACATGAGGACCTTGTACAGAATGCGCGGGATGCACGATTATGAGATCCGAGAGCTTCGACGTAGCCCGGCCGTAGATATTTTGCGCTTTGTCTCGCCGGTCCGTATCGTATCCGCGGATACCTAACGCATCTGGCAACCAGATCCGCGGGCTGCAGCTGCAAAGAAAATCTCCCCCCCCCCCACAGCTCCCCGCCCCGTCTTTGCCCCGTCTGCCATGTCCTCTGCTGTGGCTCATGCCCCGCCTGTTGTGTGCTCGTTTCGTCGAGTAGAGACTACAAACTTCCCTCTCGATCTCCCATGAAACGACTTCGAGCCCGGAACCCCACCTATCCTCGACCTCGTGGGGAATTTGGGGAGTTCGGAGGATTTTCGCTTTACATGAGAAGCCGCCGGCGCGACACGTGTCCAACTTTTCACAACTTTGCCCGCGGCATTCCGACTGGGACCTGTACTCAACCTTTTCGCGTTTTCGGCGCGCAAGCAACAGTCTTGCTTCTCTTCGGCCATGGGGGGGGACATCCTCTCCGATGCGAGGCTATCCATGGTGCCCTTTGGGGAGCTGAAGCAGTACATCTTGGAAAAGAACGTGACACTCAAGAAGGAACTCTTCATGTGCTCCACGAAGTTTGCGGTCGTCCATCTTGCAGATAAGTACGAGATCTCTCTGGACCCCCTGCTGGACAAGCTGGGCCCGTACCAGGAGAAAGTCGCCAAACCAAAGGGATCGCCACAATCAGAAAGGGCAACGGCGGAAAGGGCTGCCGAAGAGAGGGCGGCGGCCGCTAGAGCGGCCAGGAAGGCTGCTGCCGAAAAGGCGGAGGCCGAGAGGGCCGAGGCGGAGGCGGCCGCGGCGGCAGCGGCAGCAGCGGCCGCGGCCGAGGCAGCAGCGGCCGAGGCAGCAGCTGCCGAGGCGGCGGCGGCGGAGGCGGCAGCGGCTGAGGCGGCGGCGGCCGAGGCGGCGGCGGCCGAGGCAGCAGCAGCGGAGGCGGCGGCGGCGGAGGCGGCGGCGGCGGAGGCGGCCGCTGCGGAAGCGGCCGCGGCCGAGGCGGCGGCGGCGGAGGCGGCGGCGGCGGAGGCGGCGGCGGCGGAGG
>ENA-UOUZ01000785-UOUZ01000785.1-mixed-culture-metagenome-genome-assembly--contig:-NODE-785-length-22248-cov-95.929572_pt1 | contig 22248 bp, 23 predicted proteins | sample MGYA00238154_ERZ761575 | MGnify/ENA primary metagenome ERZ761575 (study PRJEB28896, sample SAMN07631632) | mixed culture metagenome | isolation source: Freshwater growth medium | place: USA...
TCAGGGGAGGTGATCAGGGGAGGTGATCAGGGGAGGTGATCAGGGGAGGTGATCAGGGGAGGTGATCAAGAGGTTCACCTGCAGCAAGCCGTCGCGTCTCCGTCGCCACGGTCTCGTGTGAACAGTTGAATGCGAGCAGCTTCAGCTGAGGTGCGAGCGCTAAGAGAGACGCCGGTGGAGGTGCCGCCGCCGCCGCCGCTCCCGCGCCTGCCGCCGCGCCCGCCGCCGCGCCCGCCGCCGCGGGCACGCTCACCACAGCGCTCACAAGCCTGCGGAGCTCGCGAAGGATTTGGGTGGTGCCTCCACAGACATGTACCTAATTAGGGAGAGGAGGGCGCCGTGGTGAGCACTTGCATGCCGAGAGGATTTGGGTGGTGCCTCCACAGACATGTACCTCGAGCTGATTGCGCCGCTCGAGGGAGCAGACGACCAGGAGCTGTGCGAGCTGGCCACCCCAGTGATAGAGCTCCGCGCTCGCCTCGGCGCGCCCGAGACGGCGCAGGTCCTGATGAGGGACGCAATCGATGCTCATCAGTCGCAGTGGTGATCCGTGGCCATCATCAGTCGTCATCAGTCGCCATCATCAGTCGCCGTCATCAGTCGACGTCATCAGTCGTCATCGGGGAAGCACTCACCTCCCGTCATCAGCCGTCATCAGTCGTCATCAGGGGAGATCTCACCTCCCGACCCGTCGCGCTCGCCTTCGCCTTCGCCCCCACCGTCCCCTTCCCCGCCACATTCTCCTTCCCCTCCTCCACGGCCGCCGCCGCAGCCTCGTTGAGCTTGAGCGCGCGTTGGCACGTGCGCGCGAGCAGATCGAGAATGCGCTTGATCCCGCCCGCGTGACGGATGCACACACGGGCCGCAGAGGACTCGCGTGCGAGCGTACCTGATGAGGGACGCAATCAAGGGTGCCATCAGAGCCAATCCGAGCGCAATCATGGCGCAATCATGGCGCAATCATGGCGCAATCATGGCGCAATCATGGCGCAATCGGAGCGCAATCAGAGCGCCATCAGAGGCCATCAGGCGTACTCAGGGAAGCGAGCGCCTTGGCGGCCGCGGCTTCGCTCTTCGTGCGAGCGACCGCCACGTTGGCAGCGCGCACTCGAGGATCTGTAACCGTCGCTGGGCCCCCTGCCTCGCCGCCGAGCAGCCGCGCTGTCGTGGGCGCCTCGCTGCCGGCCGCGGGGCCCGCGGGCTCAGCGGTGGCGGCGGCGGCGGCGGCGGCGGCGCCAGTTGCGGATTCCGCAACCGCGAGCTCCTGGTCAGCATAGTTGATGAGCACTTCGAGGGAGGACGCACCTGATGAGGGAGGCAATCAAAGCATATGAGAGGCCATGAGAGGCCATTAGGTTGATGAGCACGTCGAGGGAGGCAATCAAGGCGATGAGAGGCCATCAGGTTGATGAGGGAGGACGTTATCGAGCCTTCACATTCGGGTATTCACATTCACAGGGTGGACGTACTCGAGTCCGCGTTCGTATGGATCTGATCGAGCAGCTCGCGCACGCGACTGCGCAGCGCTTGGTGCTCGTCCGCTGCGAGCTTCGCATCCTCGCCCTTGCTCGCGCTACCCTTGCCCTCGATGGCGGCCTCCGCCTTGGCCGCTGCCAAATCCAGCTTCAGGATCGACTGCTGCCGCTTGATCTCCGCCTTCTCCGCCTCGGGCGCCATCGCGAGCGCGGTCGCCAAGTCCTCGGCCGCCTCAACGTACCTGCCGCGCTCTCCAGTTGGGCCATTAAATCGCTCTCCAGTTGGGCCATTCAAATCGCTCTCCATGGCACTCAACTCGATCGCACTCAACTGGATGGCACTCGATGGCACTGGATGGCACTGGATGGCACTGGATGGCACTGGATGGCACTGGATGGCAGTCGATGGCAGTCGATGGCAGTCGATGGCACTCGATGGCACTCGATGGCACTCGATGGCAGTCGATGGCACTCGATGGCAGTCCATCGCACTCCATGGCACTCCGTGGCACTGCATCGCACTCCATCGCAGTTGATGGGCGGCGCGACGCACCTGCCGAGCTCCGCCTGCGCGGCAGCGCGGCGCACGTATGCCTTGAGGACGGGCGGCGGCGGCGGGCGCTGCTTGATGTCGTTATCGAGGAACGTTGCGATCTCGATCACGCGAGAGCTGATGAGGGAGGCAATCCGCTCAGCACTCAGTACGGCACATCATCTTCGCAATCAATGCCCATACACGCAATCAATGCCCATCATCGCAATCAACGCCCTTCTAACGCGCACCAGTCGTCGAGCGCCGAGAGCAAGGTTGCGTACCACGCACTCACTCGCAATCTCACTCGCAATCTCACTCGCAATCTCACTCGCAATCTCAACGCACCAGTCGTCGAGCGCCGAAAGGAAGTTGCGCAGCTTCAGGTGCGCCGCGGCGCGGTTGGCGAGCGACGTCTTGTCGCCCTTGAAGTGCTCAACAGCGCGCGAGTAGCCGGAGAGGGCCTCCGAGTACTGCCCCGCCTTGAACGCCAGGTTCGCCGCCTCGCGCTCCTTGGCACACGCGGCGATCGCACCTTTGCGCTGCTCGGTGCGCTGCTCGATGTCCTTGGCCATCGCGTCAAAGGCGCCCTGATCCTGCACGGCGGCCGGGTTGTCGGGATCGCCGAAGAGCTCCTCGTCCGGATCTTCCTCGAACAGGTCCCATCCCTTGTAGTAGTCCGAGAACGCGCGCGACCGGTTCGACTCACGGAACTCGAGCCACTTCTCACGGCGCGCCTTGCGCAGGTAGTAGCTCTCCTTGAGCTCCTGGAGCTTCTCGCGGTTGGCCTCCTTGGCCTCGTCGAGGCGCTTACGCTCGTCCACCTTCTTCTGGATCTTGGCCTGCTCCTCTGCCCGCTTCGCCGCCCGCTTCGCCTCCTTGGCCGCCGTCTCCTTGCGGATCTTCTCCTCCTTCTCGGCCGCCACCTTGTCGAGCTGGTCGATGTCGATGCTGCCGTCGGTCAGACCCTTGATCGTCTTGTTGATGTCCTCCACCTTGGACAGGAAATCGCTGAAGTCCTCTTCGTCGTAGTCGTTGCTACCGGGCATCGCGGCTCTTCTTTTGTGCACGGAGGGCCGTTGTCAATGTAGCGAAGAGCTTCACACGGGCCTTGGTTGGGGAAACTTCGCCGCTGTAACCGTCGCGACACAAACGCCTACTCTGGACGGTCTCTCAGCGTTCGGTTGCACCGCCGACGGGCGCAGTGTGGCGCCGCGTCGCTGTGAACTGCGAGTTGTGTTTATTCATAATGAACAGTGTTCGTCGCCCCCTGTGTGGCGGTCTCCTTCAAGGGGCAAGCGGGACCGACCATGGCGACGCCTCTCGGCAAGCGCCCGCTCGAGCTCGATGGCTCGACGGGCTCCTCGAGCGACCAGCCCGTGCGCAAGGCGGCGCGCACCATCGACGTCGAAGACCGAATGGCTGTGCTGCACGACATCCGTGACTCGCTGCGGTCGCTTGCGAGCAGCGGGCCGCTCACCAAGGCGCACGCGGACGTACTGGGCGCCATCGGCGTTCAGGTTTCCCTGCTGCGTGACGCCTTCACACGGGAGCAGGAGCGCATCCGCAACCGGCCCGTCTCCGAGGCGATGCTCGTCCGGACGGCGGACGTGCATGCCGACGGATCGTCGGTCTGGCACGAGGTGATTTTGCCGCCCGAAATGTTTGACCGCATCATCGGCTACCTGACGCCCAAGGAGATGGGGCGAGTCGTCTGCTTCAGCCGAGCATGGAAAGCGGCCGTCGACGCCAACGCGCACGCGCGCATCCGCGAGCTCGGCCTCGAATTAGAGCACCGGCAGAGGCTCACGATGCGCTTGCTGAGTACCCTTGAGGAGCAGATGAAGCGTGCGCCTTCTCTGCTGGCGGCTCCGCGTGGCGCCGGGCTGCAGACCTTATATGACAGCTTCGTGGATTTTGAGCCATGCGTCCTCCGTCGTCACCTCGACCAAATCGTGCCTCTGATCCCCGACCACCCTCGTGCTTGGCAAGTGCTCAAGTATTCGCGCCCGAGTGCCGAGTGGCTCGCACAGCACGTCGACTTGCTCGTCTCCGAGGTGGTGGCGCCCAAAAATGAGGATGATGATGATGATGTATGGCAAGAGCTAGCGGCTGACGCGGCCATTGGACTCTTCATTGAGCTCCCGCAGGCCATGATCGAGGCGAACGTCGCCCGGGTTCTCTCAGTACTCGACAGGCAGACGCCCCAAGATGCGCTCGAGATCAGCACTTATCTCATCGTGCACGCCCTCAAGGACCTCTCGCCCGCGGTGCTCGCGCGCCTTCCTGGGCTGCGCGAGCGGCTCCAGCCGTTACTCGCGAGGACAGAACACGGCATCGGAGAAATGGCTTCCGAGATCCTTTATCTCGCCAAGGCCATGATGTAATTCATTTTTTCACACACACTTCCATAAAAGAAGGCCAGGATGTAAAGACAGTGTGGATCCAAGGAATGCGCCCAACATGGCGCCATGTTAGGCATGATGGGCTTCATGCTCGTGGTTCCCCATTGGCCTGCGTTGCCTGCGCACCTCGGTATCGCGCGAATTTTGCGTGGCGCAGAGCCGCAGCTGTGCATGCCGGCACACCTCTACGAGCCGTACACTCGCGCGGACGATCAGTACCTGTGGGCGCACCGAAACGAGCCAGTCGAGGTTTTGGCGGAGGCGCTCGGCCGCGGGCCCAGATCGTGCGTGGCTCGACTGAAACGGCTGCGAGACCCGAGCACTGAGGGTCACCGCCGCCTCTTTGGAGTCTGCGAGGAGGCGCTCAGCGACGCCAAGGAGACCGCGCTCCGGCCCGCGCGCGACGTGATCCAAAGGATCCTTCACGATCCGGCACTGTCCGTGAGCGACTTTGTAGTGGGGTACCGGGACCGGTTCGAGACGGCGACGCTCGAGTGCCCCTTTGACGCGCCCAACGAGTCCATCCGCGGAAGGGAGCGCTCGATGGTCGCGGCGTTGCCAGAGCACCGTATTGAGTACTTTGTGTATCGGGGCCAGCTGATTTGGCACAAGGGCCAACGGTTGGATGACGTCTTCGGCAGCCGCGGCGGCGCGCGTCTCAAGGACGTGATCGCCCAGCACGGCGCGTGGGAGCAAGTGCGCAAGCGCCGGCTGCGCTCCGCACGCATGCATGCTCTGGCTGCCCTAGGAGGCTCCACTGCCAAATTAGGAAGCTTCGTTGAGAGTCTCGGGCAGGTGCGGCGCTGTGATGGGCACCGCTGGGCACTGATTGCGTCCGATGGCCTCTGCTTGACCTCCTCTGATTGACCTCCTCTGATTGCTCCAAATTTGGTAACAGGTGCTCCGTGGCGCGCTCAGTGTGGCACTGTGCGTGGAGGGGGCACTCGGCCCCCAGATGTTCGGAGCGGACGGTGGGACGTTAGGGAAATCCGGGCCTCGGATGCTCGGTGCGGACAGCGCGGACGGTGTTGGGGCGGGCGCTGTGGCTGGCGCTGCCAACACCGCCGGCGAGACGAACCCGACTGGCTCTGCGGACTTTGGTGTGGAAGAGGAGGGCGAGGCGGCGGTGATTGAGCTGGTGGCGACGCTGCCCGATCAGCACGCGACACTACGCGAAGAGCTGCTGCTTGCGTTCCGTGCGCACCTTAGTCGGCGGCGGGCTGCTGGATCGCCTTCGAGTACTCCTCATTTGGCAGGTGGGCCTCGTCCGACTGATGCAACGGGCCTCGAACTGCGCGCGGCGGATGCGGGGGCGTTGCCGGCGGCGCGGCAACGCAGGAGCGAGAGAGATGTTCGAGTAGGTGTTGTCCGTCCATGATGTTCTAGCTCTAGAGGACTTGCATGCATTTGGTTCATGTTCGTGTCGGTTCGAAATCCACAACGCAAGTGCAACACGCAAGGAGTATAAACTTTCCGGATACGAATGAACGCCGGGCCTGCACGTCGAGCCCGCCGCCCCTATGCAGCCACCACGACCACCGGTGCAACGGCCTTCGAGGCTGCCGCCAACACGACGTCGAGGAGCGATGACGATGATGACGATGCGCACGAGCGTGCGCACACCCGCTCGCTCTCTCGTGCTCTCCATGCGGCGGCTACACGTGACGAGGAGCGGATTGCCGAGTTGCTCGCCACACACGCTTGCCAGCACGTCTACATCGACGTCGGGAGCAATATCGGCGTGCAGCTACGCAAGCTCTTCGAGCCCGCCAAGTACCCAAAGGCCGCATCGACGCACGGCGTGTACGAGCGGTACTTTGGTCCGGTTGGCGATGCGCGCTGCGCCGTGTGCGCGATCGGCATCGAGCCAAATCCTCACCATCGGCCGAAGTTGACGAATCTGCAGCGGCGCTACCGCGCGGCCGGTGTGGGTGCGCTTGTGCTCTATGCCGCCGCGAGCGACGTCGACAGCGTGGCGCAGCTCGCGCTTGGTCATGCCGATCGGAAGGACCGGTGGGAGGACTTGGGTGCGTCGGCGAGCGAGGCATGGGCTGGGCTACGGCGCGTGGGGAATGCCAAGTCACTCACGGTGCCCGTGCGTGCGCTCGATCTCGGCCTCCACCTTGCATGCAAGTGCTCATCACAGCGCTGCTCCCTCTCTCCACAGGTGCCCGTGCGTGCGCTCGATCTCGGCCGGGTGATCCACACGATCCATCGGCTGCTCCGAGATCGTGAGCTCGCGCGAGATTTCGAGCTCGGCCGCGAGCAGCTGCCGCCATTCGTGCAAGTTCGCGCTGGCCTGCCGGCGCTCGCCACGGCGCCACGTGCGCGCCGCACCGGCCGCATGGTGATGAAGCTCGATGTGGAGGGCCTCGAATTCGCGATCCTTCCCAGCCTTGTCCGCTCGCAGGCGCTGTGCGTGCTCGACGCGGTGCGGATCGAGTGGCACACGCGCTTTTGGGACCGCAGGTGGCGAATAGACCTATGATTGACCTCTGATTGACCTCTGATTGACCTCTGATTGGCCTCTGATTGGCCTCTGATTGGCCTCTGATTGACCTCTGATTGACCTCTGATTGACCTCTGATTGAACTCTAATTGACCTCTGATTGACCTCTGATTGATCTCGGATTGACCTCTGATTTACCTCTGATTGACCTCTGATTGACCTCTGATCGCTTTGGGGACCGCAGGGTGGCCATGACCGCGGCGGCGGCTCGGAACTTGAGCTTGACTGACGAGGTGGGCGCCCACGCGATGGAGAGGCTCACAGAGACGATCCGGGGCAGCGTGCGCGCGATGCTACCGGCGAGCGACTGCCGCACGGTGCTGCTCGAGGCGGACGACGAGTCGTACATGCATGACCGCCAGCCGTGGCCCGTGGCGCCCATCTGCAACCGCACCGGTGGGCGAACCGAATGGGTTGGGGGATAGAGGGGCATCACATATCTGCAACCGGCCAACCGCACCGGTGGGCGAACCGTATGGGTGGGAGGGATAGCGGATAGGGGAGCATCACATCTAAAAGCACCTTTGGGCGAACCGTACGTGTGGGCCCACACGCGCTGCCGCGTAGACCGTAGTGGTAGTCGAAAGGTTTCAGAGTCTCTTCAGACCGAATGTGAAAGCGCCGTTCACCGCCCGCGCGGCCTCCGGACCCGGGCCCTCGCCTAACTCCACACATGCGAGCGCTCACCGGATCGGGCGCCCACCTAACCGTCCAATAACCATATAACCAACCCGGATCGGGCTTCCGGCATCCGGCGCTTATCCGGCGCCGTCGGCTTGGGGTTGGGCCCGAATTTTATGTTGTCGATCTCAGTTGAAGAACTCAGTTGTGAGTTGAGAGACGAGAGAGCGGTGAGAGCTGTGGCCGGCGAGAGAGAGAAGAGCGCGATCCTTCGACGTTCTCGAGAAGAGAGTGTTTCCGATGACGTTAAATCGTTAAGTTATTCGACGGACCGACGGACACGGAGTCTCTGATACAGAGACACACATACACACTCTATCACCCCACTCATCACCATAATGCACGATTCATTAAGATTGATGATTCTACTGTCATCAATCTTCATTCCATCTTCAGTTGTATCTCCCGCCCACGACCGTTCCGTCATCATTGGCCCATCATGTTGAACTCAGTTGTATCTTCCGCCCACACGACCGTTCCGTCGTCGTGGGCCCATCATGTTAGACATCACGGGCGGCTTGCATCTCAGTTGTTGTATCTCAGTTGTATTCACTGTTATGCTCCCGGCCGCTTACTCAGCCGCGAAAGAACGTGCATCAGCCCTGCGCCCGTGCTACGCCCGTGCCCTCGAATTCTTCACTTCGCATTGTCACCGAATGCGAGGCCCTCTAGCCAGACACGGGCTGGAGACGGGTCGTCACCCATCGGAGGCTGCACTGACTGCCAGGGCTCACCGACGACCTCTTTTGGCATGATGAGTGCATTGGCGGCGGGGTCGAGCGACGACTCAGAGAGTATCTGGAAACTGGCCATGGACACGCCACACGACTGTGGGCATGCCGTACTGACTAAGCCACCGCTGGAGAACGAATATGAGCAGTAGCCGCTCGCCGCAAGGGCGCCGCAGTTAGAGAACCTGTTGGTTGGGCAGCTATGGCAGGTGTACCGGCAGTTATGGCTCACCCAGCTATTAGAGCCACAGTAGCCGACAGAGTTCCAGAACCAGCAGTGGCCGTTGGGCTGGTCGTTGGAGAGCGAGCTGCACAGCGAAGGTGGAGGTGGCGGCGGCGGAGAATGGCGGGGCGGCGGAGGCGGGGGAGACGGCGGAGGCGGGGGCTTGGGCGGCGGTGGAGAGATTTCATCAGGGCTAGGGTACGCCCAGATCTGCTCCTGGATGCCACCATCGCAGCCGCAGCAGTACTGATTGCTTATGTATTGTTTGCAAGTCTCATTGTGGGTCCCATGCGTGCGGTAGAAGTCGCAGTCGGCCCAACTGCGACCGTCGTTCCACTCGGTGCCGTCATCGTTGGCCTTGTCGACGCATTGCCCGACCCCCGTAAGAACGCTTGCAGTGCATGAGTACTGAGCGCGCGCACAGGGGAAACAAGACGCTTGAGCACGCGAGCACAAGGATGCATGCGCGCGTCAGGGGGATTGAGCTCTCGCCTGCTCAGCTAGCTGGTCAGCATCGAGCTGCGTCATCCCTACACGATTGCCGAGGTGGTACTTGTGATATTCGGCCGGATTGCTCGTGTACAGGCTGAATGCGGCGTCCTTGGGGTTGATTGTGTCACTCCCATCAATGGAGAATGCAGAGGCGCTGTAGTGCATGAGGGATAGCATGTCGTAGGGACGGGCAACGTCGTCCTCCGCCTGCACATGAAAGTTGTTTTCCTTTCCCGCAATGATCTTCGCGAAATTGACCGTCACGTAAGTGTCTCGGTCTGGGCGTGACTGTTCGTGCGTCTGCCCAAGTGCGTGGAGGAGCTCATGCATGGAAGTGCCGAGAGAGTCGCAGCCGGGCGATTGAAGATTCAGTGCCTGGGATGTCCAGTGAGTCAGCTCGCCCACGTAGGACCAGCAGCCTGTATCAAGAGACTGGATATAAATGGCAGGGCTGACGAGGCACTCCCCCGCGGATTTGTAGCCAACATCTATGAGCATTCCATGAGGCAGCAGCGTAAGCTCAGACTGAGTCCACAGGCAAATGAAGGAGGCCATCCTTCTCATGGGAGGCAATCCCTTTAGGCGTCCTTCACACTTCAGCAAATTATCGGAGGCCATCCTTCTCGAGAGGGCGCATGGACAAGGTGCTACGCGCGAGAGTGCAAGTGGCTGCGTGTGCATACCTTGCCACTCGATGCATGGCAACACCTTCTCGAACATCTCGACAGAGCGAGCGATAACCTGGCGCACAGCAAGCTTGGCTTCGGCCGCAAAGCAATAGTTGACCTTCTTGTTTGTCCACGGCTTTCCGGCACCGGCGGTGTAGAGGCTCGTCGCACCGAGCACCCGAGGCCCTCCGCTGAATTCTGGTTCGGTGAGCTCCATGTCACCCTCGGTCGACGTCTTCTCGGTTTCGGACTCATGACCTGCGGCGCCGCCTTCCTCGAGGTCCTTTCCAGTAGTGCCACCCTCTCCAGCTGCCTCATCGGCGTCCGAGGCGGTGAACTCCAGCCCAGCTGCTGCGGCCGCAGCGGGCCCGAGAAGGGTACCGACCTCGGTCGCGAGGAGCAGCTTGTGCTCACCTGGCATTCTTCCGTTCGCCACGTGTGCATCGATTGCCTCTTGCGCCACTTTGAGGGTGAGGGACTTGTGTGCAAAGTGATTCTTCAGAGTGTACGCCATGCTGAGCATGCGCTCATCATGCGTCCGTTTCGGGTAGTCCTCGTGCGTCCTGAGTTCCAGATTATCTTTGCCTGAGTCCTTGCTGCGGAGCTCCTCCAGCGCGGGCTCCAACGCAGGCTCCAACGGCGGTGGGGCGGCGCTGGAGAGTGCAAAAAGGAGCGCAAGCAGCAACATCACCTTGCGCATGTTCAGAACGTACTTTCTGCGAGCGCGGTGGTCGCGTTTAGGGATCGCAGGAAGCGGTTCGCGTGCGGTTCGACATTGACTAGGCAACTTCCAAGTTTGGTTCGCTCTCCTTGATAACAAAAATGGATCGGGAACGGAAATCACCATCTGCATGCATGCCCATGCATGCCCGCCTCCTCACATCCTATCCGTGAATCGTGTGAGGCGCTTTTGTATTTAGAACCATAAAAGTATCACCAAATTCCCCCGCACTAAATCCTCGAACCAAGCCCCGAATCGTTAACAGCCCTTCCAACTGCTCTCCAACTGCGAGTCCTTCCACTCTACAGCTGTACACGTCGTCGACTGGCAGAGCACGTCGAGAGTGTGCATTACAGCTGCTTATCATGCTGTGTATTCATTGTTAAATGTAACAGTCCACGATCAGTGTACGTCTACGGACTACGCGTATACGGAATACGGCTGTTTAATATGTTCAGCAATAGTTAGTCCACGGCCCTACTCACGACCCCGAGCCCAAAGAGCGATCGCGCCGCGCACGCGCGCAGCAGGTCGTCACGTGCCGCCAGCTCGGAGAGAGCGAACCTGATGAGGGAGGCAATCGGCAGGCAATCAGAACCGATGCAGGTCGTCACGTGGGCGGCAATCAGCAGGCAATCAGCAGGCGATGCAGAACCTGTGTCCGACTGGGAGGGCGGCAAAGGCGTTCAGAGGATCGAACAAGCCCGCCGGCGCATGCATGTACGTGAGCGTGCCCGGCCCACCCGGCATTGGCACCGACTGTGCGATTCTTCGAAGGTCCGTCGGCGGCCACTCGGGTTCGGGTTCGATGAGCTCGAGAGGGACGAGCTTGATGAGGGTGGTGGCGGCGCTGAGGGAGACGGCACGAGGGTCGCCTGATGCAATCAGGGTCACTCCAGCGACCAGCAGTGAGATTGCAGTGAGATTGCAGTGAGATTGCAGTGAGATTGTAGTGAGATTGCTAATGCAATCAGGGGCACTCCAGTGACCAGCAGTGAGAGTCGGTGATGGCACGAGGTCATCAGTGGTCATCAGTGGTCATCAGCGCGGTCATCAGTGGTCATCAGTGGTCATCAGCGCGGTCATCAGTGGTCATCAGTGGTCATCAGCAGTGAGAGTCGGTGATGGCACGAGGGGCGCGCTCAGAGTGGTCATCAGTGGCCATCAGTGGCCATCCGTTGTCATCAGTGCTCCTCCGTTGTCATCCGTTGCCATCAGACGTCAATCAGCAGGCAATCACGTACCTCCGCCGCTCCTCGCGACCAGCTGCGCAAAAGCCGCCTCGCTCTGGGAGAAGGCGTGCCTCTGCTTGTGCCGCTGCTGCCGCATACGGCGATGCAGCTCCGCCTTCGCCACCCCCTGCTGTGAAGACACTTGAGCGTGAATGCGCGCCCAAAGCATTTCAAATCGCTGACGCCAGACGCCCAAAGCGGCGCCGTGGTGAGCGCCAAATTTGGTCATGGAGCCGTCGTGGTGAGCACCCATTGTCGTGGTCGATGGTATTGTCGTGGCGGCATGGGCGTTGGTATTGGCGTCGGCGGCGGTCGATATTCCGATCGCCGCCAACGACGGCGCGGGCGACACGGACGGCGCGGGCGACACGGGCGGCGCGGGTGGCATCACAGCCAGCGCTGGCGGCGCGGGCGGCGCGGGCAGCACAGACGGCATCGGCATCGGGCCGAAGGGCAGCGCCTGACGAAACTGGCGCTCGCCAAAGCATGCGGCCCGCACCTGATGAGGGGTGCAATCAGAGGTCATCAGCGAGGCCATCAGAGAGGCCATCAGAGCGCTTGCCAATGCATGCGGCCCCGCTCCGCTCAACACAACGTGGCATGATCCGCACCGCATTGAGTGCTGTGGTACTCAGCGATAGGTCGGCTGTCGGAATGGCAATGGTCAGATGCAGCGAAGCGCCCGACACAGCGCCCGGCACGGCGCTCGAAACGTTGCCGCTCGCTCCGCCACCGATCGCATCGCCACTGATTGCCTCTGATTGCCCTGTGCTGATTGCTACTGATTGCCCTGTGCTGATTGCCTCTGATTGCCCTGTGCTGATTGCCTCTGATTGCCCTGTGCTGATTGCTACTGATTGCCCTGTGCTGATTGCCTCTGATTGCCCTGTGCTGATTGCCTCTGATTGCCCTGTGCTGATTGCCGTTGAGTGCCCAGTGTGAGCGACGTGGACGACCCCGCGTGGAATGTAGAGCACATCCCCCGGCCGCAGCAGCACGTCCAGCTCTGGAGGCCCGAGGCTCTCCAGCGTCAGCCGCGAGGTCCCGTCCGGTAGCCGACGGCCATCCTTGCCCGCTTGCTCGTCGGCAAAGGGGCGGCGCTGCGAGAGCGGATGGACGGTCGGCCACACTAGCCAGTGCTTCGTACCGTGCAGCTGGACGATGAAGACGTCGTGGTCGTCGCTGTGGGGCGGCACCGTCTGGCTGCCGGGCGGCGTCAGGTAAACGTTCCCGTACGCGTAGCGGAAGTCCCGAGCCAAGCGCGCGCAGAGCTCGTGCACCCTCGGCCACAGCTTGTCGACGCGGTTGATGATGAGAGAGGCACCGCTGGCATAGGCAAGGTGGGGCGTGGCATACTCGGTCACGTGCTTCAGGTCTTGGAAGATGAGCAGCTCGGCCGAAGTTCCCGGCAGCGACGCGCGCACGAGCAACTCGTCCATCTCGTCCAGCGTGAGCGGCGCGTCATCCAGAGGGCGGGCCCTGGCCGTGCGCTGGAGCAGCACCGACTGCCGGTCAAAGTGCTCCGACAGGAAGCGCTCGGGCGTCAGTGCAGCGCCGAGCAGCTCAGCGAGCGCCTCGAACCTCGATGCGAGCGGCCGTCCCGCGACGTCGGGGACCGCGCCATTGCTTTCTCTCGATTCCATGCTGCAGGTGGCGGCGAGCGTCACGCCCGTCGGGGCGCTGAGCTGCACGCGCGCCGAGCAGCGCGATGCGGCCTGTACTTCCCAAGCCGCGGGCGAGAACACGAGCGTCGGGAGAACAAAGTTGACGAGGCGTGAACGAGACGCAACCGGACTTCCAGGAAGCACGGCAGACATTGAAGACCACCCGCACCACATTGAGTTGTTACAAGAATTTAGAGTTACGTCAATCAAATGACGTGTGGCGCTCGCGAGTTTTGCCGTCATCGCATTTCTCGCCGACGCGAGGCATGGAATACATGACCGTCAACATCGACTACAAGCATTCGAATTTCAACAATCAGTGCAAGGGCGCCCCGAATCCCTACACTCGGTGGAACAATGAGATGTTTGGCGCGGCACGGCTCAATCCTTCGCAAACAGCCGTGCGGCGAGCGGTCATAGGGGAACCGCCGCCGCTTGCGGCCGCATCGATGAAGGTTCCCGGCGGCATCGCACTCAGGGGCTCGTGGCCGACCGCGAGCGCATCGTTCGTACCGTCCGTGGGCTGGACGAACGATGAAAACGCCGCGCCAGCGTTCACTCCGCACAAGAAGCAGAACTTCCAGTGGCAACACAAGCACTTCGTTCGCCCCCAATCGCAATGGTGAGACACGTGCCTGTCCTCGGCGGACCAAGCTTTGGAGTCGTAGAAGTGCAACTGTAAAGCGTGCGGCTCAAAGGTGAACGTGGAGTAGTGCGTGCCACGTATCGTAGAATAGAGTAGAGAGTCGAGTAGAGTGAGTGAGAGAGAGCGGAGCCGGGGCGTCGGGAGTCGCGAGGACGCGACGCGCCCGCCGAGCCGCCGTTTGGCGTGTGGCGCGCAATAGTCAACGCAAAATACTGTACCGCGACGCCCAATGACCGTCTTAGGCGACGAGAATCGAATGCCTACCGCCGTACGTCACGGCTCACGCGTATATTCGACAGACCTATCTCCAATTTTTGTGGTACGCGATACAGTAAGACTGCGCTGAGCCCGCGGGACCGCTGTGAGCTGTACATGTAACCTGTATCTCAGCTCAAACACGCTACGCGGCTACAATAGTTCGGCGAACTTTGCGGTTTCAGAGTTTGCTTTCACGGCGCACACTTTCGTGCCGAGAGACATGCAAACGTCCGCAACGCCCATGGCGGCCCTCTTCACCGATGACGAGGCTGCGGCGGCAATCCAGTCGCGGATACGAGGCAGGCACGCGCGCGCCCAGACGAGCCACAGGGCGGCGCAGCGGGCATCCGCGCGCATCGACGACGAGCCATCGATCCCCTTCACGGCAGATCTCGCCAAGCAGCTTGCCGAGGCTGGCGGCGTCGGCGCGAGCGCGAATGGGATGCACGTCGTGTGCCCTCGGCTGGTCGCAACGGGCCATAAGCTGGCAGGCTCGCTTAGGACGGCGCTCCGTGGGTTGCCGCACCTCACGGCGGTCGACCTCTCCGACAACCGCCTCACCTCGCTCGCCGGCCTTGAGGCACTGCCGTTGCTAAACTCGCTCGTGTGCCGCAACAACCGTCTGATGGGCGTGCTCGACTACCGCGCACCGGCGCTCGGCTCGCGCCTGAGCTCCGCCGACCTACGCGACAATGCCATCGCGGGCGCCGTCAGCCTGCCGCCCGACGCCGACGGCCACGCCGTCGGCATCGAGGTACATACACAACTCGAGACGCTGCTCCTCGACGGTAACCGGCTGCGCTCCCTGCGCGGTGTGGGCGCCGCGCGCCGGCTTCGCACGTTCTCGGCCGCGCGCAACAGCATCCAGGACACGAGCGGCCTCGGCCCTCTCACACATCTCCGAGCGCTCGACCTGAGTGCTAACCAGCTCCACGCGTGCAACGAGCTCACGGAGCTGTGTACGCTCCGGACGCTCGCGCTGCATGGGAACCGGCTCGCGGCCCTACCGGACCTGACGGGCCTGATCGAGCTGCACTCGCTCACGCTCGCCTCCAATCAGCTCCTCTCACTCCCGGCCCTCGCAGAGGCCCTCACGGCCAACACGCTCAAGGCCTCGATGGATACCGATGGCGACGGGTTCATCGACGCGACCGAGCTCTTGGCATGGAAGGCAAAGGCGCCGGCGGCGCGCGCGCTGCGCTCGCTCACGGTCGCTAACAACCCCTTCCTCGACCGCCTTCTCGACGCGCGCCTCAGGATCATTCATGCCATCCCGACCCTTGCGATCCTTGACGAAATTGACGTAACGCCCGAGGAGACGGTTGCCTGCAAGGGCCTCCACGGCGACGACGCGGCGCAGCTGCTTGCGATCCGACAAAGACTCTTTCCTGACGTGAACCATATGAACAGTCATAACTTCGAGAACCACCCGAAGCTCATGTTCAGCTACGCCCGCCAGCACTCTGAGCTTTGGCCCAGGTCGCATGACCTCATCCCGCCGCTCCAGGGCTTCAGCCACGCCGCCGAGCTCTCCGCCGAAAGGATACGCAAGGACACGTACGGGGAGGAGCTGCAACGGTCGCCTAAGCCTCCGCGCCGCACGGCGGAGCGCTTCGCGGAGCGCTGAGGCACACCGAGTGTGTATCATCGACGCGCGCGCGGCTGCCCATCCAGTCCGGGCGGGAGATCTATGGGAGATCATTGTGCCGCAGCGAGCCCTGGCTCACGCGTGCCCTGCCGTGCGAGTGAGACGTGCACCGCGTGGCCCTAACCCGTGACCGGCGTCGCCGTCGGGTCGACGCGGGCGGTGCGGTGTGCGAGTGCACCCCCATTTCAGAGACTCGTCCATGGAGTCGACAGTGCGTCTATTTGGTCTCTTTAATCGTTGGTAAGGTGAAGGTTATAGGTTTTATTTTTGTGAATCAAAACTTGACGTAATATGCGAACCCGGACGTGCGTTCCCAATGACTCCGCGTCCGGGGCACACCTCGAACTCAGAACAAGACGGAACTTCAAGACTTAAGCTGTTAAAAGTAACGAACGGCGCGGGCCTCCCACGAGTACCGCAACCCGGGCGCCAATCGCCATGCGCACACCACGCGCGATGGCCGCGTCGTGCGCGCCGACGCTATACCTATAGCGAATCCGCGCGAACGACTCGCGCACGTCCGCATCGCCGGCGCCAAATCGAACTCAATAGTAACTCGATAGCAACATCATCTCTGTGACTCTGACTCCCTAGGCGCTAGGTCGGTCGCTTGGTCGGTCTCCCCGAGCGCTGATGTCTCGGGATGTCTCGGGCGCCGTCCGCCCGTCGGTACTGTACACGGTGCCGCTCGAGGGTGCCCCTTAGGCGCCTTGGCCGAGCCTCTTAATCGAGTCGGCCATCGCCCTCTCCACCGCCTTCAGGCGCAGGTGCGCATTTGGCGCCATCAGCGCCGCGCCACGTACGTCGTACGCGGCGGCCGCCTTTCCGACGGAAGGTCCAGCTGGCTGTAGCAGCCCGGCGACCCAGAGGGCGCGCGCCGAGGGCTGCTCGGCGTCGGGCATCGTGCCAAGGTTCGCGAGCACGCGCTCGAGCTCCTCGGGCGAAATCTGGCGAGATCCGATCCGGCGCACGAGGCCGAGCCACACGTCCACAGTCTCCTTGAGCGCCTTCGCGCGCTCGATGACCGAAGGCTCGGCCGGCTCGCGATCTAGGACGTCTATCCAGCGCGCGCGCGCGGGCCGCCCGAACCACGGGTTCCCAAAGTGCGGCATCACCTCCACGACCTCGACCAGCCGTCGGGCCGAGATGACCACGTCCGCTGTGCCCTCTGGATGCACTGGCGAGACTGGGACCGGCGTGACGGACTCGAGCTCAATTGACACACCGTGGCTGTGCGGTCGCTCGCCCTGCCGGCCAAGCACGACGATCGGTGAGCTCGCGCTGCCAGACTGGAGCAGCTCGACGAGCTCAGGCGGCGCAGTCATAATGAGCTTCTGTCCCGGTACCATACTCTCGAGGACGACCAGCCGGCAGGAGGAGATGCCCCGTTTCACGTCGGCGATGCGCCGCTGCAGCAGATTGAAGTCCATGCCGGGATCCGTCATGAATGCCACGTATCGCGGTCGAGCCGTCAGTGCCACGAGGGCGGCGAAGCGCAAGCTCGCCAGCATTTCCCGTCCGATTCGCGAGGGAAGATTCGTCATCTCAATCCCACGAAGCCGCTATAAACTTGGGGCGTGAGGCTTCTGACTGCTAAGGACCGGACGAGTGAGGGAGAGCTCTGAATAGAGCCGTATTTCCACAACACTAGAATAATACGACCTCTCTAGTATGCGCACATAGAATCATACGAATGGTTCCATGTATGATTCTTCCACATCGCACATGTGCGTGAACTGCTAAGGTAAAGGTATATTGTGGGGGCGCGCCGCCGTCCAGCCGCCCCATGTTCTAGCATGCTATTGTGCGACTCACTCGCGCGCGTAGGCCCATAGGGGCGCTCCTCCGAAGCCACACCGCTCATTTGCGCTGCGACAGAGCCTGGATCACCAGGGCGTCGTCCCTCACGTTCGCCGAGTCGCCCACGAGGGCAATGGCCTCCACGTAGTCGCCGAGGATTTGCGAATGGTACTGGGGGAATTCCCGGATGAGTTTCTCCTGTATTCTGTAGCTGAAGACTTCGGCCGCTGTCTTCAGCCCAATATTCTTCTTCTGCTCCGCCGCCCATTGAAGGCAGAGGAGGACGAAGGAGATGGTGCCGAGTGGCGGCTCCATCCAGTTCCACGACCACGCGCCGACCTCGAGCCACGTGTCCGTGTCACCGTGCTCCGGAGGCTCCGCGGTGACGAAGTATTCGTTGAATGCGGACGAGGCCTGGAGGCTGAACACGAGCGGGATCGAGCCCCAGCCAACGGCTTGCGCACCGAAGATCATCACTTTGCCCGACGCGTGCACCCTGCCCAGGCCCGCCTCCGCCAAGGTGCTGATTTTGAGGAGCGTTGCGGTGGTATCCGCGTGCGAAACTCCATCCACGTACATGATCTCGCGCCGCATCATCTCACGCTTCGCATCGACGTTGCCGCTCTTCGCCATCTTGAACAGGTCGGTGTTTTCGAGCTCCGAGACGTGAGTCACCCTGTTCTTCAACATATCGGCTTCGACCACAATAGCCATCGTCCGGACGGCCATTGGGCATCGATTCAGCAGTGAGGCATCAAGCCGGCGCGGCGCGGCGCGGTAGAGAACACGGGCCGCTGACGACATCATTCCGAATTTAGTCTCTTTTCACACTATCTTCCCCGTTTTCCCCACAGTGGAGTCGGCCCGGCGGGGCCGACTCTCGCTCGGCGTGGAAGCCCCCATTCACAATGAGAAAGGAGGGGCTGGACATTTTTATAGGCTCTTTCCGTACCGCCGAAGGCCCTCTTCATAGTTCATCAATTGTAGTTCATACAGATACACTTCAGTGAGTGAGTGAGTGAGTGAGTGAGTGAGTGAGACACAGTCACTCACTCACTCACTCACTCACTCACTCACTCACTCACTCACTCACTCTAGTATCTTCCACTGTCTGTACCCATATGTGCCGATTTCCCTACTTTGGCGAACGAATTCCATGTCATCCCTTGATGTCATCAGACACAACAGTCGGCGTCGCCCGTTTGCCGTTCAGGTGCCACTCGCCTTCATCTGCTTCTCTTGCTCCGCGCCCACGACAACCGCCATCATGAAGCAAAACATGGCGCAAACCCCACAGCAGATGAACACCGGGATGAGACATAAGGACGCGATAATGTACAGCTTCGATTGGTTGTACAAGACAGCGTCGCAGTGCGTCTCGTCGGTGCTGAACACCCAGATGCAGCCGATGATGAACCATACGAATAGGATGGTGTTGAGCGGCGCACCAAGGCAGGTGAGGTAGCCCTGCATCGGTAACCGCACGCGGTCGGGAACGCAGCAGATCAAGGGGAGGGTCGCCAACGGCAATAATGTGTTGACCGCTGAGATAGTGCCCCCCCACCAGAGCCACAACGGTAAGGGAGATCCGCAATGCGCGTGGTCTCCGTCGTTGGTGTAGTATATGGTCAGGTTCACGATCGCGGGGAGCAGACCGAGGACGAGGCCCACGAAGAGAAGAGTCAAGATGACCTGTGTGGAAGGGCCCTGCCGCACCTCCTCCTGACCGTTGAGAGGCGTATGCTCGTTCGCAGGCTTGAGGCTCTCGGTTGAAATCTCCTCCACCAGCTCCCCCGTCGCCGCGGAGTCAGCCAGCATCGGGTCGATAATTCCCCACCCTTTTCTGGGAGATGCAACCCTTTTAAGGAACCGCGTGCGTCGTGTGTGAGAATGAGAATGAACGGGCTGATGTGAGCGAGCTCAACTCTTCTCTGCTGCCGTGCAAAGACCTTGTAAAACAGACCTCACCCGGAGGCGCCTCAGCAGAACTTTCAAAGATATGAGGGCGGCGCGGCGCAGCCACCCGCCGCGAACACAGCCGCGCGATGCATCCACCCCTGGGGAGACCCCGCCCGCCGTCGCGCGGAGTCACCACATTTGCACACCAGGGGGTCCCTTCATCAGACATCACTGTCGGCGGTAGCTTGTTTTGAAACATGAAAGAGGAACGGAAGGGATAAAAGTGTCACCGTCTAGCGTCGCTTATCACCGTCATGTCGTCGATGTTGATGCGTTCTGAACGTTGTACGTTGAGTGAACGTGTTGCGCAAGTGTGCGCGGGGGTTCCTGTCGTCGGTGGCACACAGGCACACTGACACGACACAGCGTACACAAGGGCATCTGCTCTTCATTTAGTCGACTAGGCAGCCACCGATGGCACGAGCTATCGCTTCTGCAGCAGCTTGAGGATCTCCGCGTGCTCTCGCTCGAGCTCCTCAGTGTCGTTGACCATCGCGATGCAACTCACGTACTGACGGAGCGCGGGGCCGTCGAAGCGTGCAAAGGCCGCCTGACGAGCGATCCGACGCATCAGTCGTAATCAGACGTAATCCGACGTAATCAGACGCAATCAGTCGAAGCGTGCAAAGGCCGCCTGACGAGCGATCCGACGCAATCAGTCGTAATCCGACGTAATCCGACGCAATCCGACGCAATCCGACGCGATCAAGACGCAATCCGCGCACCTGGCGCGCGATCATCGCAATCTGCTTCTCCTGCATCTGCTCCACCATTGAGAGCCCTCCGATACTCATCCGCTGATCGCGCGCGAACTGGATGCACAGGAGGAAGAAGGAGATGGTGCCGAGCGGCGGCTCCATCCAGCTCCACGACCACGCGCCGACCTCGAGCCACGTGTCCGCCTCACCCACATCGGGAGGCTCGGCGGTCACAAAGTAGTCGTTGAAGATCGATGCCGTTGTGTAGTGGAATACGAGCGGGAGCGACGTCCAGCCCGCCACGAGCGCCGTGTAGATCGACAGCTGGTACGGCGCCTTCATGAGCATCTGGTTCTCCACGCACGCCTTCGCGATGCCAAGCAGCTGTCCAGGCTCGCAACGCGCGCAGTTAGTGCACGTCCTGCGCGCGCGATAGAAAAGGAGGCAAGGAGGCTGACGGCTGATGGGACTCACGATGGGTGTCGTCTCGGAGTATGCGATCCGATCGATCCTCATGATTTCGCGACGCAGCCGCTCACGCGAGGCATCGAGGTGCTCTCCTCGCTCGGAGAGGATGACGAGTTGGTCACCCGTCAAGTCGCTCACGTGGCGCGGCATTAGCTTTGCATCCTCGATCGACGGCAACGGCTTCACCCGGCGGCTGACTGGAGTGGCTGCCGTGCTCATGGTGGTCGCGCACCGTAGCGCATGTAGCGGTAGCGATCTCATGCAGCGGAGGCGTGCGAACATTTTGTGCGATTCGGCGTGCGTGCGTGCGCGCGTGCACGCGTGGCTTGCGTGCGTGCGTCGGGTGGACGGTGCCCTGTTCGACTGCCGATCGCCAGCGATCGCGGGGGGATACTAATCAACGTTCATCAAAATGGCCTAATCAGGAACATCTAATTAGTTTGCAGCGCGCGGCGCGCCAACCACGGCGGCGGACCCCGCCAGCTCTCAGCACTGAACTGTAGCCGAAGCGCGGCCTGGCGCTCCTCTTCGCCCATCGCCTCCCAGGCGGGCGTCTGCGCCCAGCCGTGCTCGTCGTCATTGTTCCAGCCGCTCTCGCCCGTGAAGCCGAGCTGCCGCGCATAGCCGCGCTCCACGTCGCTTAGGAAGCGCCACTCGCGGTTGAAGACCTTGCGGCGCAGATTCTCCTTGCGCTCGCGCTGCAGCCGCGCCGAGGGCAACGACGGCACCTTGGGCGGCGTCGTGAGCGCCTTCGTCGCGCCGGGACGACGCCATGCTGCCGGGTCCGTGGGCGCCGTCGTGAGCGCATTGGTCGTCGGCGGATGCGCTCGCGGCAGGGCGACCGAGGGCGGTGGGGCGGCGGCGGCCGATGCGGGCGGCGGGACGGGCGGCGCGGCGGAGGGCGCGGCGGAGGGCGCTGTGGTGGGCGCGGTTCTTGGCGCTGTGGCGGGCGCGGCGGAGGGCGCGGCTGCTAAGGAAACGCCCTTCGGCGGTCTGGGGTGTATCTCGGAGGTATCTCGCGCCGGGTTGCCCGGTTTGGGAGGGTTGCCCAATTTGGGAGGTTGCTTCAAATGGACGATCCTGGAGCTCATCGCGCCTCCGTTGCTGCTGCCATCAGGACTGCCAGCCTCGCCGGCAGCCGCGTTGCACCCCTCGCACGCCGCGCCGTGAGCAGCCCCCCCAGCAGCAGCAGCAGCGGACCCGCTCTCGCCCGCGTCGCTCGTGCCGACCCCAAGGCCTCGTAACCACTGGGCACACGGCTCCGCCCAAAACGGTTTGAGACCAAACCCATGGTCTCCGAAGTCACGGCGTAGGTAGTGCACTCGCGTGCCTGCCGCGCGCGCCGCGGCCACGTAGGGGTCTGTGTCGGACTCGGGCGGGCATACCTGCATGCAATGAGGGAGGCCATCAGCATGCAATGAGGGAGGCCATCAGCATG
>ENA-UOUZ01000793-UOUZ01000793.1-mixed-culture-metagenome-genome-assembly--contig:-NODE-793-length-22181-cov-126.414897_pt1 | contig 22181 bp, 10 predicted proteins | sample MGYA00238154_ERZ761575 | MGnify/ENA primary metagenome ERZ761575 (study PRJEB28896, sample SAMN07631632) | mixed culture metagenome | isolation source: Freshwater growth medium | place: USA...
ATCTGTCTCGTACTACGATCGACGTACAACCGCCGGATCTGCGTGCGACCCACGCAAGAAATTCCCACGCTCTCACATTTATGGAGTACGCCGAGCAAAAGCCCTTGGCAAAAGCATCAGAGAGCGTCAGTCCGTCAGAGCGATCGAGTACATTGTATTCCATCGAATTCGCGCGGGACATACGTACAGAGTTGATTTTCTAATCAACCGATTCTTTCGACGCGACACCCGTCGATTTTGGTGAGGGTGAGAATAGATTCGCTCATGACGGCGCCGGATCCACACCGCAACAAGACACATTGTGTGACACACGGTGTTACACTAGTTTGCTAGTGTTATGAAAGTGTTATGGAAAACACTGGTGTTACACTGTTCCAACACTGGTGTTAGCACTCCTATTTTGGGTCTCGTTGCGGTGTGAACGCGCGTCCAGCGAAATACGACAAATAACGAAACCGAGCACGCATACCGAGATCCGACGAGATTACTGAGATCCGACGAGATTACACGATACACAAAAACAGTGCGGATCGCACCACGCAACGTACTCTGCGCGCGATCGCATCATCCTGCATCATGCGAAACTAATGTATGCGGCTTTGACGAAGCCCACGTTCTCACCAGCAGCCCTCGAGGAGGCCGCACGCGATCTTCACTGTGAAAGAAAGGAGCACTCACAGTCCGACACGGCGTTACTTGTATTCTATGACGTGTACTTGAATGACAACGAAGAAGTTCTGTGTGAATAACCAACACGTCGCTTCTATGCCGAAGAGGTCCCGATCCGAGGATGCCGACGAGGTGCCCGCGACGTCCACACTCGCCAAAGAGCGCCGCCGGCTGCCCATCTGGGAGGCACGCCAGGCGCTGCTCGCCGCGGTCGCCGCCTCGCCCACGCTTGTGCTCACCGGAGAGACGGGCTGCGGCAAGACGACACAGATCCCACAGTTCCTGCTCGCGGCTGGGTACGCGGAGCGTGGCATCATCGGCATCACGCAGCCGCGTCGCGTCGCGGCCATGAGCGTCGCCAAACGTGTCTCCGAGGAGATGGGCGTCGAGCTCGGCTCGCGCGTCGGCTACAGCGTGCGCTTCGACGACTGCTCAAGCTCTGAGACGAGGCTCCGGTACCTGACCGACGGCATGCTGCTGCGCGAGGCGATCGCCGACCCGCTGCTGCGCCGGTACGCTATCGTCATCGTCGACGAGGCCCACGAGCGCTCGCTGCAGACCGACATGATGCTCGCGATCCTCAAGCGCGCGCAAGCAGCCCGCGCGGCGCCGGCCGCGGCGCCGGCCGCCGGCGCGAGTGGCAAAAAGCAGCCGAAGCTGCCGCCGCTTCGGCTGCTCGTCATGTCCGCCACGCTCGAGACGGCGACATTCTGTCGCTACTTTGGCGGCGCGCCCGCGGTGCAGGTGCTCGGGCGCACGCACCCGGTCCAGATGCTCTACGTGAGCGCCGACCAGACGGTGAGTGACTACCTCGAGGCGGCGGCGACGACGGTGCTACAGATCCACCACGAGGAACGGCCGGGCGACGTGCTCGTGTTCCTCACGGGCCAGGACGACATCGAGGCCGTGGGCGCCGCCATCAGGCGCCGGCTAACCGCCAACGCCACCACCAACCACCAGCAGGACGCGGCATTGGGTGTGAAGGCGACGGCGGGTGTGAAGGCGACGGCGGAGCCACTCGTGGTCTTGCCGCTGTACGCCGCACTGCCGCCCAGCCTGCAGCTCAAGGCGCTGCGCCCGGCGCGCCCGGGCACGCGAAAGGTCATCCTGGCGACGAACATCGCCGAGACCAGCGTCACCATCGACGGAGTCGTCTTCGTGGTCGACTGCGGCTATGCCAAGGTGCGCACCTACCATCCAGGCAAGCGAGTCGACTCGCTGCTTGCGACGCCCATCTCCAAGGCTGCCGCGCGACAGCGCGCGGGCCGCGCGGGCCGACAGCAGCCTGGCAAGTGCTACCGGCTCTACAGCGAGTCGACTTTCCACAGCCTCGTCGAGAGCTCGACCCCGGAGATCCAGCGTATTAGCCTCGCGGGCGCGCTGCTGGCGCTCAAGGCGCTCGGCGTCGAGGACGTACTCTCGTTTGATTTTGTCTCGCCGCCCTCGACCGACGCGCTCGCGGCGGCGCTCGAGCAGCTGCTCGCGCTCGGCGCACTGCAGCGCGACGGCGCGCTCTCCGCCGACGGCCGTTGGATGGCACAGCTGCCCCTGGACCCTGCCTACGCCAAGGCGATTCTAGAGAGTGGCGCGGCGCGACACGACTGCCTACCCACGATGCTGACTCTCATCGCCATGCTCTCCGCGGATGGAGCGCCCTTCCTCTCTGGCCCGAGCACGCGCACGGCCGCCGACGAAGCACGGCTCCGCTTCGTCAACCCGCAGGCCGACACGCTCACGCTCGTGCATGTCTTCGACGCCTTCGGCGGACGGAGCGGCGGCACGGCCAAGGCGTGGTGTGAACAGCACCACGCGAATCGGCGCACGCTCGAAGCGGCGCGCCAGGTGCGCACGCAGCTGCGCGAGTCGTGTGAACGGCTCGGCCTCGTCACGGAGCGTGATCGCGATCTCGAGGCCGCGGCTGCGGCCGAGGCCGCTGCGGATACCGGTGGCGGCGCCCCGCCGCAGCTGGACATCGAGCGCAGCCGGCGCGTGCGCCGCGCCCTCACGGCAGCCTTCTTCATGCACGCCGCCCTGCGACAGCCGACGGGGGAGTACCTCGCCCTCGTCTCGCGCGAGCACGTGGCCGTCCATCCCTCCTCCGTGCTCTTCTCGCGCAAGGTGCGTGGATGGCCACCGAGATGACCTGCCGTGCATGCAAGTGCTCACCACAGCGCTCTCTCGAATCCCCTCCTCCCTGCCGTGCATGCAAGTGCTCACCACAGCGCCCTTACGAATCCCCTCCTCCCCGCCCCTCCTTGCGCCAGGCGCGCTGCGTGCTCTTCAACGAGCTGCTCTTCACGACCAAGCTCTACATGCGCGACCTGACGCAGATCGAGCCCGAGTGGTTGCCCGAGCTCGCCCCCCACTTTTTCGCCGCGCACCAGGGGCTGGCGGCGGGCGCCGGGCACCTTGCGGGCGCGGGGGGCGCTGGCGGGCGCGCGGTGAGCCCTCGCGCTGCCGCGGACGGGCTGCCGCCTCCGGTAGGGTCTGGCGGGAGCAAGCTCGCTCAGATTGCAAGGGAGCGAGAGATGCGCGGTCAACAGTAGTCGCAACTCGCGCGGGTGGGAGGACTGTGAATGGGAGGTCTGTGAATTGGATCATGGACCCGCGGGAGTGCGGACAAGGCTGGGGCCGATGCGCGCCGCGCGCGATGCGACTACCGCGGTGGCCGGTACGACCCTTCAGCTCGGTACCGACGATTCCGTAAAAATTTCGAGTACAACAATGAACAAAGCCTTAACTAATTTCCGAACCAATCGAACCAAGGAGGACAAACTCAAACAGATCCAAAATACTATCCACTATCCTGTCGGTGCATTGTGCTGCCGTGCGGCGGGGGAGCATTCATGGGCGGGAGCGGAGGCGGGCGGGGTGAACCGCGTTCTTGTCCCTTGATCGTTGATGCATGACCTAACTTCCTCTGAAAAGTCGCGGGGCGCTGCCCCGCACCGGGCCGCACCCCGCGAGGGCTCCCGCTCCAGGCCCGAGCTCCCCGCCCCAGACCTCAGTTAATACACCGCAGGAGGCCCGCCCCTGACCTTGGCTGGAGCCGGAGCGAGCGCGCCGTCACGTCGGCTGCGAACCGACCTCGTCAGGGACCAGCCATTCGGAGAGATCCGGCTGTGGCTTACGGCGGGACTCATGCAGCCAGGGATGGCTGAGCAGTGCGGCGGCTGCGGGCCGTCGTGTGCCGTCCTTGTGCATGCACGAGTGCACGAGATCCTTGAATTGGGATGAGAAGATGAGGCCGCAGCTCTCCCACGTGGGGAGCGGCGGTGCATCGCACTCGACGATCGAATAGAGCAAATCCCAAAACGTGATGCCCATCTTTTGCTCATCACCCGGCAACAGCCCCTCGGACGGCCCGCCGGCGCCGGCTGCGCTTCGCCGTCGCTCGTCACTGCCGCCGTTGCCGCCGCGCTCGCTGGCGCCCGGCGCACTGACGTACGGGTACCGCCCGACCGAGCATTCCCACAGAGTCACCCCGAGCGCCCAGATATCGCTCTCATATGAGTATGACGAACCTGAGATGCGCTCCGGGCTCATGTACGCAGCGGTGCCCACCTTCGAGGCGAGATGACGAAGCTCATCAGTGGCAATCAGTGGCAATCAGTGGCAATCAGTGGCAATCAATGGCAATCCCCTCACCCATGAGGCGAGATGACGAAGCTCATCAATGGCAATCAAAGGCAATCAATGGCAATCAGTGGCAATCCCCTCACCCACGAGGCAAGTCGGCCGAACGTGTTCGCGAGCTGGCCGGACATGCCAAAGTCGGCCAGCTTCACCTCGGCATTGTCGTTGAGCAGCACGTTCGCCGGCTTGATGTCGCGGTGCACCACCTTGAGCACGCGGTGCAGATGATCCACGCCTCCGAGAACATCGGAAGTGACACGCGCAAGCAGCTGCTCAGGCAGCGGCCCGCTGCGCTGGACCACCGAGGCGAGCGAGCCGCAGTTCATGTACTCGAGCACGATGTGCACGGCGTTGTCGGCGTAGAAGGCATTCTTGAACGCGATGATCCCGGGCACGTGCGACTTGTGCAGGGTGCGGATCTCCATCAAGATCTGAGTGCGCTCCTTGTCGGAACAGCCCAGGTTGATCACTTTCTTGGCGTACAGCCGACCCGTCGGCTTGTGCCGAACGAGGCACACGACGCCGCTCGTGCCCTCGCCGAGCTCGCGCAGCACACGAAACTCATCCAACGAGACCTGCTCGTCGTCCTCCGAAGAGGGCATCGCCTTGAAGCGGCCCTCCGAGGAGGAGCCTGCCTCGGCACATGCGGCGAGCCCCTGCATGTCGAAGCCGCGCCGATCGGGCGTGTCAGACTTGACGCGCAGGCCCGCAAGGCCTATGCTGAGGTCGTCCGCACGCAGCGACCCGCCCGCCGTGAGGACCGGTGCGCCACTCGCCGCGGCCGCCTCGGCCTGCGCGTCTGGGTTGATTGCGAGCGATATCTTTTTACGCGAGGCGACCTGCTTGTAGCGTGGTGGTGGCTGGATGCGGTCCTGCACGTAGCCCTCGTCGGCCATTCTGCTGTCGCGGGCTCGTCGCGGGCTCGTCGCGTGTACGTGCACGGGCGTCTGGAAACTGGGTCGTAGTTGTGACGCCCGATGAAAAGTAGGATCCTCACCGTTCACAATCATGCATGTGGGGACTGAGTATAGTGCGCGGTTAGGACAATCCCGAAGGTGGACCCGAGTGTTACACCCCCCCCTAGAGGTTGCTTGTGGGGAAGGCCCGAGTCTGCTAGAGTCTGCGTCGGCCGAGAGACTTCTTTGGGCCCCTAACCGCCACAGTCGTCGTCGTACTAGTAGGGCTGCTGCTCGGGCGCCGAGGTACGGGAGATCACGGGAGATCAAACGCCGCCCGCCCGTACCTCGCCTCGGCACTGGCGCTGCGCCTGATGAGGGAGGCAATCAGCATGCAATCATCGGATGCCCGCCCGTACCGGTACCTCGCCTCGGCGCTGGCGCTGCGCCCGGAGCCGGCACGCGCTGAACTGCTCCAGGAGCACCCGGTCGGGGAAGCAGTGCGAGTACAGCGCGTCCGAGGCGGTGTCGCGTGTGATGATGGAGGCGAGCAGCTTGATGAGCTCCTCCTTGCGCGTACGCGTCTCCTTGGGCGCCGAGTGCGGACGCTCCCATGCCCTAGTTAGGAATTGTTCGGCCTCCTCGACGGCCCGATGCAGCTTGGCAATGTCCGGCTGCTTGAAATCCTCGCGGAGCTCCGCCTCGAAACGCACCGAGTCGAGCACCTCCTCTCTGAGCCACGCGAGGTAGTTTGAGAGCCCGTTCGTGTCCATGCGCGCGAGGCGTCCGGCCGGGGTGTAGCCCGTCGGCTCGGCGCTCGAGAAGAGCTTGTGCAGCTGCCCGAAGAGGAGGAGTGTGAACGGCGCCGCCGAGAGCGCGAAGAGGAGCTTCACGATGTAAAAGGTCAGCTGGGCACGCCACGTCAGCCAGGCCGAGCCGTTAAGCACGCTCCACAGCACGGCGCCCCAGGGTGCGCCCGGAAGGGCCGGCGCCGCGCGCGACACGTCGCCGGCCTGTGCGGCCCCATCGGTGGACCGTGCCGCGTTGGCCGTTGCGTTGGGCGTGGGCGAGGGCGGGAGTGCGGGGGGGGATGGGCTCGGGGGGGATGGGCTCGGTGGCGGGGGGCGGAGGGGAGGGTGGTGGCGTGGTGGCGGCGGTGGCGACGGACGCGGCGAGGGCGGCGACGGAGTAGGCGGCGGCGGCTTCGGTGGCGGAAGTCGAGGGGATGGTGGTGGGGTACGGGGCGGCGGCCGCGATGGCAGTGGTGGTGGTGGCGGGTGTGCAGGCGCGGGCGACCGCAAAGGCGGCAGTGGCGAGGGCGGCGGAGTGGGCTTGTGCGAGGGCGGCGGCGACGGCGACGGCGGCGGAGGCGGCGGAGGCGGCGGAGGCAGCGAGGGCGGCGGCTGCGAGGGCGGTGGTCGCGAGGGTGGGGGCTGCGAGGGCGGGGGCTGCGAGGGCGGGGGCTGCGAGGGCGGCGAAGGCGGCGGTGGCGAGGGCGGTGGTAGCGAGGGCAGCGGCGGCGATGTTGGCGGCGGTGACGGAGGCGGCAGAGGCGGCGATGGGGGCGACTGCGGCGGTGGCGGCGACGGCGACGGCGGCGGAGGCGGCGGAGGCGGTGAGGGCGGAGGCGGGGCCGGCGTAGGAGGAGGCGGCGGCGGCCTTGCGTTCAACGTGGCCAAGATCGCATTCTCGACGGAATCGGGGAGCATTGGGCAGTCACAGGCCGGGCACGGGATTTGGGGCGGCGGCGGCGGCGGGAGCCGGGGCGGAGGCGAGGGCGAGGGTGGCGGCGAGGGGAAGGGCGGCGGCGAGGGCGGTGCCAAACGAACCCCACAGTCGGCGCAGTCGTGCCCCACCTCGCAATCATGGTTGAACGCGCCCGGCCCGCCGTCGTCGCAGACCCCATTGTTGTGAATGGGCAGTCGATAGCCGCCGGCCGTCAGCGTGCAGTCGTCGAGGCAGAGCCTCGGGTCAGCTCGCCACCTCGGCACGCCAGAGGCGCCACCGCCACGATCGCCCGAAAGCTGCGGCTCGCCTGGGCGGCCTGTGGTAGTCTCGACCGTGGCGCGGAGCAGCCGGCGCTCGAGCACGCTCAACGGCTCCAACGGCTCCAACGGCTCCACGCTCAACGGCTCCAACGGCTCCAACGGCTCCACGCTCAACGGCTCCAACGGCTCCAACGGCTCGAGCACGCTCAACGGCTCCAACCGGGGCTCCCACCCCTTCGGCGACATCCCTTGCGGCATGCCTTGTAAGCCCCTCCGCGGCACGCTCGTGAGCTTCTGTACCTCGTCCGCAGACGCTCCCGCGGCCACCATGACGACCAACAGCCCCGCACAGAGGGAGAGGGCATACGCGTCCCACCGGAGCAGCCAGGCGAGCCGGCGGTTGGGCCGGTAGCGCACATGATGCTGTGGGAAGCTGAGGATGCGCCAGACGAGCCTCGCGCTCAAGACGGCGCGCAGCAGGAGCGCCTTCAGCTCCGACAGGGAGCGTGGGCATTCGAACTCGATGAGGGCCACGCCACGCATGGCGCCGTCGTGGGCGCCGCCGTGGGCGCCGTCGTGGGCGCCGTCCTCCTCCTCGAGCCGCACGTAGCCGTCCTTGTAGGCCCCCTTAGCGCTCTCGTCGGCTGCATAGTTCCACAGCTGGACGCCCGCTTGGTGGCCGAGGACCCCCTTGGCCACGTCGTACTTGCTCGCGAACGGTATGAGAAGGAAGGCGGTCCAGAGCAGCGCCTGCAGCCAGAGTGTCATCGCCATGCCAAAGGGCACCGTATTCCCCACACCGGCCCACGCACGGACGTCGCAGTCGGCCAAGCCGCTCGAGAGCGCCGTCTTGAGCACGGCGCATGGCCAGAAGCTCAGGCTCACCTCGAGCAGGCACCAGAGCGCCGAGAGGAATTGCGAGCCCTTGAGCACCACGACGAAGCGCGTGAGCTGATACTCGTCTCGATCGACCATCAGGCATGCGAGGTAGATGGAGAAGAACCAGACGCGCACGCCCAAGTCAGGTGAGGCTGCCAGGGGGGCCAGGAGCAGGTGACGCCAATCGAGGTACGTGTCGTACCCCGTTCGGTCGTACGGCAGGTACCAGTAGAGGAAGAGGGCGCGGCACGCCGCGAGCGCCGTCTTGAGCGCCTCGACGCACAGTCCGCAGATCGAAGGAGGCGTCACCTGAGTCACCTGCACGTGCACCGTCACAGCGCCTCGCCCACCCTCGAGCTGCTTCGTCAACTCGCGCCCGCCGTTGCCCGCACTGCTCACCAGCGCCTTGAGCTCCTGGACGTCCACCTCGGCCGCACCCAGCGAGTCGTCCGCGCTGAGCTCCGCGCTCGAGATCGTGGCTTCGTCAAAGAGCTCGAGCTGCATCGATGCGCCGAGCAGCCGGTGCAGCGCGAGCTCAAATCGGAACGGCTGCTCCCATTTTGGGTCGAGGCTCCGCTGGATCGCTCGAGTGCAGCCCTCGTCGCCGCCGAGGTAGACACGCACGTACGGATCGGGCAGCGCGCCCGTCACGGCGCCACCACCCCGCAGGCCTTTGGCGCTCTTGACCGTCACCAGCACCGTCGCGCGAGCGTGCGCCGCGTACGGCAGCAGCTGCTTCAGGTGCGCGAGCAGCTGCCCGAAGCATTTGGGAACGTCCCTGGCGAGGAGGCGCGAGATCAGGCCGAGATGGGGGCCGAGCAGCTGCAGCATGACCTCAGGCACGGACGGCGCAGCCTCCAAGGCGGCCACGCACACGCGCACGCGCACCGTGCCCGCGGGCGTCAGGGGCAGCTCAAGCACGCGCTCGGTACGGCGCTCAACGCCCGCAGCGCTCTGGAACCCGTCGACGAGCGCCGTACCGAGCGCGTGCAGCGACGATGGCTCGAGCTCAGCGACGCCCAGGACGACGCCCAGGCCGCTGCTACCGACGGGAGATGTCGTCCTGGGCACACGCGGCTCCCCGCCCTGCTCGTGATGCAACGCGATTCGGAGCGGCCCAGAGAGCAGGCTGCGTAGCTGGCCTCGTACTTCAAGCGTGCAGGTGGCGTCCTCGCGCGCGTCCTCGCTCGTTGCCCAGATCGGATCACAGGTGCTCGGGCGCATGGGCGAGCGGTGACGAGACCGACCGAGCGTCATCATACCGTATGGATTCGGCGTACCGGTCAGTGGGGTCGCGCCGTCGTCGGAGCTCAGCCCTTCACAGCTCAGCCCTTCACAGCTCAGCCCACTCGCCGAGAGGAGCTGCACATGGATCGTCACGCGGGCAAAGTCTCGCAGAAGGAGCGTCGAGACTTGGTGCAGCGCGCGCATGGCGAGAGGCCCGAAGCCGCCGAGGATGCCGGCGGCACGCGACGGCCACGCCTGTGCGTGCGGGTGCGCAGCAGGCTGCAGCTTCGCGGACAGTGCGCCGCCAACGGCCGGCGCTGGCGTGGGCGTGGCTCCGGCGACCGAGGGCTTCGGAGTCGCAGCGGGGATCTTGCTCGGTGTCAGCTTGCGCCCGAAAGAGGACGCCCGGCTTTTACCGGCCGAGAGCGGCGGCGAGGGGGGCGGCGAGGGGGGCGCCGAGCCGGGCACATTACGAGCCTCATCAGCACGCCGCCCGTCGGCTGGAGCCGCGTCGTCCACCCGACGCACAACGTCTTCTGTCAGCTCGAGCCACAGCGTATCGAAGAGCTCGTGCACCGCCTCGCGCACCATCCAAGGCATCCGCCGGCTGCTCGTGAGCTTCGGCTTGAAAGTACTCTCATAAGAACGAAGCAGTTGGGCCTCCACCAGCTGCGCGAGCGCCGAGCGTGCTTGATGAGCTGTCCCGCGAATGACCGGTGCACTGAGGGCTGGGGGTGCGAGTACAGGCTTGGTGGTTACTGGCTTGGCGGTTACAGGCTTGGTGGTTTCAGGCTTGGCGGCGGCGGGTGCCGGTTTGGCGGCGGCTGCGGGTGCCGCCTTTCCGGCGGGTGCCGATGTTGCGGACGATGATGCTGATTTGCGCTCCACAAAGCCCTGGGCCTGCAACGCTTCCTTGAACTGGTTGTCGGACATGGCTGCCGGCACTCCCAGCGCATCGCGCAAGGCAGCCAGCAGCTTGTCCGTCAGCGGATCGCCCGCGGACACCGACACGCTGAGCTGCTCGCTCACCTCGGGCGCCGCACTGGCGGTGAACACGTAGGCAACGGGCTGCTCGGCAGTCGAAGGCTTTGGGGCGGCGGGCGCCGGTTTTGCAGCGGGTGGGTTTTTTGCGGAGGGTGTGGGTGCCGGCTTCGCGGCGGCGGCGGGTGAAGCTTTTGCAGCGCGTGGGACAGATGGTGGTGCCGACCGACGCTCGACAAACCCATCATCCAGCAGCTGTGATTTGAGTTGGTCGTCGGCCATGTCGTCCTCGACCTCGAGCGCATCGCGCAAGGCAGCCAGCAGCTTGTCCGTCAGCGGATCGCCCGCGGCCAACGAGAAACCCAGCATCTCGCTCACCTCGGGCGCCGCACTGGCGGTGAACACGTAGGCGACGGGCTCGTCCTCGTCCTCATCCGCGTTCTCACCGGCGCCAATCATGGATGCAAGTAAATCCTGAGGCTCAGCGGCAAGCTTGGTGGCGGCGGGTGCCGGTTTGGAGGCGGCTGCGGGTGCCGCCTTTCCGGCGGGTGCCGATGTTGCGGACGATGATCCTGATGGGCGCTCCACAAAGCCCTGGGCCTGCAACGCTTCCTTGAACTGGTTGTCGGACATGGCTGCCGGCACTCCCAGCGCATCGCGCAAGGCAGCCAGCAGCTTGTCCGTCAGCGGATCGCCCGCGGACACCGACACGCTGAGCTGCTCGCTCACCTCGGGCGCCGCACTGGCGGTGAACACGTAGGCGACGGGCTGCTCGGCAGTCGCAGGCTTTGAGGCGGCGGGCGCCGGTTTTGCAGCGGGTGGGGGTTTTGCGGAGGGTGTGGGTGCCGGCTTGGCGGCGGCGGCGGGTGAAGCTTTTCCGACGGGTGCTGCTGCTGCACGTTTAACAAATCCCTGGGCCTGCAACGCTTCCTTGAACTGGTTGTCGGACATGGCTGCCGGCACTCCCAGCGCATCGCGCAAGGCAGCCAGCAGCTTGTCCGTCAGCGGATCGCCCGCGGACACCGACACGCTGAGCTGCTCGCTCACCTCGGGCGCCGCACTGGCGGTGAACACGTAGGACATGGGACCTGCACCCCGGTAGCCGGCTTTGCTGATTCGGTCAGCCTAAGCACGAGCTGATTGAGCTGGTTTGTCGCATGTGCCTCACCTGAAATGTGCTCAGGAAAGCGCTCCGGATTCCGTCGGGATCGCGACGGTCTTGCTGACGGTCGTGTTTCATTTGTAATAGTTATGAAACTTCAATGAAGTGAACCATACCCGGGGCCGGTACGCTCGTAGGGGGGTGCCAAACGAACCGCCCCCTGCCAAGGGGGGGTTCTAGGCTTCTAGCCGCCCGATGGTCGCCCGCCTCGTAAGGTACGGTCCGGTGAGACAAAAGAAAAAATTTCATACCCGGGGCCGGTAGCGCACACAAAAATCAACACGACTGTCCAGTGGCCTACTGGCCGCCGCAGCCTGTCTCCACAAAACCGCCCAAGTCGAGTGTTACGGGGACCCGTCGAGCGGAGCGTAGCGCCCTCCGAGGAGGCTGTCGCTATCGTCCGCCCTCTTCGACGCGACCGGTGCTCTTACGGTGCTCGATTCGACCCCGACTTTCCTCTATGCGTCTCTCCACTAGCCACCCCCCCGCCCACGTTCTACCCACGTTCATGATTGGTACGCCAGGAGTCACCATGCGACGTCGATCCGCCCCACATCCGCCCCACCTGAACGCGGATTCGGCCCAGTTAGTGCTCGATCCCCGGCCCGTCCCCCGCCTGAGCCAGGGCATAGTTCGGCTCTCTGCGTCTCTTCAGTCTTGACACATGGCTGTGTCAGTGCCCACCGTTCATGAGAGCGCAGCATGGTATGATCTGTGACCAGGCCCTCCCGCCCACACATGCGCTGTGGATGAGCACGAGAGTCAGGCGGCGGACGACTCCTCGAACTTCCGGTCGAGTTGTTCAGATCCGGTCTGATGCAGGCAGCCGTGCACGAACCCGAGAGGTTTCAGATCCGGTCCACCAATGGATCCGGCCCATCTGCTTGACGTCCACCTGCAGGTCCACCGATGGGGGTGGGCACATTCAGGAGCAGCTTGATCTTGGCGATCTCCACCTTTTTCAGGATTGTGACGATTCCTGGATCAAGCAGCTCTTTCGCCACCGCACATTTGGACAGCCTAGCCTCAACAAAGTCTCTGCGCGCGATCGCATCGCGCACCCACTCCGGTGAGTCGGGGATGGCGTAGGCGAGGATCAACTTGACGATGAGGAAGATATGCTCCACGATGACAAACACACACAGCTGGATGAAGAGCACCTCGTTGCCCCAGCCTTGGCACGTGCGGCAATGCATCGGGTGGTGCAGCGGCGACTCTGGGTCGCAGAGCGCCTTATAAAGCCTGACCGTGGACGGTGAATGCCCGTCAACCCAGCGTGGACCGACGAGGTATGTCATCGCGGGCAGCCACTCGACGCCGCCCACAGGCGCCCAGCAGTCATTGATATTCTGCTCGCACTTGGTATAGAAGGTCGTGTTAGTGCCGTAGAAACGCGCGCGCGGCGAGAGCATCGCGTGATATGCGGGCAGCGAGCCGCCGCCACTGGGCTGCAGGAGGAACGCGCTGTCGGCGATAGAGAACCCGAAGGGCTCGGCTTCCTTGCAGGGGCCTGTGGCGATGCCGGGCGCGATCACGTACTTGCGAAAGGTCCACGAGGTGAAGACGAGGAGCAGGGCGTTGACGGGCAGCGCGATCCACGACATAAGGACGATCACGTCCCGCCATGTGCCGATGTCCTCCGCGCCCTCGTACTTGCGCCGGCGCGATTGGAGAACCTTGATCGCGTCGAGTCGGAGCTCGATAAAGTTGCCCACAGCCCCCGCGATCGAGGCGATCAAAAAGGCGGGCGACCACATGGAGACGTAGCCGAACTGGGTCACCTTGGTCAAGTACTCGCCCAAAGTGCCCTCAAAGCGCGCATGCGTGACCTCGAGCTCGATCGCCTTGTGGAAGGCTTCGCGCGCCTCGTCGGGCGACATCTCGTCGCGCCCAATCGATCCCTTCGTGAGCCACGAGCTACCGTTGTCCGATTGCACTTTGACCGCAACTGTCATCTCTTGTTCAGGCGGCGAGGGAGGCGGCGAGGGCACTGCCAATTCGACTTTCTCGCTCGCGGGCGGCGGTGGCGGGGGGAGTGGTAGCTCCTCGTCCTTGCTTAACGACGGCGGAGGCGGACCCTCCTCGGCAGTGGAGAAGGCTTCTGCTTCACGCTTGCTCCTCTCTTCTTCTTTCTCGATCTCCATCTGCTTGATCTTCTTATGGAGGGTTGTCTTGTTCATCCATGTCAATACCATGGGGATGGCAACCTGCAGCAGGCCCTCGTACACCTGCTTGAGCAGCGTGTAGCTCACCATCATCAGGCGCAGGTCCGAGGTGCAGTCGCGCTCGATGAAGATGAAATCGCACCCAGACATTGCCAGCGTGGGCGCGTCATAATTGCAGCAGTCTGTGGCTTGACTTGGGCACAGAGGGTTGACTTGGGCGTACCGGAAGCAGCCCTGCTTCACGCCGCAGACACCCTGGGCGGCGCCGTCCCAAGGCGCGGGAGGTCCATTTCCCGGAAAGAAGCCGCACATGTCCTCGTACTTTCCATACTTGCCCAAGTTGAGTGGGTAGCCGATGGCCTTCGCGAATCCGATGTAGAAGAGCGTGATGTACGAGTTGATGAAGGTGAACAGCATCACCTTGAGGATGAGATGGTCTTCGTACTCGGTATCAGTGCGGTAGTTCTCGAGGCCGTTGAGCCATGTGGCGAGTGCTGTGTACACCCAGTTCATGATCGACATCCAGATCACCGATAACAGCATCGGAATTTGCTGGCCAAACCCTCCGCCCCAGAACTCATCATTGAGGAAGAGATCGGTCGTATTCACGAGAAACTTGAAGACCATGATCGAAGCCGCGCCGACGATCATCGCGCTGGTGAACAAGAGGAGCTGCGGCATGGCAAAAAAGGTGATGATCGTGAGGCGGTGCTTCTGGGGGAAGTAGATCTGCTTCTCCGCCGCGGAGCTGCTCTCCGCTTCGACCTCGACGAATCTGCCGTCCTCCGTGAAGAAGCCGGGACCCTCCTTCATGTGCATGTCCTTGCCCACGTACTCCCACCAGCTCTTGCCCTCCTCTTCCTTCTTGCTTGCCCTCCAAATGCCGCTGTTGAAGTTCTTGATGAACTCGGGGCGCGGGTCCTCCTCCTCTTTGAAGTCGGCCACGTCCCAGATGTACGCGAGCGTTGCATTCTTGCGCTTCCAGCTCTCCATGTAGACGGTCGTCCACGTAGCGACCACGAGGCAGTAGATGAGCTTCGAGTAGGCCGACATCAGCTGGCGTGACTCAGCTGCGATCTCTTCGGGCGTCGTCGCTTCTTTCACAGGCGGCGATTCGGAGGCGTCGGCCGAGATGGCAAAGAGCGAGAGGATCGACAGGTAGATGAGGTAGGTCTCGTAGTGCTCCATCCACGCGAAGTAGAAGGCCGTCTTCTCGCCGAAGTAGTCGCGCACCTTGTGCAACGGCTGATTGAACATGCCCATGGTCCCAGCGAACGAGAGCAAGACGCCGAGGATGATGCTGCACGCGAGGTCGAATGTGCGCGAAGGCAGGATGGTCGAGAGAATGTAGAAGAGTAGGAGGAGCGCCCAGAACAAAATGCGGAGAAAGTCGGGGACGAAAGTGCGCCCTTTGCCCTTGATCGGGCCCCACTCGTCCATGCCGCCCCATCTGTCCCAGAGCTCGTCCTTCTCGGACGTGTGCGGCCACAGGTATTCGGAGAGAGCCTTCGTGCTATAGAGCTCGTCGAGGTCTTGCTGCGCGCCGCCGGACTCCTCGGTGCCCTCGAGGATTCCGTAGATGAGCCGCTGCCGCTCGAGGCTCGAGAAGAGGCGCCCGTTCTTGCGCTCATAGTCGTCAATGGCATCCGGGACAAAGTCGCGGTAATTGCGCTTCGCCACCTCCTCTAGCTTAAAGAATTTGGGGACCAGTAGCTGGATTTTGTCACCCCAATCGCTGGTTGCAGTCAAGGTGACCGGCATCCCATCCTGGCGGACGAGCATCTCCATTTCCTCCTGGCTCGCCTTCTCGATGAGGAGCTCGAGCGTGGCCCAGACTTTGATGTACATGAACTTGCCGTCGCGGCTCGGGTTCTTCTGAACCATCAGGCGGGCCTTTTCTAGACTATAAATCAGGTCCGCGCGCCGCTCCTGCCGCTTGTCGAACTCCTTGCGAGCTTCTTCAGTCTTCATTTCCTCCGCCGTCTCGATCGGATAGATGAGCACGAGGTCGGCCACGATGCCCTGCATCGCATTCTTCTTGTCTTTGGCCTCAAGCTCTTTCTCGCGTATGGGGTTAGGTTGCGCGAGCTCTGCGCGAGCTCTGCGTTCGGCCATGGGTCCCATGTGCGATACCAAGTGTTATTTCGATTCAATTCGGAAGAGAAAAGCGTCAGATTTTCATCGGGCGCCCGTCCGGGGCGTCAGGTACTTTCCGTTCGTTAAAGCGCCAATTGCACATTTCGCAGTCAATCGCTTTCGTTTCGACCCGACGATCCAAAAAAGGCAAGTCGATGACAAAGGCAAGACCACGGATGTCAGCGCTGCTGCCGCCGGGCGAGAGCAGCAGCTCTACGCAGAGATTGAGAGGTGCCTTGTCGCTGCTGCAGCCGGGCATCAATGTTCCTCACGACGAATACTCCACCGACTCGCTATCAAATGCCTCAGCGACAACACTGCGCGAGTCCATGGTGGTTAGCCCGCTGCCTGATGAGCGCATCCCGCGGCACGTGTACACGTTCTGGGATCGAACTATCGAATTGCCCAGCATCGTTGCGTCATGCATGAGCATGATGCGAGACTACAACCCGGGCTGGAAGGTGACCGTGCTGCACAGTGGCACCGACGGCTTCGAGCTGCCTCCCTCGACAGCGCCGGCCCAGCGGGACTTTGGTAACAATGACGCCCTGATGGCTGACTGGTACCGCCTTGCCGCCCTCTACGAGTACGGCGGCATCTGGATGGACGCCTCCGTCATCACCGTGCACGCGGCAGAGCACACGTGGGTCGACCTCACGAGCGACGGCGTGATGGGCTTCTACTGCGAAGGCACCTCTGCGGAGACGCCAGGGCCCGAGTGCATGGAGAGCTTCGCCTTCGCCGCGCCGCCCAAGAACGAGCTCGTCAAGGCGTGGTTCGACGAGCTGCGCTCCGCGATCTCGATGGGATGCAGCTCGTACGGCAGTACCATCAGCCCCGAGGTCCTCGGAAATGTTGAGCTGCCGAGGCTGTGCGTGTACGCTACGTTCAAGCAGGCGCGATCCCGGCTCAACCAAAGCCAGATCAAGCTCCGGCCGGTCACCGGCTGCCAGTGCGAGACTGGGCTGCCGGTGCGCTTGCAGTCGCTTTCCTCTCCTCCGACGCCTCTGCCGCCTGCATCTTCTCCGCCGCCTCCACCGCACTCACCGTCTGGGTTTGGGGTTTCGGGGTTTCCTCGGCCTCCTCCGCCGGCACCGCAGTGCGAGGACGGCGCCCCTCAAGTGTGCGGCCCGTACCACTACATGGAGGGCATGGAGGACTTCGGGGACGAGCGTGCTCTCAAGCGCCTGCTCGAGGGCGTCTTCTCGGCGAGTGAGCAGAGCCTGGCAACGACGCCGATGATCAAACTGCCCTCGGCAGCGCGCACGTACATGATCAACCATGCGCAGCTGTGGCAGAATCCGAGCTCATACCTCGGTCGCAGGATGCTCGAGGCGCTGCCGAGCGCGCCGGACCCGAAGCTGCTACCCGACTACACGCCCCCTTGGTCATTCTGGTGGAGCAGCCCGTGGGCGTACGTGAGCGTCACGGCGCCCCTGGCCTTCTGTCTAGGCTGCTTCTCGATGTGGCTCATCACGCACTGCAGGGAGCGGATACCCGCGCATAGAGAGAAGCATGACCCAAAGTCCTCCTTAGGCATGAGCCTGGCCCCAGAGCCGACGATCGGATGACGCGAGACCGAGGGATCCGGGCGGACCGGCAGGGCGTCGGGGTCTGTGACCTCACGTTGTCGGTACTGAAAGCACAGCGGCGCGCTTCTGACTTCTCCGCGCGTGGGCCCCATAGCCGGCGCGACCATGAAGCAGAATCTATTAGAGCTGAAAAACTCATACCCACACCGGTAGCTAGTTATACGGGGCAACGGGGGACGGGAATCACGTTCGCGTCTGGCCGCGCCGCTGATTAGCGTAGTTGACGACTGCACGACTGTTTCTACCGTAAAATCTATTCCTATTGCACAGTGAAGCTGTAGGCCTGTAGCCTGTAATACTGTGTACACACAACCGAACTGAGCTCACACTCACCGACCTTGCATTAGGGAATCGATGCGTACTTGCAGCCCGGCTATGTGCTGCGATGCCACCGTCGCGCTCGGGCCCTTGCTCGCCCAGCGCTCAGGCTGGTCGATGTAATGCTCGCACATGTTGCGCCACCTGCGCAGCGTGTGCAAGCGCGTGTACACCTCCTCGGGCAGCCCACACGCCTCGCGCCAGTAATTAATGCGCTCGTCAAAGTCCTCCGGCGCCTGGGCCTCGGCGTGCTTGTACATGGTCGCGAGCCGCCGCATGCACGTATTGAACGCGTCGGTGACGTTGCGCTGCACGGAGCGCTCTGGACCGTCCTCGGCGCGCATCTTGCGCACCTGAAGCGAGAGAGGGCTCGCCTCATATGTCGTCGATGCCGATGCGTCCGAACCTTCAGCCATGGACCCTTCAGGTGCGGCGGCCATGTGCGCCACGGATGCCGCCTCTGGCTGCTGTTGTGTCAATTGGCTGGTTGGATGCCCCTCAAGGATCGCGATCAGCGTGCGCAGCACATCCGGGAGCGTAAGGCGCTTCCGATGCTTGACGACGCACAGCCCCCTGTACAGCTCCTTGATTGCGCGCGCAATCTGCAAGGGCCAATTCGCAGAGGACTCAGCGAGCTCCTCGGCGGGAATGTCGCCTGATGAGGGAGGTCATCAGAGCTCGTCAGAGGTCATCAGAGGCCACCAGAGGCCATCAGAGGTCATCAGAGGTCATCAGAGACTATCAATTGAATGTCACCAAAGTCCAAGTTGCCCCCGTGCGCCACCTCGATCGCGTCCTCGATGCGGACGGGGTCGCGGCGCGTGAGCACCACGAGCAGCGTCACGCCCACCGCGAAGCCGTCGGTCAGCTCCGAGTACTCCCCGTTGAGCACGTCGACGTCCGCGTAGCCCGGAGAGCACATGATGCGGCCCGTGGTGGCACCAGCATGGCGCGAGAATTCTCCGCTCTGGCGCGCAGCCTTCGCGAATCCCGTATCGCCCAGGTAGGCATGGAGGTCGTGATCGAGCAGGATGTTGGCCGGCTTGAAGTCGCGATGCAATGTGCGCGGCTTGCGCTCGTGCGGCGTGTGTAGGTAAACGAGCGCCTCGGTCGCCTGCATCACCGCCCGCAGCCTCTGCCGCCACGTGAGCGGCTTGGGTGGCGCCTGCACAAAATGGCCCATCGCCTGCAGGTAGGCCACGTCCCGGGGATCGAGGTCCAGCCGCGCCTGCAAGCTGCCGCCCGCCATCAAAGGAAAGACCAGGCAGGCGGGCTCCGCACAGACGCCAAGCAGAGGCAACAAATGCGCATGGGCACAAGACTGCAGGATCGCAACCTCCGTCTCGAAGTCGCGCATATCGAGCGCTGCGCTCGCGCGCTTGACTGCCAATCCAGTGGCCCGCAGCGTGGGCGGTCGCCCTTCCGCTGGCAGCGACGCGATCGCGCCGGCACAGTACACGTGGCCAAAGCCGCCCTTGCCGATCAGGCGCTCAGGAGCAAAGCTGTCCGTCGCACTCTCCAGCTCTCCGAATGTCAGAACGACTGCGACGCTAGACGCCGCGGCGGGTAGGGCAGCAGTCTCCACGACCAATGGCGAGACGGCGTCTCGGAGTGCCAACTGCTCAAGGCGTGCGCGCGCGCTGTTCACCTCTGCTTCAAGGCACGGCAGCGCGTCAGTGTAGGCGTCGGCCACATCCACAGCCTCTCGCAGCGCATCCACGTCGCCTCTGAGCTGCGCAGACTGCAGCTCCGCGTGTGCCGTCATCGCGCTCGCGTGGGCCCGCCTCTGCCGCTGGCTCTCCTTCTTCTTGCGCTCCCGCAGCCGGTTACGAATCGAGGTCGCCTCAGCCACGAGAGATTCGCTGCCGTGTGCTCGGTGCTCAGCAAGGGCCGCTGTCAGTTTATCGCAGTCGCCGGACGCCATCGCCTCCCTCAAGGCCGCATTGCTCGCCTCTAATCGGCCAATTTCCTTATCGGCCACGCACTTGACTTTGGAGCCGACTGTGAGCGGCTCAAGGACGTCGGCGGCTGTCTCGCACAAGTGCAGGTCCTTGATGTCGGAGCCACGGAAGATGATGTAGTCGTAGATCTCGGACGGCGCCGGGATCGGGTTGTCCGGCTTGCGATTCTCCGTGCCGAAGGAGCGCACGTTCTGCAGCGCCACCGTTGATTCCTGCGTGTTGATCGTGTACAGCGTGCCCTCGTAGCGGATCTCGCTCTTGGAGATGAGCACAATGCGGCTGCTAAGGTAAGGCATTGCGTTCGCCAACCCGACGTCGCGGCTGCCAAGGAAAGGCAAAGGCACGCCTCCGGACATTGGGCTGGCTGGTGGATGTCTGTGGTTTGTTGCTGCTACGTCGCTCGCGACTGCATCGCCTGCGGAGACGTCAGCAGCGTCGCATTCATTCGCGCCACAATCCGAACGCACCTGCTTGCTTCCAGTTGTGATCTTCTTCTTGACCGTGCGCGCATTCGCTGATAGGCGATCAGCCTCAGCCTTCTCTGCTGCCGCCTTCTCAGCCCCTATGTGCTCCGCCTCGAGCCGCTCTGCGTCTGCATGTTCAGCCGCTGCCCTCTCGGCCGCGGCCGCGGCCGCCGCGCGTGCCTCGCGCGCCTTCTCGCGCGCCTTGCACTGCACCTGCTCCATCGCCTCCGCCTCGCGCTCCGCCTCAGCTCGCTCGAGCTCGTCTCGCCGCTTCTGCGCCGCCTTCGCCTCTTGCTGCTCCTTCTTGGCTACCTTGCGGCACTCCTCGGCGAGTTGATCGCGCAATCGGCGCGCCTCCTTGAGCACGGCCGCCGTGCTCGTCACATTCGGGTCCACCGCGCTTACGCATGCATTGATCGCCTGGCGCAGGTCGGCGAGGCGCGTCGTGACGGGCACGCCCCCGGACTCGTCACACGCCGCCTTGCATGCGGCGCGAAGTACGCACTCCGCCACCTCAGCAGCACTCTGCGACTGCTTTGCGCGCAGCTCGTCACGCCGATTCATTGCGCGCACCATCAAGCCACCATCCGATGTGAACATTTGCACAGCAGCGGACGCCGGCGCCGGCGACAGCTCGAGCAAGTCGCACAGACGGTCCACAATGGTGAGCGGCGCAGAGCCGTTGCGGCCGCTCGCAGCCTCCGTGCTCAGGGCACGCGCATGCGCCGCCTCGGTCACGGCGTCGATGGCCTTCTCGAGGCGTGCCAATGCCCACTCCTCCGCAGTGCCGTTTGCACCAGAAGCGACGGCGCCGCGAAGCCCCTCGCCCACGAGCATTGTACCGAGCGCATTTGAGCTCTCGAGGGCTTCGCAAAGCTCCTCAACGGCCTGCCTGGCCTTCGCGATCGCGTCACGCACGCCCTGCTCACGCGCTCGGATCACACGCGCGCACTCCACCTTGCCGACCATGTCAGCGTGCTCATCCGCCTTGAGCCCAAATTGCGCCGACCTGCGCTTGCAGTCGGCTCCAAAGTCAAGGAGGACCTCGACACACGCTACACTGCCGGAGGTGGCCGCGAGCAGCAGCGGGAACCATCCGTTGTTATGCATGTTGTCGGGCTCGTTGGCGTCCGCGCGCGCCTTGAGCAGCCGCTGCGCCACGCGGTAGCTGCCGTGGAAGCAGGCCAGGTCGAGGGGGGTGAAGTTATTGCCGATGCACCATCGAGTGCCCACGCTATCGCGCCCGCCTTCGCGCAGCCACTTGGACACGTATGCGACGTCATCCATCTCGATGGCCACCTCGAGAGTAATCGTGAGCTGCTCCTCTGTGAGCCTCTGCTTGATGCCCATCTCGGTGAGCTCACGCTGCGCCGCCGATGTACCGAGCGAACCCACACGCCTGCCCTGCGCGGTCTCGATGCGCTTCTCGCGCCGCTGGGCATGCATACGCACCGCATGGTGACACTGGCGCGCGCGCTCGTCGCTGCCAAGCTCACAGAAGCCGAGGGCCGCGCGCGGTGAGCCTCTCGGCGCGCCGGCCCACTGCAGGTCTGGGCGCGCGTCGTACTCGAACAGGAGGTCGACCATGCGCTTATCGCTCACGGCGCACGCCGCCATCAGGGGCGTGATGGCCATGGTGCTCCCGTCCGAATGTACCCCGTCGGGCGAGGCGCGCGCCTTGAGTAGCAGAACGGCGCATGCAACCGAGCCGCACCGGCATGCACAAGCGAGCGGGGAGAGTCCCTCGGTGGTGTCGATGATATGGATCGGGAAGCCGTTTCGGATGAGCTCAGTGAGGAAATACAAGTTGCCATTGCCGGCGGCATACCAGACGGGCGAGCGCTGCTCATCGTCCACATGGGCTGCAATGAGCGCCTGCCCCTCGGGTGGCAAGATTGTACGCAGCTCGAGCAGCCTCGCGATCTCCTTGTCCTCGTCCAACTCAATGACCATGCACAGCATGTGTGCGAGCACATGTACCTGCCAGACGGCGAGTAGGTACCCTGCCGTCAGGTACCTACCGTCTGGCAGCATCCAGTTCCGGCTCACGATCCACTGCTGCTGCTGCTGCTGCTGCTGCTGCTGCTGCTGCTGCTGCTGCTGCTGC
>ENA-UOUZ01000803-UOUZ01000803.1-mixed-culture-metagenome-genome-assembly--contig:-NODE-803-length-22019-cov-106.037653_pt1 | contig 22019 bp, 17 predicted proteins | sample MGYA00238154_ERZ761575 | MGnify/ENA primary metagenome ERZ761575 (study PRJEB28896, sample SAMN07631632) | mixed culture metagenome | isolation source: Freshwater growth medium | place: USA...
GTCTTGCTGGACCTCAGTCGAGATCAGGTGAGTTTCCCCACTTGTCTCGCGACAGTTGCCCCCCTCGTGCCTGCTTTGAGACAAATAATTACAGCATGAGAGGACCGTCTCGCCGCGCGGCTGCAGAGGAGGCGAGCAGCATGGACTCGCCCAAGCCGCAACAAGGAAGCTCACCAACGAGCAGCACGAAAAAGCCGCCCCCACCCACCCCCACGGCGAAGCAAGTGTCCGAAGCCCTGCACATCGCATCGTCGCTCTTCACCGAGGGGCTCGTAAAGCTCAAGAGTGGCGCGTTCACGGAGGCGCTTTCGCTACTCGAGCACTCGCTCTTGGTCAATCAACGATACCTGCCGCCGTCGAAGACTGAGTGCGTTCGGTGCTACAGCCATATTGCCTTCGTGCATGATAAGCTCGGCAACCTGCAGCAGGCATTTGAGTACTACGAGCTCGCGAAGCAGGAGCTGTCGGCCAAGGAGCCGCCCAAGGGCGAGCGCGACCTACTCTCGCGATTGAAGCGCAAGGAGCTCCTGAAGCAGGTGCTGCAGAAGCTTGCAGGGGCAAAGGCGAAGGCGAAGGCGGAGGAGGAGGCAGGGTCGGCGGTCCACATCTCAACACTGACCCGCCTCACAGCGTCGCCGCCGCCGACGACGACGCCCCCTCCGCTATCACCGCGGCCGCCGCCGCCGCCGCCGCCCCCTCCGCCATCATCGCCGCCGCCGTCGCCGTCGCCGCGAACGCCGCCCCCGCCGCCGTCCCCTTTTCCGCCGCATACCGCGGCGCAGGCGGCGGCGGAAGCGGAAGCGGAGGCGAGCACACAGGCGGCAGTGGCCGACATGGAGGCGAGCACACAGGCGGCGGTGGCGGAAATCGTTGCGGAAATCGAGGCGACGGAACTGGCGGCGGCGCGGACGACGACGAAGGCGGCAAACTACGAGGAGCAGGGGGCTTTGGGATGCGAAGTGGCAGTGGTGGCAAAGGGCGAGGTGGAGCATGGGGCGGCGGCGGAGCGGGAGCTGGCAGATGAAGCGCCTGACTCCCCATTCCCTCCAGGCATTCGCCGACTCACACAGCTGGAAGAGGGCGCTCTGCATGCTGTGATGCAGCAGGCCGTGGCGGAGGCCGAGGAGGAGGTTGAAGAAGAGGTTGTCGAGCTGAGGGCGGTCTCGGCTTCGGCGCTGGTTGTGGAGGCGCAGCAGGTGGCCGAGGGGCCTGTGGCTGTCGAGGCGGCCGAGATAGCAGAGACGGCCAAGGCGGAGGCGATCGAATCAGCCGAAATGAAGGCGACCGAGGCAGGGGCGGCAGAGGCGGCAGAGGTTTGCGCCCCAAAGCTGCCAGCAGCCTCCGGCGACGCCAACAAAGCAATTAACGAAGCCTCTTCTGGTACCACCTTGATTTCCACGCACGCAAGGATGAAGGCGAAGACGGAGGAGCAGGAGGCACGGGCGGCGGACGCGGCGGCGGAAGCGATGGTACAGGCTGCAATGGCAGCAACGAAGGCGACCACGGACGAGGTAGATTTGTATACGGATGTGCACGCGGACTCGGACTTCGAGAATGACGACGAGATTGGGCCGGACGACAGCGTGAGTGTGGCTTGGGCCTCAAAGCTGCCAACGGCCTCGGGCTGCGCCAGCGAAGCCTCATCTGGTCAGGCATCTGGTGTCACCTTTATGGGCGGCGTCTCCTCATCTTCCTGGGCGGCATGGGCGGCGCAGGCAAAGGCGCAGGCTGAGGCGGAAGTGGAAGCGGAGGCGGAGGCGGAAGCAATGGTACAGGCGGCAGTGGCAGAAACGGAGACGACCACACAGGCGGCGGTAGCGGAAACGAAGGTGTCCAAGCGCGCCACCTGTGTGGGTAGCCGATGCCCAGATGTGGGCGTTGCCTTCACCACACCGACCAAGCCCGATTATGCCGCTGCTGCACCGTCGCAGCAGTCTGCACCGTCTGCGAACGAAATGCCAGCAGCGAAGACGCTGCTCATGCCGCAACAAGATGATGACAAGCAGAGCCTCTCCGACTTTCTGAAGACCACGTGGAAGCTCAAGATCTTGGAGAGCTTCGGGAAGAAGAGCACCGCCGAGCCGTCAGCTGGATCGGATGGAGGGGTCGCGGGTAAGGACGCGAGCGTCGCTACTTTGGAAACCACGGCCCATAATACGCCCCATGGTGGTCTCCAAGGTCCAAGGTCGCCAGGCTCTCCAGGCTCTTCAGGGTCTCCACAAAGCCCAAGGTCACCAGGCTCTGCAAGGTCACCAAGGGCACCACAAACCGCGCCAATTTGGTCTCCAGCTGCGACTGAGCTCGAAAACCCCGCAGCTGTAGCTCGAGGTGGCTCACCAGCTCTTCTCGAGCCTTCTGCAGCGGGCCGCGAGAAGCCCCCTCGCCCCGGGCGTCAGCAGCCAAAGCTTGAAACACTGCCAATCGATGGTAGCACCGCGAAGGTCCTCAGTCCTCGCCCGATGAAGAAAGAGCCCTCGTGAAGTCGTGATGAATAAGATGAATCATGCATGATCATGGAGTTTCCTTTGTTAGGCCGCACGCTTACATGCAGCTGAGTAAGACACAAAACAGCCGGGACGGTGAAATCACCACGTGAGCTCTTCCGATGGAGACGTCCTATTCGAGATACCACGAGGAACAATTCCAGGTTTTATATTTACATTCACGCTTCAGGGTGTTGTCAGAAAATGCTGCCCACGAAGAAGCCCCGCTTGGCGTCAGTGTCGGAAGCGCACGCGACGTCCGAGGACCTGCGGAGTACGGTCGCGCTCGAGGCCGCGCTCTTCAGCCATGGCGCTGGCCATCCGGCGCTCGTGAGCTCGCGCGGTGCTGCTTGTGCACAGGTGCAGCAGCTGCTGAGTGAGTGGGTGCGTGCGGTCGGCATCGCGCACGGGCTGAGCGAGCAGCAGGCGAACGACGCCGGCAGCGTCGTGCTCACGCTCGGATCGTGTGCCCTCGGCGTGCCCGGCGCTGGCGCGGACATTGACCTCGTCGCCATCGTGCCGTACTTTGTGGAGCGCGCCCACTTTTTTGATGCTGGCAAGGGATTCGTCGGTCGGCTGCAGGCTGCGGACGGCGTCGAGCCAGGCTCGATCCATTCGGTGGCCGATGCGTTCGTGCCGGTGGTCAAGTTTTCGCTGCGCGGCGTGCCCGTCGACCTGCTGCTCGCACGGCTCAAGCTGCCGCAGCTGCCGCGGCCGAATGGCTGCATCCTGACGGCCGACACGGCCGGCCTGCTTTCGAAGTGCATCGAGGACAAGGACGTGCACTCGCTCAACGGCGCGCGCGTGGCGGCGGCGATCTTGCGCCGCGTGCCGCACGTGGCGCGCTTCCAGACCACGCTGCGTGCGGTCAAGCTCTGGGCGCAGCGGCGCGGCATCAACCAACATGCGAGCGGCTTCCCTGGTGGAGTCGGGTGGGCACTGCTGACGGCGAGGGTGTGCCAGCTGCACCCGAACGCGTCGCCATCGACGCTGCTGCACAAGTTCTTCATGACGTGGCACGTGTGGCGCTTCGGCGAGAACGCGGTCCCCGTGCTGCTCGACGAGGCCGCTGACGCCGCCGAGGCAGCCAACGATGCAGCCACCGAGATGGAGGGACCTCCAGCGCACCTGCGTATTGCTGACTGGAGTCCGAGGGACAAAGGGTACCTCTTGCCCGTGATCACGCCGTGCAGGCCGCGGCTGTGCGCGACGCACTCCATGACGCGCTCCACGCTCGCGGTGCTCAAGGCCGAGATAGAACGAGCTTACGATCTCGTGAGCACCGCGGTCGGCGCCGCGATGCACGTGCGCCCTCCGAGCACCCCCGCCGCCGTCGATGCCGCAGCTCCTGCTGCCGCCGCGACGCTGGCCGCGGCCGCTACAGCCGCTACAGCCGCTACAGCTGCCGAGGGCGCTACGGGCGCTGAGGCACCAGCCCACGAGGCGGGGGGCGATGTGGACGAGTGCGGGCGGGCGGAGGTGCGGCTCAGCTCCCTGTCAGCGCAGGCGTCCGAGGCTCAACACGGCGCGCCCGACGCTTGGGATCCACGGAGATCTCGATCTCGATCTCCAGTGGATCCACCTGTGGATCGAGATCGAGATCGAGATCGAGATCGAGATCTCTGGGGCGCCCTCTTCGCGCCACTCGACTTTTTCGGTGCGTATGGCCACTATGTGGCCGTGCAGCTCAGCGCCGCGAGCGCGGCCGAACTGGCCCACTGGCGTGCCTTCGTGCGTTCGCGGCTGCGCCGGCTCGTCCTCTTACTCGAAGGGACTGCCGGAGTCGAGTGGGTCCATCCGCTGACGTGGCCCATGTGCACGCTCGCCGCCGAGGACGCCGCCGAGGGCGGTGCCGTTGGGTGCGACGAGACCATCCACAGCAGTGCCGGCTACGGCTGCTGCTTCTTTGTAGGCGTGCGCCTCGCGGCGCCCCGTACAAGTAGCGTGCCCGTATCTCGCGGGCGCGAGATTGACCTGCGCCTCGCGGGCAGCGCCTTTGTCGCCATCGGCGCTGCCTGGGAGGACCGTGCCACCCTCTGTCCCTCGGCGCACATGCTCATACGCCTGACGGCGCGGGCTCAGTTGCCGTCGACGCTGCGCACCAGCACGGCCCGGCTCGTAGCTGCTGGTAGCTGTCCGGGCGGTACGGAGTTGCCGTTTGATGACCCTCACGACGAGGCGGCTTTTTGCGGGCGGGGCGAGGCGCTAGAGGCCAACGGCGAGCGTGGCGCGCCCCCGTGCGCGCCAAAACCATGAAACCGCGCTCACGCTCGGCTCACCGCGGCTCATGGCCGAGCGGCGGCGAGGCGCAGCGCGCGCGGGAAGAAGGGTAGTATTTTACATGAAAATTGCGCAATCACCGCACTTCCAATCTGTTGATCGGTGATGTCCGACGCACCGTCGACCGTGCCGGCGGCGGCGCGGCATGCGGCGCGGGCCGCGCACTGGGGCCGCGGTGCCGGTGGCGCCGCGCGCCGAACCGAATGTTGGAATGATCGTCACGTTGTGGAACCTGAAGTAAAAGCATCTCGACCACGACTTTCGCAATTCGCATGATTCATCGATTCGCTCAGCGCCCTCGCGCGTCGCCGACACGCGGGTACCATATGCACATCTCAACACGCTCATCTGACATCTCGATCTCTGCCCATCATCTCAGTTCATCGTTGTATCTCACATCTCAGGTCACACCCGCCGGCGACCTCTCCGCGGGCCTGATGCTGGGGTGGCTCAGCGCCTGCTAAGGCGCACATGATCGGCACACATGCTCTCCTCCGCTCGATCGGTGCATGCGTAATGCATGCGTATTGCGAAATGCATGCGCAATGCGAAATGCATGCGCAGCCATCTGGGTGGAACTGATCCGGCCCGTGGGCGATCAGGCCAGGCAGCGCTTGCTGCGGCGCTGGTTGGCGGCACTGGCGGGCTCTTCGGTCCCGCACTCGCCACCGGCCGTGCGCATCTGCATCGCGCAGCTCCTCGGTGCGAAGGAATCCTCCTCCACAGGGAGCATGAGCTCCTCGCCAAGGAGATTGAGGAAATCGTCAAGGGTGATACGCTCCTCCGAGAACACCTCCGAGAGCTCCTCCGAGATCGACTCCGAGAACGGCGCCGCGGCGTGACGCGCCATGCTGGGCTCTTTGGTCCCAGTCTTGACGTGCCACCCCCTGAACCCTCCTGAGCCAAGAGGCGAGGCCGCCGCCACCGCCGCTGCCGCCGCCGCTACCGCCGCCGCCGCCGCCGCCGCCGCCTCACCAGCAGAGGTGCTCAACGGGCTGCCGCCGAGGCGCGAGGGAGCACGATCGCTGCGGCGTGTCGCCGAGTCGAGCGAGCCCTGCGGCGTAAACACTCGAGCGTAGCCGCCGCCAGGAGTGGTGCGAAGCCGCTTCGGAGAGTCGAGCTCGCCGATCTCGACGACCGGTAGGCTCAGGGGCGCGAGGAAGGCCTTGTAAGCGTGGCGTCCGCCTAGGCACGCGGCGCTCACGTCGGCGAGTGCGGCGCGACGGGGCGAAGCGCCAGTCAGCGGCGACGTGGGCACAGCCATGACGCTCAACTTGCGCCCGAACGCAGGCGTCGCTCCGTCAGTTGGCTTCGGGTCGCACCGAGGCGACGCCATCACTGCTGCCGTCCTTGGCGAGGTTGTCGGCGAGTGCATGGGCGACGAGCGCGGCGAGCTGCCCGCCGATGACGAGCCGATCAGGTCGGGCATCGAATCATCATCATGGAGGTTGCTGCCCAAGCTGCCACCGCAGCTGCGGCTTCCACGCACGCTCTCGTGGTCATGGACACTTGTAGCCTCGCTGGTGTCCTCGTCGTCGGACACGCGGTCGGAGGCGCCTCCTTCTGAGGACACGACGCGGCGCACGGCTGGCTTGGCCATCGGGAGGCACAGGCTCTCCGAGAGCGAGATGGCGATCTCGGAGATTGCAATCGAGTTGAACTCGGCGGGCCGGAGCTCGGGCTGCAACTCGAGGTCGAGGCGCTCGAACAGGTCGTCCGGGGCGTCGATGAGCTCCTCCGCGGAGAGGACGTTCGAGATGATGGCGGCACCCGGTGTAGCAGTCGCGCGCTCCGCGAGCGCCTTCGCCTGATCCTCCTTCTCCTTGACCCGGAGCGCGGCGGTGAGCTTCTCGATGAGACAGTCACGGTCGTACTCGTCAGTCGTGAAGGCGAGTTCGGTCGCGATGGCGACGATGTTGGCGTCGGACCGAGGCGGCATGGTCTCGGTGCTCGATGGTTCGGTCGCCTTGCGCGGGCCCATCCGGTTCGTGCCGCCCGCCATCTTGGCTTTCCTCTTGCGGTCGAGTGCAAACCACCGATTCTTGATCGAGTTGTCCGTGCGGCCGCAGAGCTCGGGCGCCTTGATGATCTCGCACCAGCGCGTGCCAAGAAGAGCGACGCCCTGCATGATGGCGCGGTCCTCCTCCTCCGACCACTCGCACTTCTTCACCTCAGGGCACAGATGGTTGTTCCAGCGCTCACGGCACTGCTTGCCGATGCGGCCAGTGGCGACCTGGGTGGCGATCATGCTCCAGCGCGACGCGCCGTACTTGTTCACTGCAGCGGTGAGCGCGGCGTCCTCCTCCTCGGTCCATGGGCGCTTGCTCAGTGCGGCTTGGCCAGTCGACAGAGCATCCATAGTGATAGGCGTTTTTTCCGCGAGCCGCTTTCGAGCGCTCGTCCTCCAACGACACCTTTTTTGAAACGATTCGAACGCGCCGTCGTTTTGGGCGTTTCATTCGGAGCAACGTGGTCGAGGTCCTGCGCTTAGGGGTCCAGGTCTGGTCGTGGACTCCTTACATGTAGCAGAGGACCTGATCCCCTTCGCGAACGCGTCGTCTTGAGCAGCGTTTGTGGATGCGGCGTAGCGGAACATGCAATGCATCGGAAGAAACATATGCTTCGGACCGAGGCCGCCGCCGACACCTGTCCCAGCCCCCTTCCGCTCCAAGCCGAGCCCCGCGCCCCTAGCCCCCAAGCCTGACACGGACTTCATCGGGCGCCGCCGCAAGGAGTCGAAGTGGCCATTCGCCTCTTCAGGCGGCAGTATAGCATCCCCCGCAACGCCTACACGTGGCGTTCCTCAACGAATTGCCGCTCCCGCTCGCTCGTGCGCAACGGCCACGACGGCCGGAGTTGGTGGCTGCTCCTCGTCACCGTCTGCAACCAGTGGCTCTTTTCCGCCGCCAGCGCCGTCCACTCCTCTCCGGGAGCCCACAACACCGCTGCCAGCGTCCTCGGCGTCGGCTTCGACGCCGGCGCCAGCCGTGGTGCCGGAGCTGGAGTCCCAGGTGCTCCCCTGGTTGTCGATCCCGGCGATAGAAAGAGCCACCTCCAGCACGAGCAGCGTATCGAGCAGCACATATAGCGACAGCCGATCGGTGCCGCTCAGGCTGATTGGGCCGGTCGAGACGCCCTTCGCCACGGTAACGCTTGAGCAGTTTGAGGAGCTCGCGGTGCCGCGGCTGCTCATCAAGACGCGCATGGGCAAGATCGACGAGGAGGGCATCGCGCAGGTACTCGCCACCCTGGACATGGCGCTCGCGCGCGGCCATCCGCTCACGATCGCGTATGACCTTCGCACGGCACCCATCCCGAGCCGCAAGCAGATCGGGATTGCTCTCGATTGGATAGGAAAGAATGCACCGCTGCTCGACGTGCAGCTGCAGGGTGTCGCCATCGTCCTCTCCTCCCCCATCGTTCGCAGTGTCGTCAATTTCGTCCTGCTCCTCACGCAACCACCCCAGCCCAACGGCTGCTTTGGCGACGAGGCGGCCGCCTTTGCGTTCGCCCGCACCAAGTGCTCCGAGATTCGCGTGTGGGTCGGGGCGGGCAAGGCGAAGCAGCTGCAGCGGCAGGCGAGTGAGGCCCCCCTCGGCACCCCCGACTCGCCACGGCGGAGCTCGTGGCTCTCGTTTGGCGGCTCACCCGCGCCGTCGCGAGCCTCCGCGAGAGGACCAGACGCGCTCGAGGCCGAGGCGGGCGGCGCCGACAGCGGCACGCCGAAGCCGCCCGTGCTCAAGCGCGCATCGACGTCGTGGTGATTGTCGTCGCCATCTCGCGCTCGCGCGCCGAGCGTCGCCCCGGCCAGATATAATCCGGATACCTCACAGGTTACCTCAACCTCTCACGGCCCCGCACACATCAAATGGTAAATCAAACAGACATAGCACTTTACGGTATCGTGCGTTGTCCTGGGCGGGGGCACGATATCGTGAAATCCCACGATATCGTGGGCGCGCCCACGATATCGTGCCGGCACGATATCGTGAGCCCGCCCACGATATTACTACGCGAGTACGATATCGTGCTGCGATCGTGTTAACGTGTGTGTGTGCGATATCGTGCGCGGGGCGCGATATTGTCGGTGCGCGCGATATCGCGGGTCCGCGTTGTAATATCGTACGCTTCCTCACGATATCGTGGCCGGGGCGTGGTATCGTGCCTACCCGCGTTATCGTGAGCGCGACGCGTGATATCGTCGGTGCGCGCGGCGATATCCGGTCCCGCCCCACGATATCGCGCGTCGCGCTCACGATAACGCGGGTGTGCACGATACCACGCCGCGTCGTGCGATATCGCGGGCCTGCGTACGATATTACCACGCGGCCCACGACATCGCAAATACCCACGATAGCGCAACCTCTCACACGATATCGGCACGGGGGCACGATATCGGCGCCCTCCCAAGATATCGTGCGTGTACTACGATATTGCTAACCGGACTACGAAATCGCGGAATCCCACGATATCGCGACCCCCCCGTCAATATCGCACAAACCGACGAGTGGTAATGAGAGGTCGTGAGGTGGACGTGAGACCGAACTGCGCCCCCCCAAAAGTTCCTTTGACAACTTGAACACGATCCATGAATAGCAGTATTTCTCGACTTGACTGCCAATTCCTTTACGTGTGAGTGCCTTGGTACATGTAGGGGGGGTAATCGACTGTAATAGGCTGGCCCTGGAGACTGGCTTTTCTGTTTTCGGTTTTTTGCCATTTTGCGAGCGCTTTTGTCAGACCAAAAAGATGTCATCGATCATCGAGCGCCTCAGCGTCCGCTCGCCCGCGCAGCGTGGCCCCGAGATAGCCGAGAAGGTCGACGCCAGCCTGAAGTCCGCCGCCCTCCGCGCTGCCGAGAACATCGAAAACGTTTCCAACGCCGCCAAGGCCCACAACGACAATGTCACCGCGAAGCGCTTGGCGCTCGACGAGAAGACGGCCACGGTGCTTCAGGAGAAACGCGATATGGTCGAGAAGTCGCTTGCGGCGGCCAGCGAGCGCCACGAGGAGAAAGTTGAGGAGGCGCGCATCAAGGCCACGGTCGAGGTGAACAAGGTGGCCTCAGCGGTTGCGGCCCTATACGACGCGCAGGACGTTCTAGCATGCAGGCAGTACGCTGCAGAGGCGCTCGCCTCCTTCAAGCACCAGCAGGAGGTGGCCAAGGTGGCGAAGAAGGGCGCCAAGGAGTCCCAAAAGGTGGAGGCCGCTAAGCAGCGCCTGCAGGTCGAGTCGGAGGTGCTCGCAGCCAAGATTGCGGCGGAGCAGGAGCTGGCGGCTGCCAAGCACGAGGAGGAGTTGGCGAAGAAGGCCGCCAAGGGCGCGGCCGAGTCTAAGAAGGTGGAGGCTGCGGCCACGAAGCTGCAGGCTGAGTCGGCGGAGCTCGCGGCGAAGATTGCGTCGGAGCAGGAGCTGGCGGCTGTCATCCGCGAGCAGCAGCTGCTGGTCAAGGCCGCCAAGGGTGCCAAGGAGTCCCAAAAGGTGGAGGCTGCGGCCGCTAAGCTGAAGGCTGAGTCGGAGGTGCTCGCAGCCAAGATTGCGGCGGAGCAGGAGCTGGCGGCTGCCAAGCACGAGGAGGAGTTGGCGAAGAAGGCCGCCAAGGGCGCGGCCGAGTCTAAGAAGGTGGAGGCTGCGGCCACGAAGCTGCAGGCTGAGTCGGCGGAGCTCGCGGCGAAGATTGCGTCGGAGCAGGAGCTGGCGGCGGTCAACCGCGCCGAGCAGCTGCAGGCGAAGGCCCTCAAGGCGCACAACGAGAACGCCAAGGTCGAGGCCGCGGCCGAGAAGCTGCAAATGGAGCAGCGGGCGGCTCGCGTGTTGATGGAGGCTGAGGAGCAGATGGCGGCTATCAAGCGGGCCGAGGAGCTGAAAAAGGTGGTGGCGAAGGCTGCAGCCGAATCGAAGAAGGTGGAGGCGGCGGCCCTCAAGCTGCAGGCGGAGGCCGAGGCACGCGGCGCGGCGCTCAAGGCGAAGCTCGACGCAGCTGAGGAACGCAAGGTTGAGCTCCTGGCGGCGCCGATTGCCCACATGCACCTGAAGCAACAGGCTCACGCCGCTCGCGTCGAGGCGGCGGCCGAGGCGCTGCTGTCCAAGGGCGCCGACATGACGGTCAAGATGGCCCAGGCGCATCTGAACCATCTAGAGGAGATCGAGAAGGTGGCCGCCAAGGGCGCCGCCGAAGGTGCCAAGGTCGAGGCTGCCAAAGCTAAGCGCGTCATCGACAGCGAGGCGCGCGGCGCGGCGCTCGAGGCGAAGCTAGCAGCCGCGGCGGAACGCAAGGCGTCGGTGCGCTACCCTCCGTGCGCGCGCCCTGCGGCCCAGGCAAAGCCCAGCAAGAGCACATACTACGGCCTCTTCTCGGAGGTTCTGATGACCAACGCTGCGTCCGCTACGCCGGAGCCGTCGCGCGCGTCGAATGGCATGCCCTCCTGGGCCGGGGCGGCGGCGGTGCTCGTCGGCGCTGTGCTCGCGGGCTTCTGCTTCACGTCCAAGAATCTGCTTTGAGCGAATCGACGACGATCACGATGGCGACGCCATGTGCAGGCAGATGCATGCTTGCTTCGTCGTCGGACGGGACGGGCAGTGGGTGAGAATGCTAGCCGGAGTATCCCAGTAGTTCCCCAGTATGTGTGCAGCAGCTGTGAGCGTGTGAGAGCAGCTGTGAGTGGCGAGGTGGGCTCGCGACCGCGTCCGCGTCGGACCGCGTGACTGCAGGACTACTGCACGACGAGGCGCGCACCTATTCGTCTACGACTACGTTGAGACCGCGCTGCCAGGTCGGGTGACGGGTGTAGACTGAGTCTAGGTGAGCGACCGTTGCGTGTGGCCGTGTCGGCTAAAGTTCTGTTCGATATCTGTTGTTGCCGAGATGTGTACCGCGTGTAGCGTGTGCCTCCCGTCTACCGTATCGACGCATTGCCATTCAGTTTTCCGACATTACCTGCCCGACACTCAGATTAGCCCGGGCCCCGGCCCGGGAAGACGATGTAAGTGGCGGCAAGGACGTCGCGCGGTAAAACGCGCGCAACGACCGCACCACGATCCCACACATGTACGTAGCGTGTGCGGTGGACGCGTCGCTCGAGACTCACGCGCGCTCGAGCACGATCGCGCTCGCGCCGCCTCCACCATTGCAGACTGCGTTCAAGGCACACCGATCGGTCCAGTGTGGGGGTCACTGTGGGGGTGAGCGGGAGGAGAGCGAAGGTTCGAGACATTCGAGCACGTACTGCCGGCAGCGCCGATCTTGCCGCCCTTTTGCTCGAGCACGTGCAGCAGCGTCACCACGATCCGCGCGCCGCTCGCCCCAAGAGGATGTCCGAGGGCGACCGCGCCGCCATGCACGTTTACCTTATTAGGATCGAGGCTCAGGAGCCGATTATTGGCGACGGAGACGACGGAGAAGGCCTCGTTGATCTCAAAGAAGTCGACCTGGTCGAGAGTCACGCCCGCGTGCGCGATTGCCGCCGGCAGCGCCTTCGCCGGTGCCGTTGTGAACCACGCAGGTTCTTGCTCGGCGTCGCCATAGCCCCTGATGACGGCGAGCACCTTGCACCCGTGGCGCTCGGCGGCGGCGCGCGACATGAGCAGCACGCACGCGGCGCCGTCGGAGATGGTGGAGGCGTTCGCGGCGGTCACGGTCCCGTTCTCCTTCTTGAACGCCGGCCGAGCTTCCTTGGAAGGACGCTCTGGCGTCGCTGGCTCGTCATCCAGCGTGACCTCGACGCTGGTACCCTTCTTCTTGCCGGGCAGGCTCACCGGCACGACCTCGGCGGCGAAGAGACCGGCCTTGGTGGCGGCGCGCGCGCGACGGTAGCTCTCATCGGCGTGCGCATCCTGGTCGGCGCGCGTGATCGTGTGCTTCTCCGCGCACAGCTCGGCGTACCCACCCATGTGGCAGTCGCCGTAGGGATCCCACAGCCCGTCGGCCACAATAGCGTCCACCATCTTGGCGTCGCCCATGCGCGCGCCGAAGCGCGCCTTGGGCATGATGTACGGCACGTTGGACATCGACTCGAAACCGCCGGCAACGACCACGTCCGCCAGGCCCAGCTGGATCTGCTGCGCTCCGAGCACGATGGCCTTCATGCCGCTACTGCACACCTTGTTGATGGTCGTGCACTGGGTGGAGTCGGGCAGCCCCGCCTGACGAGCCGCCTGGCGGGCTGGCGCCTGTCCGATGCCCGCGGAAAGCACGTTGCCCATCCAGCACTGCTGCACCGCTGACGGATTCACATTGGCCTTGGCGAGTGCGCCCTTAATTGCGGCGGCGCCAAGGGCGGGTGCGGAGAGCGACGCGAGCGAGCCGTTGAAGCCGCCGATGGGCGTGCGCACGGCACTCACGATACACACGTCCAAAGGCGACGCGGCACGGGTCGAGAGGGAACGACGCAGGACGGTGCGTGCTGCCTTCATGATGGTCCGGATGGTCTGATGAGGAAGCATGTGAGTCACGTCAAGAAGAAACTCGTCAAGACAAGTCCAAAACACGGCCTTCCCGTGTGTTTAATTAAACGCTTGCCGCGAGAGCGCGGGTACACGCGCGCGCGGCGCGCGCGCGAGGCTCCTCCGTAAATCACGGCTGAATGCATGCAAGCCATCAAAACTCCCATCATGTTTATAGGTCGCGGATCGTGACCCACAAAGCTACTTATCGCAAAGCGCCCGTCGTGTGCGGGGTCTGTCTCGAAAACAACAAGTGCGCCCTTGTTGGCGGGCATTTCGATGATCGTGTCGCTGAGCCTGCTGACCACCGCATTCGTCAGGCCTCTTGGGCCCGTTCCTACCGTCAGCCCCGAGTACCCGAACGCCGGCTGGGTTATAGACCACGCGGAAGACGCTCAGCCAATCGTGAACGAAGGCAGCTTGCGCGTTAACGGGGACACCCGCGCCTACCTCGTGCAAAACATTGAGGCGGGCGACAATTGGGGAGATCACAGATACGTCCGCAGCAACATGATGACGACCCCGCTTAAGTTCACAATCGACTTGTCGAATGTGGATTGTGGTTGCCTTGCGTATATCTGGTCGCCATGAAAGACCCTTCGGCCGGGAGCAGCAATTACTGCGACATGGCTGAGAACATTGCTCCCGGTTGGCAAGGCGGCATGTGCACCGAAGTGGACATTCTGGAGGCCAATAATCACGCGATGCAGACGGCCATACACACCGAGACGGGCGGCAGCTTTGGCTCCGGCCGCTGCGACCGAAACGGCTGTTACGAGCGCACGGGCGGGCCGCAAGCACCGTCGCACCGGCAGAATCTCTACGGCAGAGGCAAGACGATCGACACCACGCAGCCCTTTGAAGTAGTGACAACGGTGGACCATGCAGGTGCGCTGACGATTACCCTGAAGCAGGGGAGCCATACGGTCACGTCATTCGACACTCGAAGCGCGGGCAACCCGGGAGGTTCGGGTGTGCCTCAGAACGCGCTCGCTTCGATAAAGGAGGCGCAGGGAAAGCTTGCGCTCGTGGTTTCGATGTGGTCCGCTAAGGATATGAGCTGGTTGGATGCCGACTGTCACTCGTGCCATCTGAGCTCCGCGCATTTCACGATCTCCGACTTGGTGGTTGCAGAGGCTACCAATCCGAACAGGCCGCCACCACCACGGCTGCCGCCGCCGCCGCCATCGCAGCCGCCGCCGTCGCCGTCGCCCTGTGAGCCGCCGCCTTCGCCTCCGCCTCCGTTGTCGCCGCCCCCTTCTCGTCCGCCGCCGCCGCCGCTGCCGCCGCCGCCGCCGTTGCCGCCGCCACCGCCCTCCCCGGCCCCGACTCAGCCGCCGCCCTCGCCCTTAGCGCCCATGATCTTTGGGTATGATGTACAGCAGACGCAGCATGTGGGCCTCGGCTTGGTCATCTTTGGAGTCGGGCTGCTGCTCCTCTACAAGAAAGGCTCCCAAAGGCCGAGCGCCAAGCGCCAAGGGTCCAGAGGACGCGCTAAGGGTCAGCCCAAACGCTTGCCAACAGTTGAACCGTCGGTGCTAAACACCGAAGAGGTGCCGTCTGCAGACGAGGACGACGACGACGACGACGACGACGACGACGACGAGGACGAGGCCGAGGCAGCGTCGGAGAAGCCGACCCGCGCCAAAGCCTCTCGGGCCTCAGCACCGAATAACGCTGAGCATGACGCCCTCGCCCATGCGGGCCAACCCAGAAAGAGCTGGGGGAAGCGGAAGGAAGGAGACAAGAAGGAGCCGAAGAGGAGCCCCGAAGGAGATGATGAAGAGGTCGCCGATATCTGACATGATGTGTGGCAAGACGCTGGGCATGTCGTTCACGTTGTCTTGGATGTCATCGCCGGCCCACCACAGCGCTGTGAGCCGTCTGCATCGGCTTATTTGATTGACGTCAACCTGAAGTTGCATCTGAAGACTGGTCCACGGCCTGGACGAGCAGGCGTCCAGGCGGTTGAACCTTTCGTTGCACCTATTCGGTATTCGCTTTTGGCTACATGTACGGTATCTTCTTGGCTATGCCACTGACGGGTGTACAAAAATACACCGGTAACATACGTAGCAAAGCACTCTGTTTCTCGTCATTTGATCCACTTATCCACTTGTTCGAGCGCCGTCGCGCTGCGGCGGGCGCCACGTGGCCTCGAGTCGCACTTGCCCCTTTTTGGCACTCTATGTCCACGGACAAGAACGCGTAGCGTCGGTCGACGCAGTTCGAGCGATGTGCGCCTGGCGCTGGTCGCAGCCCACCACAACCGGAAAAGCGCCTACTGCGCGCGCCGGTGCTGCGTCAGGCATCCAGGATGGTCAGCTGATTATTTTAGGCGGGTGGGACGGCAAGACCGCCTTCACGGACGCATACGCGCTGAATCTTGAAACCTTGAAGTGGCGGTCGCTCAGCCCACGCGGCGATGGTACGATGGAGTTGCGCATCTTTTTTGGCAAGGCGGTGTCGCCCAATGGCGTCCTGTACGTGCACGGAGGCGCTAAGCCCACGAATCTTAACGAGATGTATCACGACGTGATGAGCTTTGACGCGCGCACGAGTGTGCTGCGAAAGGTGAGGGTTAAGGGCGATGATCCGGGCCCAATTATGCGTCAGTCGCTGGCCATTATGTATGGATACATGTACAGCTTCGGCGGCTTTGACGGCAAGAAGTGGACCGATACTACGCATCGGCTCGACCTCGACGCGGAGGACGAGGGAAGCGCGCGACGTGGATTTGCAAAATGGGAGCGACTGGAGGTCACTGGCTTCGCGCCATATCCACGGTCGTTCGCATGCCTCGTGGCGTGGCCGCAGCCGCAGCCGCGGCTGCTGCTGCATGGCGGCGGTGACGGGGACACCGACTTTGCGGCGAGCTACGTCTTCCGGACGCAAGATTTGTACTGGGAGCGGTTGACCAACGTGAGCAATGCGACGGTCGCGCTGTCGCAGCACGGCTGCGACATGGTGCCTGCCTCGCGCGCGGGAGGTGAGGTGGCGCTGGCCCTTCACGGCGGCTACGGTGGCATTCGAGCCGAGGGCCGGGGCGAGAGCGGTGAGCGGCAGCATAAGCTGTGGCTTCTGCGCCTTGGCAGTACCGAATGGCGATGGACCGAGCCGCGAGCAGTAGGTCAGCCGAAGACCAAGGGCCGGATGGGCCACGCCATGCACGCGGTCAACTCGAGCCTGCTCGTCGTATGGGGCGGCAGCATCGGCGAAGGCGGCAAGCACTTGAACGACGTGTTATTCGCCGTGCCGAATAAGGTCGCCAGCGGCAACGAGCAGAGCTCGGAGACGCTCGCAGCGGACGACGATGACGACGGTCACGCGCCGTCTCGAGCGCCATCGGAGGCGCCCGAGCCCGCGGGTGAGACTGCCGACAAAGACGAGGAGGACGTGTGGTACGAAGACGAGCGACAGCCACCGCAAGCGCAAGAGGCCGCGCCCGACACGACGCCCCGCACGGCGCCCGTCACGATGAGGAGACGAGCGGGCCCCGACGATGCTGGCGCGCTTCGTGAAGAGGTCGTGCTCCGCACGGTGCGCACCAAAGACAAGAAGAAGGCGAAGAAGAAGAAGGCGTCGAGAAGGAAGGGCTCGAGCGCACCCAAGGAGGAGCTGTGAATGAGGGTACTTGAGGTCCGGGGTGTAGCGGGCTCGTTTTAGGAAGCGGTCGTGTATTAACAGCCAATTCACACCGTAGCATTCAGGGGCGGCCATAGAGACAAAGAAGTCCAAGGAGAAGGGTGTTGTTGCGAGGTTATGGAGCACATGGCCTTTGGCATCGGCCGCCAGCGTCAAGCTGCGCGCGCTATGCTGCATGATTTCGCCGCGTCGGGTGTCGACGAAGATCTCGAGCTGCTGAAGAATGCCTGGCAAAAGCCACCCACTCCGCCACCGGAGGATGAGGAAGAGATCGTTCAGACAGGCTTCATTCGCCTACCGAACGGCCGCGTTGTGGAGCGACCGATGTGGCAAGATTTAGCTTCAAGCGCGTCGTCGCGACGGCGGGCAGATCCCATTCGGCGAGTCCGTGGCGGCGCTCTCGATTACAGGTCGGGTGAGCGGCTCTCGCAACTCAGCTTGCTTCGGCAAGTTGCCACCGGCTGCCCGCTTGCGATCGACGCGTACCCCCCGTCTTGTAGCAGCATGGCACTCGTTGCCTTTGGCGGTGGTGCGACGTGTGCAGCAGGTGCCGGTATGGCGCGTCGGACAACTCCGAGGATGACCGAGATCGAGAAGGCGGCGCGGCGGCGCTCGAGCGGCGGCGACGGCTCGGGCCTCGATTGGGACACATGGGAGAGCCGATGGGCCGAGCAGCTCAGAGGGCTTGCAAGCTTCGCCGAGCACGCCCGGCGAGAGGCCGAGGCGAAGCGCGCGGGCATCGGCCGGTGGTCTGCGCGCAACGAAGCCGAGTATAACGACGTCCACCGCCAGGCTCAGAGGCAGGCGCGTCCTCCGGGCTCTCGCGCCGGTGGCGTCTCTCCCGGCCGCTACGAGTTTGAGGCGCGCGAGGACGAGGAGGCGGATCTGGATATGAATCGGCAATGGCAGCAGCACCAACAGAAGCAGAAGGAGCGCGAGGCGGAACGGCAGCAGCAGCAGCAGCAGAAGCAGCAGCGGCCGCAGCAGCAGCAGCAGCAGCAGCAGCAGAAGCAGCACCACCAGCAGCACCAGCGGACAACACCGCCTCGTAGACCAGAGCCACCACCACAACAGGGCCCTCAGCCTCCGCCGCCAATGGCCCGGCCTATGACACCGCCCCCCATCGGTCGCACCTTTGATTCGTGGGATGCCTTTGATACAGCTTTTGCTGCATGGGAGGCCCGGGCCGCCAACGAGGCAGCCGTTCGGCTGAAGGACGTGCCTTTCCCGCCCTCGAGCGATCCTGCGGGGCTGTGCGAAAAGGGGCTGCTGCGCGGTGGCGACGCGGGTGAGCGTAAGAAGCTGCTGCGCAAGGCGCTGCTTCGGTGGCACCCGGATAAGTGGATGGTGGTGATCGGCAAGCTGCCTGACGCGGAGAAGAGTGCGCTCGGAGAACGGCTGTCGACCATAACGCAGGAGATTGTGAGGCAGAAGGATTTGTGATATGAAGAGAACGCATGTGAGTGTGATAGACATTCAACACACAAACACACACTGTTGTGGAGTTCAGCAGTTCACCCATCGGATCGGATCGATGATGCCCGATCATGTTTCACTATTGTAGACATTCCGATGTCCGCCTGTGGCTGGGAGTCGAGAGGGTCGACCACATCGTCCAGCGTTAATAGGGCAGTGGGGGAGTGAGTACAGAACCAGGTACCCGACCTATACCCGTACGTTCACAGGGGCGAACGGCGCTTTCGCACCAACGGAGCGGCGTCTCTGGGATCCCGAAAGTTAGCACGAGCCCAGCACCGGCTGTCGCGTCTGTCGTGTTAACGTTCACACAGGGCCCACACGAGACGCGAGCCGCGTCACCACCATGGAAACTTGCGATCTCTGCATCATCGGAGCTGGGTACGCTGCTGTCAATGCGTTCAACGCAGCGAGCAAGCACTTGCCGAAAGGAAGCCGCGTAGTCGTGGTCGCTCAGCAGAGCTGCTGGGGTGGTCAATGGGTGGAGCAGTACGACTTTGTACGCCTGCACCAAGCCTACCCGCTGTACACTGCTGGCGAGCGGGAGTGGTCGATCAGCGGGAAAAAACCGTGGTCTTACCTCGCCACCAAGAAGGAGGTGCTTCAGCATTTCGAGGACGTGGTCGCAGCAAACATCAGCGAGAAGGAGCTCAAGCTCGTGTCGCTCTTCCGTTATGAGTACGACGGGTACTCTGTGGAGGATGGCAAGGTCCGCCTGGTTGTCAAATCCCTCGTGTCTGAAGGCGGCGCGGCGCTGCCGCCCATCGCCATTGTTGCGGACAGGATGATCGTAGCTACGGGAGTGAACATCCCGCGCAAGCCTCCGATCGACTTTTCGACGCCCGTGTCCGCTTCCGTGCACTCGCTGTGCCCTGCGGATATACTCTCTCCAAGATGGCATCCGATCATGAAGTATTCCGAGGACGCGGACAAGCCGATTTGGATCGTCGGCAGTGGAAAGACCGCCATGGACATCATCTGCGTCCTTAGTAGGCAGGAACCGACTTGGCTCTCGCGCCTTCGGTGCATTTCCGGACGCGGCACATGGTTCATGGATCGCAATATGGTCGACAACCCCGTCGATGCGGACGGGAAGCTGCTTCCCGTCTACTTCCTTGAAATGTGCGCCATGTTCGACGGCCGCAATGCTCGCGCCGTGTATCAGGCTTTGGCCGCGAAGGGCTTCTTTCACTCCTTTGTGGCCGACGCACAGAACTTTGTGGCGGGCATTGCCTCCAAGGACGAGATCGAGACGTGCAAAGCGGCGCTCACGCCTGCGAGCGAGCGCGTGCTCAAGTGCCATCTGATGGATGTCGAGGAGAGCGCCGAAGCCGGGCTCCGAATGAAATTGCGAGCGCTCGACGGACACACCGTTGAGTATCGACCACTCGAGCGTGGGTCGTTCATCATCAACTGCACCGACAATGTCCTCGAGGGGCAGCTGGACGTTCAGCCCATCGTGAGTGATGATGGTCTCGTGCTGACCCCGCAGAACCCCTTGCGCCACAGCGGTCTCTCTGCACACCTGCAGACGCATGCGTGGTACTTGGGCCTGCTGGACGGGGTGTGGCAGCAGTTCATTGTCAACCCCAGCTGGAACTACGACCAAAAGGACACATTCATGTTGCAGGGTATCGTGGGCCACAACACTCGACTCATCAGCGCAGTGCTTCCGAAGGAGATTCTAGGCGAGACCAAGGCACTGGCGCATCCACCAGGCCTGCCTCCCCCAACGCCCGAATGGCTAGCCCGCGTGAAAGAGTGTACTGCGCTCATAGCGAAGCGGCACGAGACCATGGACAAGGCGCGGTACACCGACAGAGTCCCGCTATCCACTCGCGAGAAGAAACTGGTGCTCGGCGGGAACATTGGACAGCAGCGGTAGTAGTGAGACGACGGTCACAGCTGTAAAGGCCAACACGGAACAGCGTCGTAGATCGGATCGCTAGCGAAGTACGCAACTCTGATACTCTGACCTTCATGGACCTTCAGCGTGTGCGCGTATTGCGCAGTGGGGGGGGAGGGGGGTGGGGTAAGAGGCAGTGGCTCTTTACAAGGTACTGTTGACGTCTGTTACGGAATACGCACGAATCCGTACCCAGAACCCACGGTCCCACGCCGCACGCATAACAATCTGAGTGTATCTTAAAGTTGGGTACCGGTAGAGCAAAGCTCGCAAGATCACACGCGTTTCGTGAGGTATGTGCTCACTACACAGCGCGGTGAGACCGCGACGAAACTGACTGAATGAGGAAACTTCTCCGCAACTTCGACTCGTTCGTGTCGGGCTTCACCACTTCGTGTGTGGCGGGCTCGTCGGCGGTCATGGCAGAGCAGCCCGTCATCGTGCAAGCGCCATCTGGCCGATCTAAGTGCAAGGCTTGCGTGTATGTTGGGGAGGGCAATCCCACCATCGAGCAGGGCAGCATGCGGGTGGGCATTCCAGGCCATGCGGCCGGAGTCACAGTTTATCATTGGTGCCATCCCACCTGCTTCGCAAAGCATTGCCTGCGTGTTGATTTAGCGCCAACTGGCCGGGCCAAGTGCAAGGCAGACGGGACTGACATTCCGAAGGGATCAATCCGATTGCTGATAGGCTACAAGAAGGAGTCAACAACATACAATGTGGAGAACGTTCATCTCACCCTCGTCCCTACGCTCCTGACTCTCGTGGGAGCGACCAAGATGACAATTCACGGCTTGGGCGAGCTCTCACTCGATGACCGGCTTCGGGTGGAAAACCTTGTATTCGCCAGCGGCAGCGATAATAGGAAGAGGACTGAAGCGACGCGAAAGCGTGCGCTTGATGCAGGTGATGAGAGGAACGTCAAGCAGGCGAAGCCTCGGGAGAAGGACGCGAAGCAGGCGAAGAAATCCGCTAAACGGCGCAAGCGTGAAGTGCAATGCGAGGCTAATTATGTTGATGGGGAGGACGGCGAGATCTGCGACTAGTCAATACGAATCCGACTCAAGACATCGTCTACAGCACGGCACAGTCCATAGACCAGCACGCCCCCTTTATAGTTTATTGGAAAATCTCTCAAGTTTGCCGCGCGGGGATGGAGGTTCATGGTGCCCATTTCGAGGGTTGATTATGAGTATACACTACTCTGAGCACCACATTTCAGGATTTTCATGGATTTTTCCAGAAGCCAGACGAAACAAGCGCCGCCTCTGCATGCGCCTCTGGCCGCCTCCCAGATCCCAGTAGAGCCCTTGCGACCGTGTTGGACCGTGTAGGGCGCGCGCACGCGGCGGTCTTGAACACCTGACCTTGTGCTGTTGGCCAACGCCACCCTTGGCCATCGCTTCGTGTGTTTCGTACTTTCGTGAGTCGAGTGAGTGAGTTAAATTGAGACACTAGACACACCGTAGTACAACACGGGGTAACAGGTCGAAGATCACTCACTCACGCACTCTGAATCTAGAAAACGCATCCAAACTTCGGCGTCGTCGCGGCGGTTCGGGCGCGTGCAGCTCTGTGTGAAACGGCTGGAGCCGGAGCTTGGTTGCACCCGAACGAGAGGGCTCCAAATCAGTCCTCGTGCTTGGGGGTCCGGAGAGCGTGCGCGTTGTGTGTTTCACAGCAGCAGCAGTCCAACTCACAGTTGAAAGAGGTCGTGTCTGCGTGAGGGGTCTTAGGAAGGTCGGAGGTACCAACCCAGAGTGACAGACCAAGTCAGAGTGACTCAA
>ENA-UOUZ01000806-UOUZ01000806.1-mixed-culture-metagenome-genome-assembly--contig:-NODE-806-length-21959-cov-125.044604_pt1 | contig 21959 bp, 9 predicted proteins | sample MGYA00238154_ERZ761575 | MGnify/ENA primary metagenome ERZ761575 (study PRJEB28896, sample SAMN07631632) | mixed culture metagenome | isolation source: Freshwater growth medium | place: USA...
GCGGTCATCAGCGGTCATCAGCGGTCATCAGCGGTCATCAGCGGTCATCAGCGGACCTGATGGAGCGTTAGCGACGCACCCCCAGTGATGGAGTAGATGAGGCCGCTGCATTGCTCGAGCTTCACGTCGAGCAGCGGTGACGAGAGCGCTGCCTGCACCGCCGCCTGCGCCGCGCCCGCGCCCGCGGCACGCCCGATGGTGATGAGGCCGCGCCCCGCGCCTCGCATGATCGCCTCGAGATCTGCAAAGTCGACATTGATCGTTTGCGACGCCGCGAGCATCGCGGCGACACTGACGATCGCCTGGGCGGCCACCTCGTCCGCAGCATGCAGGGCGTCCCTCAGCGGGAGCCCGTCGGGCAAGATCTGGATCAGCTTCTCATTGTGCACCACCACGAGCACATCCACATGCTTGCCGAGCTCCTCGATGGCCGCCTGCGCAGTGTCGTGCCGAGTGCCTCCCTCGAAGCCGAATGGCGTCGAGACGACGGCGACGACGAGCGCCCCGCTCTCTCTCGCGAGACGCGCGACGACGGGCGCCGCGCCTGAGCCGGTTCCCCCGCCCATGCCCGCGGTCAGAAAGACGAGGTCCGCGCCTATTAGTCGGCTTCGAATAGCGTCTGCCTCCTCCTCCGCCGCACGCCGCGCGCGCTCGGGCACTCCCCCGGCCCCGAGCCCACGCAGCGAGGAGGCGCCCAGCTGCACCGAAGAGATGACCACCGCATCCGCGGCGCCCTCCGAGCGCGGGTTGCGAGAGTTGGAGGCCGCGGCAGCGTCCGCGCTCGCCCTCGTCGCTGCAGCTGCCGATATCGTCAGGGCCTGGACGTCGGTGTTGAGCAGGCACATCTCGAGCGTCGCACTCGTCGCGCTGTCGGCCGCCTCACCCATCCCAGACAGCATCGAGGAGAGCGCCGACGGGATGCGCGCGACCGTGTTGCCGCCGCCGCCGCCCACCCCGAAGATCAGAATCTTGGGCAGCTGCATGTCCTTGGGCGCCATACTGGGCGCGGCTCGAGTCTCGCCAGATTCGCGCGCGGCAGGCCGAGCCTTCTCATCGAGGGCCGCAGGGGTCACCTTGCCCTCGAGCTGGGCAGGCCGCGGCTTGTCGTCGAGCACGGCAGGGCGCCGCCGGACGGCCGAGGCCTCGTCAAGGCGCTGTGGGGGCTCGAGGCGCAGCATGCACTCGTGCTCTGTCGCTGCCTGCAAGCAGGCCTCCCAATCGGGGAGCAAGCCTGCGGCCGCGGTGGCCGCCGCAGCGGCGGGATGGTCCGGCGCGAGCGTCGCCGCCTGCGCGACGATGGGCCGCGCGCGGACCCGCACCTGGCCGCGCACGTCGCTCTCCGCCTTGGCATCGCCTGCTGGCGTTTCCTCTGCCTTTTCGACGCCGTCGCTGGCAGACGGCTGCAGAGCTGAGGCCGCCGCGATCGCGTGGGTCAATGATTTCATCGTGATCTGGCCTGAGAACGCGGCCATCTTCGCCTTGCGCAGCAGCTCCTCGCTGATGTTTGGAATTTGAATTTCAAACGGCTTGAGGCGCGCGTACGCCTGCGACCCATCAGGGGACTCGCAGATGGCGAGAAGCTGCGGCACACGCTGGGTCGTCGACGGGGGCCGCTGGGGCGCGAGCGAGAACCCGAACGAAGCAGCTTCGACCGTCAGTAGGTAGAGCGCCAACAGGCGCCAACAGTACGAAGGCGCCATTGAAAAGCGCTCTGTTGAATGCGGGAAATCTCAATTCTCGAGATTCTTCGACGGCGCCGCCTTTTGACGGAGCGCCATTGTCGCGCAGTGCGCAGCGAGGGACGCAAGGAAATCAAAGTTAACTAAAAGCCGTGCACACTGATGAGACATTACACTCCACCCGGTACACTACTGGTATTGGGCCGCAAACAAGGTATACGTACGTACAAGGCCCACATTTCTCCATGCCTAACAAAGCGTGGGCCCAAGAAAGGTCGGTCGCACCGCCCACCGGCTAACATAGAGGCCTAACGCGGGGATCGCTCACGACTCACCTCCGCTCACTCGAGACCGTTCTCACGCGCTCCACTGATGACACGACAGTAATCAGTGTCACCCTGTACTTGTATGTGCGTGTACTTACTTATGCCAGAGTCGCATGCCGCATCTCTCGTCTGTGCAAGAATCTCTTCCAGCCGCCACCACATCATCATTCCTCAGTCTGCCCCAAGGGCAATGTTTGTCGGCCCGCGCCAGGCAGCCCCCTGGTAGCTCGCAAGGCACCCTCATGCCTCAATGGTCCGTGTGGAGCGCGAGCAGCACGCAAAAGGTTTGGAAGGCCGAGAGCGGATGGGCGAAGCCCACACGCCATGGCTGCGCCTCGCCTTTGCTCGAGCGCATTCGCTTCGCCTGGAGGACGACATTGAGGCGCCCCTTCTCATCGCGATGGCGCAGCTCGACGAGCGCTCGGGAGTCAAGGATCGAGAGGCGGCCGCGCAGAACGAACATGTGCTCCCGCGCGCGCCGCTGCTTGTACATCGTGAGCATCGACTGGCCCGGGACCGCGTTCACGCGGAACTGGGCGGCGGCGCCATCGGGCGAGACGCGTGGGATGATGAGCTCAATCAGCGCGCCCGTCTCGCCCAAGTTGAGCAGCTGCTTGGTCCGGATGAAGCCGAGCTCGCGCGGGAAGCCATAGTAGTTGATGTAGTCATCGTACATGGCGAGCTCGTGCAGGTGCGAGCCGGCGCTCGGGGGGAGCAGCTGCAGCCGGCCGGTGAACGAGAGCACCCCGTCCATCCAGCGCACGTCAAAGTGGGTGATGCCAGTGTCCTCCTGCCGGCGGCACGCGGAGAACATCTCGACCTTGCGCTTGCGACTCACCTTGAACAGCCGGTACTCGGGGAGCGAGAGGGGCGGCGGCAGCGTCGTGCGCTCCAGCGAGCAGGACATGAACTTCATCTGGGCGGGCGGAGGGTTGAGCATCTCCTCCGCGATGGCGCTGCGCCCCTCGTCCGGGGCCAAGGGGAGCAGGATGTTGGCATCAAGGTCGCGCACGAGCAACGGTTGCCAGAGCATATCTGCATGCTCAAAGGCGATCGTGCGCCCCGTGTCCAGGTCCTTGATGGCGAGCGCCTTGTAATGCTGCGGCAGCTTGCGATTGTTGTACGCCTCCGCCTCGGCGTCGTCTGGATAGCCGTCCAGCTCCGTCTGCTCCGCGCGCTCGATCCAGCGATGCTGGTCGCTCGCGCGGGCAGATCCGGTCGAGCGCGCCGTGTTGGGCGGAGACCGTGCAGCCTGCGGCTGCTCCCGTTGGCGCTGGAGCTGCTGCCCATGCTGCTGCTGCTGCCCATGCTGCTGCCGCTGCTGGGGCTGGGGCTGGCGATGCTGCCGCGCCATCTCGCCGATCTCGTGCTGCTGAGCGACCCTCGCCATCTTCTCACGCGCGCTCAGCTTCGGCAAGGCCACACCGGCGCCCGTGTCAGCGGCGAGCGCGCCCGCCGAATGCGGGCTGCTCTTGAGAGGAGGATACTCGCGCTCCAAATCTTGGATCGTGATGGTGCGCCCCGTGCCGAGGTCCTTGATGGTGACGCCCTTGAGCTCATCCTCGTCCTCCGAGTAGAAAGCCTCGGCGGCGGGGGCAAAGGCGGCGCGCGGCAGCTGCAGCTGGGCTGCGCGGATCGGCTGCGGCGCGATCGCCACCGGCGGCGACGCGCCATGGGACGATGTTGGCTGCGGCGAGAGGAAAAAGTCGGAGGTCTCCTCGTAAGTCGGGTCCGAGAAAGGGTAGCCCGCGTGGTCCGAGTCGGGCGCCATCTTGTGCACCTCGTCCGCCGCGTCGCCGGGCGAGAGCAAGTCCACGTCCTCATAGTCCGCCTCGTCCGACTCGCCGCGCGGCCATGCGCCACCAGCCGTCATCGCTGCCGTGGGCGCCAAGTGGCCCGCCGGCTGCGTGCCGAGACCAGCCGCGATGGAGGCGCCGACGCGCGCGGCGCCGCGCAGTTGGCGCTGCTGCCTCTCCGGCAGCTGCCAGCCGGGGATGTTCTCGGGCTCGATCCACGAGGTGCGGCGGGTGAGCGGATCGTAAAAATAGTAGCACGGCAGCCCCTCCTCGTCCGTCATCTCGTACCGTAAGATCGGTGGCTCCCATTGCGTCCCGTTCGTGTTCGGGTTGAAAAAGTACGGGCGGCCGTCGAGGGACGAGAAGCGCCGCCAGCCGACGGGCATCGATGCCGAGAGCCCCGAGGCGCTCGAGCCCCCGGCGTCATCGTCCTCGGGCGAGCGGGGGCGCAGCGCACCCTCTCGTAGGGAGGCCTCACTCAGCGCCTCCGTGAGGGCACAGCCACGCCCATCTCGACGCCCGTCGGCCGCGTGCAAGCCCGAGCGCGACGAGTCGTTCTTCGGCGACTTGACCGGCGGCGGCGGCGCGAGCACCGGCAGGCCGCCGACGGACATGTCGACGCCCGGGTGGGGATGCCCCGAAGGGGCGCCCATACCCGAAGGGGCGCCCATACCCGAAGGGGCGCCCTCCTTTGGCGGCGCAGAGCGCACCGCGGCCTCTTCCTCCTCGCGCCGCGGAGGCGGCCTGAACATAAAGTCGAAGAAGCTCGCCAACGGCTGGCGCTGCGGCTCGTTGGCCGGGAGCGCGCCGCCGGGCTTGTTGGCAAGCTGCCGGAGCAGCAGACTGGCCGACTCATCGTGCTTGCCCTCCTGCGGCTGGTTCCAGCCGAGCTTTGAGAGCATGTCCGAAAAGAGGTCGAGGACGGCAGCGGAGCCCCCGGGCCCCTCGGCGGCGCTGACGGCTCCATCGGCCTGGGGTGGCGGGTGCTTGAGCCGATAGGCCGCTTGGATGGTCGAGGCGGCGTCGAGCACGCGAAGGTACTGGCGCATGGCCACCCAGCCGCGCAGGTGCTTCTGCAGCCGAATGGCCGCTCCGCGCCGTGCCCGGCGCGCCTGGCACGCAAGGCGCACACGGTGCGAGCGCACCGCGTGCTGGATGGTGCCCGCCGACGAGACCATCCGCTTGAAGCGCCGGAGGGCGAGCCACATGCGCAGGTACTTTTGGGCGATGCGCACGCACTTCCAAAAGGCGCGAAAGCGCTTCTGATGGTAGTACGTGAGGAGCGCGTCGCGTATGCGCGAGGCGGCCTGCCAAAACGCGTCCACCTTTGATCGAACGAGCGGTTCGAGGACGGACACGTCGAGGGGCTCGAGCGACTCGAGCACCTGGGCCGCGCGGTGGCGCAGGAAGAGGCGCGTCACCCCGAGCTTGTAGTCGCCGGGCGGCGTGTCGCACACCTCGAGGATCATCTCCACAAAGAGCTTGGGAGAGAGCAGCACCGCTCCTGGGATGTTGGCCAGCCGCGGCAGGTAGCGCCTGCGCAGCTGCTCGTACTTGATGCGCACGGGGTAGCCGAGCCCCATGAGCTGCACGGTCTCGAGCGTCCCCAGGCTCGTCAGCTGCTCGGCCACCATCTCGTACGAGAGCAGCTCGGGCTGCTCCATGCCGTTGGGCTTGACGCAGTGCACAAAGTGGGACGAGCTGGCGAGCAGCGACGCCATGAGCCGCCCCATGTCGCGAAGGAAGCGCTTGCCTGTGGACGAGGCCATGCGCCCGGCCTCGCCCCGCTCGACCCCCGCCGTTGACGTCGCGCGACGCAGGCCCGTCGACGCCGCCACTGCTGCTGCGGCTGTGCCGAAGCTCAAGCCGCCGCCGCCGCCGCCGTTGGCGCCGTGGCCGTTGGCGTCGCGCGACTGGCCAGAGCCCCCGATGGGCTCGTCGGCGGAAGGCGCGGGCGCGGCGGCGTCGCCCTCGTCGTCGAAGATGGGACGCAGGAGGGCGAGGCCCTCCGCGTCGAGCACCTGGCGCGTCTGCGACTCCATCGTCTCCGTGTTCTTCGACGAGAACTCCTCCACATGGTAGCACACGTCGCCCGCAAAGTGACGAACCGTGAAGGTGCGGTCCTCATTCGTACCGTTCATCGAGAGGACGAGGAATTCGCACTCGGCATGCCACGCGTGCACCTGCAGGCAGAACGAGGCGGCCGAAGCGTGCACGCGGCAGCACGTGTCGAGCACGTGGAAGATGCCCCGCGGCGCGTCCTCGAGCATCGCGAGGCAGCGCTGATTGTCGCAGTACTCAATGGGTGGCAACGTGAGACGCTCGCGTGCGACCACGGCCTCCTCAGCCTTGAACATCGTCTTCAAGAATAGCTGGTGGAGCTTCTCGTTCGCAAAGTTGATGCACAGCTGCTCGAAGGAGTTGGAGGCGAAGTTCTCGAAGCCGAAGATGTCGAGGACGTCGAGCACCACCACGCCCGCGCTGTCGCGCGACGGAGCCGTCGGCTCGGCGCCACCGGCGCGCAGCACCGAGTTGACCCGGCGCAGGATCCATCCGAAGCCGAGCGTGTAGAGCGACTTGAGGATGCCGCGAAGCAAGTTGTCCGCCTGCTCAGCACGCAGGTCGATGCGCATCATCTCGCCGCCGACTTTGAGTGAGCGGTGCAGCAGCAGATCAGCAAGCTGGGGGCACCGAAGCGCCCGGGAGGCGGCCGCGAGGGCCGCCGCGCCCAGCCCGGGCGCGGGACGTGCGATGCCGGTGGCGTCGTCCTCGAACTCGCCGTTCCCCAGGTGGAGGAGGGCGGCGAGCAGGCTGAACAGGGAGCGGATCTCGTCGCGCGAGCACCCGAGGTCGCACAGCGCCGCGCACGTCTTGCGAAAGGCTGCCGCGTCGTCGAGGCCGCGCGCCTTGGCGGCGGCGATGTGGTGGGCGTCCGCGGCGCCACCGAACTGGCCGAGGAGGCGGTAGTCGCGCGGCGAGCCCGTGAGCCCGAGCGACTCGAAGCCAACGAGCGCATGCGGTGAGAGCTCGTCCTGCTCGCTGGCCACCAGTCGTAGGAAGCCGAGGAGGCCGCCACCGCCGCCGCCGGCGGCCTTGGGGCCCGCGGCTTGAGCTTCGGCCACCCCGGCGACCAGCTGGTAGAAGGCGTGGAAGTTGCGCTCACCCGAGGCGAAGTGGTCCGCCATGCCGCTCGTCACGCGCGACTTTTCGAGCAGGTAGGTCTCCACCTGGCCGCCAAGCAGGTAGCCACGCTCCGCATCGAGCGTCAGCCGCACGCACTTGCCAAAGCGCGACGAGTTGGAGTTGCGCGAGGTGCACGCGTTCCCAAAGGCCTCCATCAGCGGGTTGGCCTGCAGGATCGAGGTCGTGAGGCGCGCGCCGCTCGCGCTCGTGCCGTCGCTCGAGTCTGGCGAGGATGAGGACGAGGACGCGCCGGTCGCGCCCACGCTCGTCGCAAATCGCATGCGCCATACGAGGTAGGAGAGCGCATGCTTGGTCGACTCGGTCTTGCCCGCGCCCGACTCGCCCGAGATGATCAGGCACTGGTTGCCGCCGCCGTTGACCGCCTTTCGGTACGCGCCCTCCATGAGCGCGTAGATGTGCGGCGGCGCCTCGAGCATCGAGACATGCTGGAAGGCTTCCATGGCGGCCTCGCCGTAGAGGGCTGGGATGACCTTGTAAGGGTTGACCGCAAGCAGCACTGAACCCACGAAGGTGTAGATCTCGTCGCGTGAGAAGCGCACCATGGTGTTCTGCATCACGGACTCCTCAGTGAGTGTGAGCAGCTGCGTGACGTCGCTCACGCCCGCGGCGGCATCGCGGCTGCTGGCAACGTCCGTGGCCGGCTTGCCTTTGTCGCGCCGGCCGCGCAAGTGCGGCGACCGCGAGCCGGGCGGCGACGGCGGCGAGCCGTCCTGAGGTTGGGGCGACGACATTGCGTTTCAATCTCTTACGCGTCGTATTCCTCCTTCCGCTTGCAAACCAAGTATGGTCTTAGGTCAGCAACTTGAGACACGGAGACTCTAGACCTGGAACGGCGGCGCACACCGCGCCAGTGTGGACACGACATCTCGAGGCTCGTGGGAGATCGGGTCATGAGCCAGAGCATACAGAAACACAACGGTGCAAGCCAAGCGAGACAGCGCTGGCACCACGCTCAGCGGCGCCAGCCCTCTCAGTTCGACTTCGAGTTCAGTCTTCCAACGCTGGTGCAGAGTCGTCGCACGATGCGTGCTGCATGCGCTGCACCCGGACCCGGAGGGCCGTCCAAGGGGCCTGCCCACGCGTGGCCTGCCCGCGCGTGGCCTGCCCGCGCGTGGCCAGCCCAAGCACGGCCTGCCCACGCGTGGCATGCCGTGCCGTGCCCAAGAGCGGCGCCCGGGACTGCTTGGCATGGGCGATCGTGTGCGGCGCTGGTCGAGCCCCCCCGCCCGCGCAAGAACGATCGAGGCTCAGTTCAGGGCAGTGGCGAGGAAGGCTTCGATCTCCTTGGTGTGCCACGCGCCGTAGCCCGTGGCCGTCGAGGCGGCGGGCGCGCGGCCTGCATATTTGGGCGTCACCGAGCGAACGTCGCGCGCGGCGGTGACGATGCGCGGCCGCGCGTACTGCCACGCGCCCGCGTTCTTAGGCTCCTCCTGGCACCAGACGACCTCGGCGCCCGGGTACTTGCGCACCTCCTCCTGCACCATGTCGAAGGGGAAGGGCGAGATCTGTTCGATGCGCGTGATGGCCACGTCGTTGATCCCCTTGTCGGTGCGAGCCTGGAGCAGGTCGAAGTACACCTTGCCCGTGCAAAGCACCACCTTGCGCACCTTGTCAGGAGCCACGAGGCCCTCGCCCGTGTCGGGCAGCACGCGGTTGAAGCGAGTGCCCGACAAAAAGTCGCTCACGTCGCTCTTGACCAGCCGGTGGCGCAGCAGCGACTTGGGCGACATGACGATGAGCGGCTTGCGGAACTCGCGCCACACCTGCCGGCGCAGCAGGTGGAAGTAGTTGGCGGGTGTCGTCACGTTGCACACCTGCCAGTTGGCGTGCTGGATGCGGGTCTGCTTGCCGTTGACGTAGGTGGACAAGTCGGGGAAGACATCCTCGTCATCGTCGCACCCCTGCAGGAAGCGCTCGAGGCGCGCCGACGAGTGCTCGGGCCCCTGCCCTTCGTACCCGTGCGGGAGCATCATCACGAGACCCGACTGGCGCAGCCACTTCTGCTCGCCACTCGAGATGAACTGGTCGATCATGCACTGGGCCGTGTTGGCAAAGTCGCCGAACTGGGCTTCCCACATGATGAGGGCGTTCGGGTTCTCGAGCGAGTAGCCGAGCTCAAAGCCGAGCACCGCGAACTCGGACAGGGACGAGTTGCACGCCTGGAACTGCGCCTGCGTCGGCTTGATGTGCGCGAGCGGCGTGTACTTGTTCGGAAAGTTCTTCTGGTCGTGGATGACGCAGTGCCGGTGCGAAAAGGTGCCGCGCTCGACGTCCTGACCCGAGATGCGCACGTGGTTGCCCTCGACGAGCAGCGTGCCCCACGCGAGCTGCTCGGCGAGCGCCCAGTCGATGCCCTCGCCCGTCTTGATCATCTGGGAGCGCGCCTGGTAGATCTTGCCCACCATCTTGTGCGGGTTGAAGTCGGCAGGCAACGCGGTGATCGCCTCGCCCACCTCCTTGAGCTTGGCGAGCTCAACGCCCGTGTCGAGGTACTTGGCCTCCAGATTGGGCGCGAGCATGCCTTTCCAGTTGGACGAGAGCCAATCGGACTTCTTGGGCTTGTAGTCGCGGCTGGCCTCGAGCTTCTGGCTCATCTCGGCGTACACGCGGTCCGAGAGCGCCTTGACCTCCTCCGTCGTGATGACGCCCTCGCTCACGAGCTGCTCCGAGTACTTTTGGAAGGTGGGCTTCATCTGGCCGATGGCCGTGTACATCTGCGGCTGCGTGAACATGGGCTGGTCGAGCTCGTTGTGCCCGTGCTTCCGGTAGCACACGATGTCGATGACCACGTCCCGCTTGAAGCGCTGCCGCCAGAGGGCCGCGAGCTTGCACACGCGCGCGACCGACTCGACGTCGTCGCCGTTGACGTGGAAGATGGGCGCCTGGATGGCCTTGGCAACGTCCGTGCAGTACGGCGACGAGCGCGACGAGCGCGGGTCCGTCGTGAAGCCGATCTGGTTGTTGACCACGATGTGCACCGTGCCGCCAGTCGTGTAGTTGTGCAGGTCCGACAGCCCCATCGTCTCGAACACGACGCCCTGGCCCGAGAAGGCGGCGTCGCCGTGGAGGAGGAGCGACATGGAGCCGGTGCGGTCCACGTCGCCCAGGTAGTGCTGCTTCGCGCGCGTCTTGCCCTCGACGACCGGGTTGACGGCCTCGAGGTGCGACGGGTTGGCGACGAGCGAGAGGTGCACGTGCTTGCCGGAGTGCGTCGGGCGCGAGTAGGACATGCCCAGGTGGTACTTGACGTCGCCCGAGCCCGAAAAGTCCTGCTCGTTCGCGTCCGGCGTCGCCACGCCCTGGAACTCGTTGAAGATCTGCTCCATCGGCTTGCGTACCACGTTGGCGAGCACGTTGAGCCGGCCGCGGTGCGGCATGCCCATCACGATGTTCTCGACGCCGTGCTCGGTCGCGGTGTCGATGAGCTCCTTCATGCCCACGATGAGCACCTCGCAGCCCTCGAGGCCGAAGCGCTTCGCAGTCGAGTACTTATTCGCGAGGAACGACTCGAAGTGGTCCGACCAGCACAGCCGATCGAGCATGCGCAGCTTTTGCTCCTTGGAGAAGATGTGCTTGTTGGGCGTCTCGATCTGCTCGCGGATCCAGTTGACCTGCTCGTGATCCCAGATGTGCATGTACTCGACGCCGATTTTGCCCGTGTAGATGTCCTGCAGCCGGTTGAGCAGGTCGCGCAGCACGATCGGCTTGCCAGACGCCATGCCGAGGAAGCCCGATGAGGCAACCGAGCCAAGGTAGACGGGCTTGTTCATGTCCGCCTCGGTGAAGCCGTAGTTGGAGAGCTCGAGGTCGGGCGGCGTGGTGCCGTCGAGGTCGGCCTCGTACATCCCGAGTGGGTCCAGGTCGCACACGTTGTGCCCGCGCATCTGGTACGCGTGGATGAGCTGCGTCACCTTGAGCATGAACGTCGAGTCCTCGCTCGCGCCGCTCGTGGCGAGGCCGCCGGCGGGCACGACGGCGGTCGAGAGCGTGGCGCCCGCATTGATCGACGGCGGCGGCACGAACGACTGGCCGGGCAGCGCGCCCGCGTCCATCTTGGAGAAGACTGACTGCCACGAGACGTGCACCGACTTGGGGTCCTCCTTCCACGCGTGGTACATGTCGTCAATGTACGGCGCCGAGTTGCCGTTGAGGAAGGACTCGAAGGGGTGCGGCGAACCGGTGGCCTTGGTCGAGAGCGCGCGCAGCGCCAGCGGCGCGCGTGCCGACACTGCTGTGCGGGCGGCCGATGCCGCACGCGACAAGGCTCGCATAAGTTCTTGATTACTCCCTTCTCAAACCCTGCAAGTTTACATTGAACGCCCCTCGTTTTCCTACGAGGAGTCTTATCTACGAGTTAGCGCGAGAGCATGCGGTGAGGGAATGAAGAGCGGTACCAAAGATGGACGAAGTCATGATACCAAAAGCAGACGGCAGGGAAACATGGGTGCGGGAGCCTCTGCTTTGACCGGCGAGAGCCCAGACGCGGACATCAAGGCCGCCTACGAAGATGCATCGGCGCAGGAGCGATCGGTGTTCCTCGTCAAAGTGGGCGAACAAGAAAAGATGAAGCTCGTGAGTCTCGGCCTTGTCGTGCCGGAGGCAGCTCCATCTGGGCTGACGCCGGGTGCTTCATCTCCATCCGAGAGCCCGACGCTAGGTCAGCTGAGCGTGCCGCCGACGCTCGATCTGAAGCCTCATGACTTTCGCGAGCTGTGGCGCGAGAAGAAGAGCGCGCACCTCCAAGGCACGCGCGAGTGGGCCTTTGCCGAGATCCTCAAGTGGCTCGACGACCCGGCGTCGCCCCAGCTCTTCTGGCTGATGGGTGGCGGCGGCACCGGAAAGTCGGTGCTAACGGCTGAGCTCCTAGACCGTGTCATCAACCGTACCGTCGCCTGGCACTTTTGCCGCCACGACAACCCGGCGCAGTCGGCGCCCGGCTCGCTGCTCCGCAGCCTGGCCGCCATGCTCGCACACCGGCTCCCGGGCTACAAGGAGAAGCTTGAGGCCACGGGGTTACCAGGGGAAGCGGTGGACGACCCCGCGGAGCTCTTCACGGCGCTCTTCGAGACGCCGCTGCTCGTCTCGAAGGTCCAGGCGCCCGAGAGGCCGCTGCTCATCATCCTCGACGCGCTCGACGAGCTGCCCAAGGAGTCGCAGAAGCCGCTGCTTGCTGTCATCGCCAGCCAGCTCTCTCGGCTGCCGCAGTGGCTCAAGCTCTTCGTGACGTCGCGTGAGGAGCCCCAGATCACGCGGGCTCTCAACAGCTTCAAACCCAAAGAGCTTCGCGCCGATGAGGCCAAGAACAGAGCCGACGTCGAGGTGTACCTGCGCACGATCGCGCGCAGGTACATCAAAGGCGAGGCGAACATCGCCGATATTGAGGCTGATGTCAAGCGCACGTACAACATTGACATGAAAGGTAAGCTTGCAGTCCTGCAGAAGCCCTTGGAGATGTCCAAGGCCATCTACGCCAAGGTGCGCGATAAAGTGAACTTGGAGGAGGGCTACAAGAAGCTCATCGCAGTGCCAGAGAAGCGCAATGCCGACCTCGTGCAAGTGTCGGACGATTTGAACATCGTCCATGTGAAGCAGGCGCCCGAGGCGCAAAAAAAGCTCGAGTTCCTCATCGCGGACGAATGGGAGGCGGACCGAAAGAAGGAAACGCTCCTCCATCCAGTCCCTGGGACGGCAAGAGAGTGGGTCGAGTTCGCCGACTCACCGGGTATCAAGTCTGAGCCACGGGTGTCTGAAAAGATGAAGAACGACTACGGTGGCCATGCCAACAAGCTCAAGGACCTCGCGCGGCTCACCCTGCGCTTCACTAGCTGCTCGCGCATGGCACACGCGCTTGCCGAGGGGCTCCAGGGGGTGGGCATCGAAGTACTCACGCTCAAGAATAAGTACGCGTCGCCGACGCCGATGGGCTACTCCGACTTCAACTTGTGTGCCGGCGTCGTGCTTTCAGATGGCACGAGGTACGTGTGCGAGATCCAGCTCAACCATATAGACATGCTCGAGGCAAAAAAGGAGGCGCACGTCCATTACGAGAAGGTCCGCGAGGAGCTGCCCACTCTCTGCCAGGGCACAAAGGTTGATGCCGGGGAGCTCGAGGCTTTTATCGTTGGCCGCCTGAGCACGTCGTCCTTGGACGCAGCAGTCGACGCACTCTCGGCCAAGGCGGAGGGCCTCTTCTTGTATGCCTACATGCTCGGCCAGCACCTTGAGAGCGAGGCCAAGAAAGGCCGCGCGATTCACTTCCAGAATCTCGACTCGCTCCCGGCCGGCCTGGGCGAGGTGTACGCCGTCAACTTCGAGCGCGCCTTTCCAGAGGGTCAGGAGGACCCCGCGTGGACCAAGGCGAAGCCCCTCGTGGAGCTGATTGCGGCAGCACGCGAGCCGATCACGGTGGCAATGGCGGCGGCGCTCCTTCGGTGGGGCGATGGGCAGCAGGGGCGCGTGCTTGAGACGACGGCGCTCCTCTTTCCGGTGCGCGATGACAAGGTTCATGTCTTTCACAAGACCATCGTTGACTGGCTGACGGGCGAGATCACCGAAGGCAGCTCGATCAGAGAGCCATCGGCGGAGTTCAAGGTGCAGCGCAAGGACGGGCACGCGATGCTCGCCGAGGGGTTCATCGCGTGGCGCCGCACCGCGACACCACCCGAAGGCCGTGCGCCGGATGATGAGGCGACGTACTACTGGCTGCGACACGGCATTTTGCACCTCTGTCGCGCCGATGGCCAGGGCGCGAAAGCTGCCTTCGCTGCCCAAGCCGCCCACGTGTATGCGACCGATCTCGCACTACTTCGTGAGCGTATCGACAGAGGCCTTCTCTCGAGCGTGGCTAAGGACTACCTCGAGCTGCGAGGTGTGGACGGTGTGGACCTGACAGACGCGACCGAGATGCGCCAATTTGTGGGCAAGTACATGGACGTGCTGCAGCGTGACAAGGGCGCGGCAGTGATGCAGCTCGCCCTGCAGCAGCCAGATGCAAGTGCGGTTTTTCGTGAAGCAGCTTCGCACATATCGTCCGAGCAGCCGACGCGAGCACTCAAGTGGCGTAACAAATCCCAAGAGAAGGACGCGTGCATCGGCACATTGTCGCACAAGAGTGTCGTCAGCTCTGTGGCGGTCGGCTACACACGCATCGTCAGTGGCTCAGGCAACTCCATCTTCGTGTACGACGCCGAGAGCCAGGAGCTGATCGAGGAGATCGAGGGCACAAGCGAGGTCATGAGCGTCGCCATATGGGACGGTGTCAAGGATGGTGGCAAGCACGCTAATCAGTCAAAGTCGCTCATCGTGGCTGGCTTTAAGGACGGGACGATCAAAGTCTGGGATTCGGGTGCGCCGCGATCTCTCAAATCGCCCCTCCTCGGCCAAAACTGACGCCTGTTGGCTTGTCTGACAGACGCGCTGGGGCTGTTGAGCGAGAAGACGAACGCGCACAGCGACAACATCTCGTCGGTGGCGTTTTCGCCCGATGGCACGAAGATTGTCTCAGGATCGTACGACAAGACGATCAAAGTCTGGGATTTAGGTGCGCCGCGGAGCCCTCAAAATCGCCCTCCTTGGCCAAAACTGACGCCTGCTGGCTTGTCTGGCAGGCAAGCTGGAGCTGCTGAGCGAGGAGACGAACGCCCACAGCAGGGACATCAACTCGGTGGCGTTTTCTCCGGACGGGACCAATATTGTGTCCGGATCGGACGACAAGACGATCAAAGTCTGGGATGCAATCAATTTCCGTCCACATGTTGAATCCGAGTGGGGGTCATTCGACAAGACACTACATTATGCGGAGTTCTCAGACGAGGAGGATGAAGTCGAAACATGGTGGCGCAACAAGATCACAGGCCAAGAAGAGCGGGTGAAACCATCTAGAGGTAAGCGCTTGCCCTGGAACCCGAGACGATCAAAGGCTGGGATTCGGGTACGCCGCGAGCTCAAAATCGCCCCTCCTTGGCCAAAACTGACGCCTGTTGGCTTGTCTGACAGACGCGCTGGGGCTGCTGAGCGAGAAGACGAACGCCCACAGCGACACCATCTGGTCGGTGGCATTTTCCCCGGATGGAACCAAGATTGTGTCGGGATCGCGCGACAAGACGATCAAAGTCTGGGATTCGGGTGCGCTTTTGCCCTCAAAATTGCCCCTCCTTGGCCCAAACTCATGCCTGTTGGCTTGCCTGGCAGACAAGCTGGAGCTGTTGAGCGAGAAGACGAATGCCCACAGTGACTGGATCAGGTCTGTCGCGTTCTCCCCGGACGGGACCAAGATTGTGTCGGGATCGGACGACAAGACGATCAAAGTCTGGGATTCGGGTGCGCCGGGGAGTCAAAATCGCCCCTCCTTGGCCAAAACTGACGCCTGTTGGCTTGCCTGGCAGACAAACTGGAGCTGCTGAGCGAGAAGACGAATGCCCACAGCCACTTGATCTCGTCGGTGGCGTTTTCCCCGGACGGGACCAAGATCGTTTCTGGATCGTGGGACCAGACGATCAAAGTCTGGGATTCGGGTGCGCTTTTGCCTTCAAAATTGCCCCTCCTTGGCCAAAACTGACGCCATTTGGCTTGCCTGGCAGACAAACTGGAGCTGTTGAGCGAGAAGACCAACGCCCACAGCGACACCATCCGATCGGTGGCGTTTTCCCCGGACGGGACCAAGATTGTGTCCGGATCGACTGACAAAACGATCAAAGTCTGGGATTCAGATTCGTTCAACCTGCTTGAAACGCGTCAAGGCGAGGCCATGGCCTTCAGCAAAGAGGCGGAGGGTGCGGTGCGCGATGGCGCGACAATTCGCATGAAGGACGGGGGCGGCGCATTCTATGCGCCGAGTCCAATCCAGTGTGTGGCTGTGAGTTGGCCCAGGATTGCTGCCGGCGCACAGTCAGGGGAGCTGTACCACCTTGAGGTGATGATGTGAGAGCAGCGTATGGGCGCTCAGTGCGCTAAAGTGCGCTCTGCGCTGTCCATGTGCAATCGACTTACATGTTTGGAACGATGAATGCTAAATGGCTTTGGTAGGAGCTTGGAGCGATGCGCCGTCTTCGCGTCTTGCGTCTATGCGCCGTCAAACATGCGAGTTGCAGCCGGGTGAGATGCGTCTCGATAGAGAGTACTTAGATACGTCAACTGACAACTGTGCATGTGTGAGTCTGAGTAGAGTAGACTGGAGTCAGTGAATGAGTGACCCGCGTGGGTCGTGTACATTGTATGTAGATTAAGAACTAAGTAAAGAACACTTTACACGCTCGCGTTTTTGTTTTTTTGTTTTTTTGAGTTTCCCCACGAAGTCCTCACTCTGAAAAACTTCAATGGTCACCTCGCCCTGGTGGCCCCTGCACTCTCATACGAAGAGCGAAAAAAGATGTTCGGCGTGTTTGTCCTGCTGCTGGCATGGGCCGCTCCGAACGCGCCGCACGCAACGCAATCGAGGGCGAGGCCGAGGCCATGGCTGCGACGTGGCGGCTCGCCAACGATGCTGCTCGAAACGGTCGAGCTGCCTCGACCGCATCGCCACATTGCAAGCGCGCTGGCACCAGGCGCATCTTCACTGCGCGAACGGCGGCTCCGGCGCATGTACAGCCCGCCAGAGCAAAGGCCGGAAGAGCCGCCTTGCATCACGCGGCCAGTCAACGGGACCATCGACATGTGGCTGTTTGAGGCCGCGGACGGTACCCAGTGGGGCGCGGTCGGAGTCAACCGTTCGCAGGCGGCGACGTGGCTGAGGTACGAGCGGCTCGGAGTCGCTCCTCAGTCCAGCGACGATCCGTCACCGCCCGGCGGCGACACTCAAGTTCGCGTGGTGCAGCGGCGGCTCAGGCAGCAAGACCGCCCGCCCGCACTGGACGTGGAGAGATGGGCAGCGGCGGCGGCGACGGCGGCCCCGGCGATGCGCGAGGCGGCACTCGCGCACGCGCTCCGCTGCGAGCGGCTCGAGCTCTCCGAGCGGGCGACGCATCGGCGATTAAAGCGGCTTTGGCGCCAGCAGCGGCTGCTGCTAAGGGGCGTGCGCTTAAGTGAGCTCGCTACGCACGGCCAACTCGACGCGGCGGCTCGGCGCGAAGCGGAAGAGGTGGTACCAGAGGGCGGTGCGGAGGGTGGCGGCGACGGCGAGGTAGGCGGCCAGGATGGCAACGCGAGAACGTCGAGTGCCGTAGCGGGCACCGAGGATGACCCGCGGCTGGTGCGCAACTCAGCGACGCGCCGCCGGCTGGTAGAGCGGGAGTTTCGTCGCGACCTGCTCACCCATGTGCGTCGTGTGCGCCGGCTCCAGTCGACATGTAGCCGCGAGCGCCACGCCTTGCTCTACTATGTTCGAAGCCACTCGGGCCTCGAGCTGGGCGCACTGCAGCGCTCCGCCCTCGAACGGCACGGGGTCGACGCGAGCCTCGAGGGTTGGCGGCAGCTTCTCCGCTGGTTCAAGAGGCACTTTCCATACAATCGTGCGACGTGCGCCGAGTGCGGCGCCGGGCCGGGCGAGTTGCTCGGCAACGTGTACCCGTCAGCGCGTGAGCTCAGCTTTGCCGCGTCGCGTGCGGAGCTGCAGCATTGCCGCGCGTGCGGCGCTGTCACGCGCTTCCCGCGCTACAACGACGTGCAGAAGGTGCTGCGCACGCGCACCGGCCGATGCGGAGAGTACTCGCAGGTGCTGCTGCAGCTCGCGCACGCCCTCGGCTGGCGCGCGCGCCTCGTCGTCGACTGGACGGATCATATGTGGATCGAGCTCAAGGTGCCCGAGGAGACGCCGGGGGCGGAGGGCGCCGAAGATAATGAGGCGGCGGCGGCTGTCGCAGAGCGTGGCGGCGCGGCCGCGGCCACCGCAGGCGAATCGTCGGGGCGCCCGCTCGTCCCGCTGATGATGAGCTTGCGCCGGCGCGTGGGCAAGCGCGCGGTGCGCCGTCGGCGACAGGGCGACGGCGCACACCGATGGGTGGCCTTGGACCCATGCGAGGCCACCGTGGACGAGCCGCTCATCTACGGGCGCGACTGGGGCAAGACGCTCACCTACGTCGTGGCCATAGGTGACGGCACACTCGTGGACGTCACCTCCTCATACTCGCACGACTGGAACGCGACGCTCACCGCGCGCACCCTCGCGCCCGAACAGGTGGCCCGCTCGCTCGGATGGGTCAGCCGCTTGCCGTGGCGGCCCCCGTGGGCCTGAATTGACCGTCGCGAGTTCGAAATTGTTCCGCATCATTTTTCCACAGAAAACAGAAGGTCATTCACGTGAAGAGGCTTGAAAAAGAGTTGACGTGGCGGCGGCGAAGGGTACCCTCGGCCACCAGTCGGCGCGCGAGTTGCCTCAACGTGGCGGTGGCTAAGCCGGCGGCTGGCTTTGGGCGGTTGGACACCATGGAGCAAAGGATGAGCACGCGCCGAGGCGGCGAGCGGCCCGAGAAGAAAGAGGACGAAGAGGAAAAGGAGAGGAAGGAGAAGCGACGCAAGGAGCCGGAAGAGAAAAAGGAGAAGAAGGAGAAGAAAGAGGAAAAGGGAGCCGTCGCCTTGCCAAGCGAGGGTGCAGGACCGAGCCGTGCCCCGGCCGCCGAGCCGCGAGCCAAGCGGCCCAAGGTCGAACACGAGGAGGCGTCGTGGGGTGGACTGCCTCCGCCGCCCGCAGCCGGGATCATCCCGCAGCCCCTGCTGCCAATTGTGCATGTGGCGGGGCAGTCGGGAGCCGCGGGCTTCGCCGACGGCCCGTGCTCATCGGCGCTCTTCAACGGTCCGACAGGCCTCGGCATAGCTGCGGACGGTAGCTTGCTCGTGAGCGACTCGGACAACCGACGGCTGCGAAAGGTGAGCGTGATGTACGTGAAGCCTGAGGCCGTGCCGGCAGAGGGCGCCTCATGGGCTTCGTTCGTGTCGTACGGCGCCGTGAGCACTATCGTGGGCAACGGGGACCCTGGCATTCGGGAGGGCCGCGGCAACATCTCTGCGCTCGTCGACCCCCAAGGGATCGTGAGCACCAAGGAGGGCGTCACCTTCATCACCGACTCAGGCTCGCACACGGTGCGCCGCGTGGCGCCCAACGGCGAGATCACGCTCCTCGCGGGCAACGGCAACCCAGGCTTCCAGGACGGCACGGGTCTGCAGGCAGCATTTGACCATCCGTGCGCCGCCTCCACGCGCACCGCCCTCGCCGCCGCGCGTGCCGCTGGCCATGTGCACACACGATCCCTCGTCATCGTCATTCACACATCGTCATTCACACACGATCCCTCGTCATCGTCATTCACACATCGTCATTCACACACGATCCCTCGTCATCGTCAGTGTCTTCTTCGCACGCCTGGGCACCGCGCGCTCATCCCCCCCTTGCGCGCGCCGTCCCATCGCCCCACCCCCCCAAACGCCGTGAGCTCCGTTGGACCGCCCCCCATCCCGCCATCTGATGTCTCCTCATCAGGAGGAGGGACATGTCTCATGATGAGCTCCGTTGGACCGCCCCCTCCTCCTCCCCCCATCCCCCCTCCTCCTCCCCCCATCCCGCCCCTCATCCACGCCTCGTCGCGCGCGCGTGTGCTGCCGCGGCAGGTATGGCCTCACGATCGGCAGCGACGGCACGCTCTACGTCGCGGATTCGGGCAACCATCGGATCCGCACGGTGAGCCAGCAGGGCGACGTGAAGACTCTGGCGGGCACCGGCGCGCCTGGCCACAAGGACGGCTCGGGAGGCGCCGCCCAGTTCTTCTACCCGGTGGGCATCGCGATGGACTCGGAGGGATGTCTCTATGTGACCGACCGCGCCAACCACCGCATCCGCAAGGTGACGACCAAGGGGACGGTGAGCACACTCGCGGGCAGCGGGCGCAATGCCGTCATCGACGGTAAGGGGCAGGCCGCCGCCTTCAGCTTCCCGAACGCGATCGCCCTCGACCGGGCCGCCATCTACGTGTCCGACACCTTCACCTTCCGAATCCGTCGCATCCTCAAGGACGGGCAGACGCGCACCCTTGCTATCGGCTTCCCGCCGCCCGCCGCCCCTGTGGGCGCTGCCCCAGCTGCGTCCGCCGCGCCGCCAACGACCAAGCCCGCACCGGCCGCGCCCAAGTCGGCGCCCAAGTCGGAGGCGCCACCCGCACGCGACGCGATGGCGCTGGACGCGCAAGCGACGGCCGACGTGGCACCAGCGGCCGACGTGGCACCAGCGGCGCCGGCAGCGGCCGAGGGTGGGGCAGCAGCTGCGCCCGCGGCAGGAGCGACCGCAGGTCGCACCTCGTCAGCAGAGGCGCTGGCGGCGCCAGACGCGTCGGCCACAGGGGATGATACGGCGGGGGCCGCCGCCGCTGCAACCACCGATGCCTCCGCTGCTGCGGCCACCGAAGGCGCGCGGGCGACCTCGTCGGCGGCGGCCCCGGCGCCTGATCCGGAGGCGGGAGCCACCGGCTGTGGGGAAGCCACCGGGCCGACGCCGATGGAGGTCGAGGGGGGCGAGGGGTCGGAGGCCACGCAAAACGGCCAGGGGGGCCAGGGAGTGCCCGAGTCGTTTGCGAGTGGCGAGTCGTCAGGCGCGGTCTGCGCGAGCGCGGTGCCACCCAAGCCCGAGCCGCCATCACCGGCAGCGCCGTCGGTACCACCAATGCCGGCGTCCGCTGCGGGTGCGCCCTCGGAGGCGGGGGCCACACTTAACGGCGTGGCTGCGCACGGGACGGCCGACGACGCTCCACCGCCGGCGTCAGAGGGTGCCGTGGTGAAATCGGAACCTTCGGACGCGCCGGGGGCTGCCGGGCCGGCGAGCAGTGCGACTCCCACACCCGCCGCCGCCGCCGCCGCCGCCGCCGCCGCCGCCGCCGCGCCCCCTGCCCCGCCTGCCAGTGCTCAACACGGCGCCAGTTCCGACGAGGCGACAGAGGGCGCAGCGCCTCGGCCGAGCTCCGAAGCGGCCGCTGTCGATCCGGATGCTTCCGGCGAGGCCGCCACTTCGTCCGAAGCTCTATTGCTGGCGCCGCCCTCAGCGCCAGCCGCCGCCTCGGCCGCAGCCGCCTATGCGGCCTCCTCTGCCGCCGCAGCGCCGGCTCCCGCCGCACCACCGGCCCCGCCGCCGCTCGCGCTGAGCACGACCAAACGGACCTCAAGCAACGGCCTGCTCTGTTTCACCGTCGATGCGGAGCGCGGCCTCCTCTATTTCTCCGAGCAGGCCAACCATTGCGTGCGCTGCCTCGACCTCAACGGTCAGATGCTGCTCAGCTCGTGATTCGCGCGACTCGGCGGTGCCTGTGGCACACACCACGGCATCCATGCCCCGTAACGGCGAGTGACGGCCGTTGCATTGGGAAGGGACGGCGGAGGGTCGCCGCAAATTCCGTTGAAAGCTCGTTCGGCGTTCGGGCCCACGACCGACATTGGACATGTTGAAACAGACTGCATTTTTAAGAATCGGGGTCCCAACTCACACTGACTTTTGTCTGTGCGCTTGTCTCAAGACTCCTGGTCGCCGAACGCCACTCAAGTTTCCTTGAATCTGAGATCAAACGACTCCAACTTGAGCACGAGTCCGAGATCAAACGACTCAAACTTGAGAACCAAGGCCTCAATTCCAACCTTGACCACACCCTACGCTCCTTACACATCTTTGAATCTGAGACCATGCGCCTTGAACTCGATAACGACCATCTCCGCACGAGGATCGAAGAAGCGGCCTACATCCAGTGGCACAGCACCGACTTCATAAACTCTCAGCTCGCTCAGCGCGAAGACTCACTCCACCGACTACGTATCCGTGAAGACGGCCTCTTCTGCGCCTGCTGCGCCCTTCTTCGGCTCCCCGACCACTTCTTCCCGGCAATGCTCACTGACCGCGTGCCCGCCTCACGACGTCGATGTGCCTTCTGTGTACAAGCAGTTCGAGTCAGCTTTGACTGCTTCGGCCGAGACTTCTTCACCCCCCCAGGATTTACCATGCCCCGACTGCACCCTGATGACTCCAAACGCCTTACTAACCTCCACCGTTG